>Ga0209723_1004782_pt1 | contig 14686 bp, 13 predicted proteins | sample BiotimSIPDNA_2_FD_185750 | JGI IMG/M metagenome (GOLD analysis project Ga0209723, IMG submission 185750) | Anaerobic biogas reactor microbial communites from Washington, USA - Biogas_R2 time_0 SIP DNA (SPAdes) (version 2) | ecosystem: Engineered > Bioreactor > Anaerobic > Unclassified | place... | reverse complement strand
TCCTCGATGAGCGGGAGAGCATGGCGATGATGAAACTCTCAGAGCAGTCGCTCTCTGCCTTCCTCGCCGAGGAGCCTGACCTCTATACCATCAGAGATGCCAGAGTTGTGTACCGATGAAAGGGAAGATTGTCCTGATACCATTCCCTTTCACTGACCTTACGGCAACCAAGCTGCGCCCTGCACTTGTCCTTTATGAGGGCGATCACGACATTGTCCTTGCCTTCATCTCGTCAAAGATCCGTGTCGGAGCGGAATCGACAGGGGTCATGGTGACCACTCCTCACGCCGGTTTCTCAGAGAGTGGTCTCAAAGTCGATTCGGTTATCCAGCTCGACAAGATTGCAACGGTCTTAAAAGACCTGATGGTCGGCGAACTTGGAGAACTTGACGGTGATCTTCGGGCCGAGGTCAATGCAAAAATCGCCACCTTGTTCCGGCTCTGAGTGAAGAAAGATCCTTTCGGTCCGGTCTGTGCCGGCTACAGGTATCAGGGGTTCACGCGCATCAGTTTTTGCAGTTTCTGATTCACCTCCCGTATCGGGATTAATCCTTTCGATGCGATGTTAAAGATCAGGGATTCGGCCGGGAGGACCTTCAGATCGCGGAATGTCTCTTCAAGCCAGGACAGATCGTTCATATGTCTGACTGCAGCGATGTTATCGATGACAACATACTCCGTTGTCACCATATACACCATTATGTTTATCACCGCCTCGCCCAATGCGGGTTTAAGCCCGGGCAACCCTGGACACCTCAAACGTCGTGATAATCAGCCTTTTCCCGTCTTCCAGCAGGAAATCAGTGCGTCCGGTGACGAGTGTACGAGCCTCACGCCGGAAGTCCGGGGCTATTCCCGGGTACAACTCCGTGGCCTCCTTGAGGTTGACCACCGCTCCGCAGATGGACAGTTACCTGCTCAACAGTGAGCCGTGAGGGGACCGGCACAACCCTCCGGTCGGCAACCCCGGGGGAAAAACGTTATCCAGATGGGCGGATAACAGGAGTATGATACAGCATGCTTACGGCTGACGGCATCCTCGGTGCGCTTGCGGAACACCGCGAACGGATCAGGAGCCTTGGCGTCAGACGGATCGGGATCTTCGGGTCGTTTGCCCGGGGTGAAGAGCGCGAAGAGAGCGATATCGATATCCTCATCGAGTTCGAGGAGGGAGGCCGTTCCTTTGACACCTACATGGACCTCAAGTTCTTCCTCGAAGATCTCTTCGGGAGGAGAGTCGACCTCGTCGACCGCGACGCCATAAAGCCGGCTCTCGCACCGCATATCCTCCGGAGTGTTCGGTATGTCCCGGGAGTATAACCTCTATCTCCGTGATATCCTTGAGGCTATCGGGAGAATCGAGCGGTATACCCGGGGAATGGACTACGAGGAGTTTCTGGCGGATGAACTGGTGCAGGACGGCGTGATCCGGAACCTCATGGTCATCGGTGAAGCCGTGAAACTCATCCCCGAACCGCTGAAATGCGAATACGCCGATATTTCGTGGAGAAAGATTGCAGGAATGCGAGACATCCTCATTCACGCATACTTCGGGATCCATAACGAGATAATATGGGACGCTGTTCGGAACAAGATCCCGGAACTCCAGGTTGCAGTCAGGCAGATGGTTGATGACGAGGCCGCCTGATTACCCTCTGCCGCGGTCCGGTGCCCGAAAACGGCTTGCCCCGCCAACCCCGCCCGCGACCGGCCCGTCACCTTCGCCGACCCCCTCCTCGCGATGAACAAAGCGCTCGCCGGGGATCTCCCGCCGGCAGAGCGCTCGCGCCTGGAGGCGGCCGGCCGGGAGATCGGCTGGATCGTGTACACGCTCCCGGCGGAGGAGATCGCGGTCGTGGATGGACCGGCGTTTTGGGCCGCTCGAACCCGCCAGATCCCTATCACACAATGAACGAGGGGTTCATCGCCGGAGATAGCGATCCCAGAACACTTCCGGCGTCAACGTTTCAGGTTTGAAAAACTTTGCATCCTGAAGTTCCCGTGGGATCCTGTACCGGGTCAGGCCGACGTCATGAGTCAGGAAGACGTCGCAGTCCTGAGACATAGCATATGCCAGGTGCACTTTATCGGTTTTTTGCCCGATCATCCTTGAATCGTCGTAGTTGCTTGCTGAAACAGAGCCGGTTCACACTCTCGTCGGGGAACATGATCTCAATATCCCAGCGATTGAGGTTGGCAATGACTGAGATTACGAAACCTTCCCCCAGGCTATTATCCATGGCCTTAAAGAGTGTCTCACCTAACACGGTGATCAAGGTGACCAGCTGGAACCCATCGTGGTTGGATGCGTGATCGAGGATACCTTTACAGCGAGAATCCTCATAGGCCGAGATCAGGATGTCGGTATCTAAAAAAACAAGTTTCCGGGATTGATTCATTAGATTGAGCCCAGGCGGCGCATCTTCTCATCGAACTGGTCGCGACTCACCGCATACGTGATCACACCCTTGCAGTTGACGCGGCCCCCATAGGGGAGCATCCCCTTCTCGTAATGCTGACCAATCACCGACGCGGGGTCAAACTCGGGTTGTGCCATCTGCTCATCTCCTGACATCCAGATATGTTAGTATCCGGATTCAAAAGATATACCTTTTGTTATCCCCTCTGCTGCACCCGGCCTGTACCGCCCTCCCGGATCAACGGCAGAAGACTCGCTCTCTACCACGGCGGCAATATGGGGCTCGAGATACCGTGCATCACGGTCACTCATCCCGCACCACCCCGGAGCCCTTCCCCATCGATCACCACTTCCACGCCCGCACTTGAGGCACCCCTTAGAGCAGGGAAACGGCAGAGGGACGGTAACGGGATCATAACCTCCGCTGATCGCCCGCCACCCCCCTGCCGGCCACGACCCGATCGTGTACACGCTCTACACTCTCCCGGCGGAGGAGATCGCGGTCGTGGATGGGCCGGCGTTTTGGGCCGCTCGAATCCGCTGGCGGTTTTTAGCGTGCAACGAGGGATGGGCAGCAGAAAATTATAGATGCACTGCGATGGGATCGTAACACCCCTCCAGGACATAGTTAGACGAACCCTACGCCTTAAGTTTGAAGGGATCGTTAATGGGCTCGCCTGTATCCGCAACGGTTATCTAAAAACAAATAACCTGCCTCTGATATCTGATATCTCTTCATATATCCTTTTTCGAATTGGCTCACGAGCATCGCCACCTGCACTGGTGTCACCGGCAGCCTCACTGTGCACAATGCCGGCTCAATAAGCGCACTCCTCTCGCGCCAATGTTGCTTCATACTGACGCTCAGAGAATACTGCGACTTTTAAACCCCGATACAGGTAATCCCCCTGCTCCGGGGAAAACTTCAGGATTGCATAATTGCCGGCCTGAGCACCTGATCGAATGGATTATATAAAGCCAGATGTAATGTCCCGGATAGATCCATGGACCGATTGATCAGAACCATCGTGCTCGAGCACAAAAACAAGCGCATCCATCTCACCGATATAGAGAGCGCTCTTAAAGAGCGCGGAATCAACCTCTTCGCCGACCCATCGAAGCAGCACAAATTCATCGAAGCGGTCGACACCTTCATCGCACGCGGCATCCTGGAGCCCCTGAAAAGCGCACGACCGCTCCAGCAGTATGGCCGGCTCCCCGATAAATATACCATCCACCGGGACGTGATCGCCGGTGCCGGCGCTTCCCTCTCGCCGGAGCACCGGAACGAACTCTTCTCCCTCTCCCCGCCGATCGGCATCGACTACTATGCAACCCATGGCGACCGCTATCGCAGAGATCGCGACCATATCCTGAGGATCAACGACCTCATTCTTCGGCGCGAGGAGTGCGCGGTTCTGACCGTCAACGAACGCTCGTACGAACTCTTCGGCGACGAGAAAGCGATCGCTGCACCTGCCGACGCATCGGTCGACGGCGCTCAGATCCTCAAGAATCTGCGCCTCACCCTCGAGGACATCCGGGCCAGGCAGGTCTTTGAACCGTTCTTCTGGATCGAGAAGGGTTTCTCGGACCTGCAGGGGAAGGCGGAGCGAACCGTCCTGATCGTCGAGAACAAGGACACCTTCTGGACGTTGCAGCAGGCAATGACGGACGGCGTGCTCGCCGGCATTCACCTGGTCATCTACGGGGAGGGGAATGCAATCCTGAAGAAGTTTGAGTACATCGAGGCGGTCGGCGGTGTGCCGAGTGACCGCTACCGCTACTTCGGCGATATCGACAGCGAAGGGATCTCCATCTACAACCGGCTCCGTGCACGCTACCCGGAGTACGACATCCGGCCGGCTACCCCCCTCTACACCATCATCCTGCAGAAGGCCGGCCCCACAGGAGCACGTCCCCTGCGGCGACCGCAGCGGGCCGGCCTCCTCCCCCCTTTCATCGACTTCTTCGATGCAAAGACCAAAGATGCGATCCGGCAGATCGTCACAGCAGAGTGCTACCTCCCGCAGGAGGTTCTCAACGCCGCCGATCTATTGAGGCTTGCAGATGACGGACTCACTTCGGCGTTTTAAAGAGATCAACGAGCGGATGGAGCACCTTAAATGCTTCTATCCATTTTTTAAAGCCTATACATCTCGCCCCGTGAAGAAGCAGGATTACGATGCCCCCTACCTCGCTCTGGACGTGCTGACCCTGCTCATCGAGAAGGGCCGGCTCCGGAACCGTGTTCTCAAGTCCGATGAGATCCGGGCGCACATCGAAGAGACGATGAAAGCGATTCATCCCGACCGCGAGTTCGACTGCCGAGAAGTGACGCGGATCGTGCTCGATTTCCTTGAAACAAATACCGATGGAGATCTCTACTGCTTCCAGTACCAGGATCCGGTCAGGAGAAGACCCGTGAACCACTACGTTCACCTGGTCGAGTATGATGTGAGCGAGGACGGCTACCGGATCACCGATGAAGGACTCGAGTTCATGATCAGCATCAAGGAGCTCCCCGAAGAGTCCAGGATCACGGTTGCTCTCATTCTCTTTAAGAAACAGATCGAGAGCGGCTCGTTTAGAAACGCTCTGGAGACGGTGCGAAACCTCAACCTCGAAGTGCTCCGTAAGAAAGGAAAAAAGCAGGCGCTGCTCGACAGGATGAGGTATGGCGACCCCGATGTGGCCGAAGGTTTCGTCGCCTATACGCAGGAGGTGATCTCTCAACTCAAGGAAGAGCAGGAACTCTTCACCCAGGTCCAGGCGACGCTCCGCGACCTTTCGAAGGACCAGGAGAGGATTGCACACTCTCCTGAGCTGTTTGGAAAGGAGGAAGATTTTATCGCCATCCAGGAGCTTGCGACCGAACTTGAGTACGGATATAGCCTCCACAACACCCTCTTGAAAGACTATACCGGCCTCCCATCCGAGTACGAGTGGATCTGCCAGGTCCGCATGAAATCGCTCTTTGACCGGAGGTACCAGTTCCAGAAAGCGCTGGAGAATCATATCCGTGCGAACGTACCGAACAAGGTGCATATCGTGGAGATGCACCCTCTGCTCCTCCCGAACGTCACCCGGACATTCGGTCTCTGCTCGATTTTTGACCCGCAGAGAATCGTCGGGAGAAGGATGGAGCTCAGAGAAGTAAAGACGAGCGAGGAGTGGGGCGAGAGGATATCCGTCGAAAAGGTTGTAGAGGGACGTCAACGTGAGAATTTCGGTTCCTATGCGCAGATTCTGGTTAACGTGCTGGCGGAGAGAGGAACGATGGATCTGCCGGCTTACCTGGACATGATCCGCACACGCCTGGGAGACGAAGGAGTAGACCACATCGACCTGATTCCCTTCCTGGTCGAGCTGAATAACGGCACCCAGAACGGCGAGGCATACGAGACCACCTTTGACCTTCGTACGGCGCAAGGTCCGAATGAACCTGCAGTGGATGCCCTGCTCTCTGCCGCAGCCGAAGGCGGAGGTGAGTGCCGCCGGATCCGGGTGATCTCCCGGCCCGAGCGGCGGGTGTTGATCGGGGAGGAAGAGGATGTGTATATCTCGTATCTTACGTTTATCGGGGAATGACTGAATGAAGTTTGACCGGGAGAACCTTGGAACCGCCCTGGAGATGCTCCACTGCATGCTGGCGGAAGGCTCGATTGCACGCAAAGATCATCCAAAAGAGTTCCTGCGCTACGACCAGGAGGCTGAGGTGAGGGAGGCGCTGGAGTTCTGCGCGGAGAAGCACAACCTGCTTATCTGCAGGTACAACGATGCCCTGTACCTGAGCCCCGGCGTACAAAACCGGGTCTTTGGCCTCTCAAACGCCGAGATCCGGAGCAGCCTCGGGAGAGGGTTCAACAACCCCGAGATGTACACTGTCTTTTTTATCATACACGTTCTTATCACCGCGTTCTACCACGAGTCCGCGCACGATGCCTACGTGGAGAAGGTGGCGAAGGCAAACCTCCTGGCAGCCGTCGAGAAGAAGATTGCAGCCATGGGGGCGCTTCAAGACCTTGAGAAGGCAAGCGAGGAGTACCAGTTCAACTTCAAGGTCATCTACGATCTGTGGAGCAGCCTCCCGGCGGTGGAGTTCAAGAAAGATGATCCGGACGAGAAGAAACAGTGGGGTGTCAGCTCAAAGATTACCCTGATCAACGAAACGATCGCCTTCCTGGAGAAAAACCAGTTGGCCAGGGAGCATGACGATGCCGTCTACCTCACCCCACGCTGCAAGGCGATCATCCGCGAGGTCTACAGCAATCGCGAGGTGCAGGATGCCATCACGCTCTTCATCGATGGGCTTGGCCACCAGGAGGTGGGCGAAGATGCCTAAACTGCGGTCGGTGCGGGTGGTAAACGCCCAGTTCAACGAGGGAAGGGGGTTATATCAGGACTTTCGCATGCCGTTCTATGGCCGTAACGCCACCTACGAGCTGGGCAACGGCATGGGGAAATCAGTCCTCTTAATGCTCATCCTCCAATGCGTCCTCCCGAACGCAGCTCCCGACCCGAATAAACCCTTCAAATATATGTTCGTCGGAGGCGATCGCAACCGTACGACCCATGTTCTGGCTGAATGGGAACTGGATGAGGTCGTAGGCGGGAAAAAGTATCTCCTGACGGGGTTTTGTGCAAAGCGGAAGTCCGATCAGGAAGACGAAGGCGAGAGCGACGAGATCAAGTATTTCTCCTACCTCCACCTCTATAGCGAACCAAACGATCTCGACATCGAGATGATTCCCCTCTGCAGGGAAGAGGGAGCGGACTTCTTTACCCTGGATTTTACCGAAACCCGAAAGATGCTCCGGGAAAAAGCAAAGGCGGGATATGATGTCTGGATAGCCGAAACCCGGCAACAGTACCTGGAGCGGCTCAGGGGTTACTATCTCATCGAATCGGAATGGGAACTCATCAAACTCATCAACCGGCAGGAGAGTTACCTCAAGACCCACTTTCACAACTTCCGGGATTCACGGGCATTCGTCGAAGACCTGCTGATCAAGCTGATAGACCGATGCCTCCAGGACAGGCGGCGGCTCAAATTTCACGATGAAGATGAAGATCCGGGTGGGGGGGCGCTTGCCAGCGCATTGTATCAGGTCCAGGAGAAACTCGGGCAACTGCAGGAGGAGCAGGCACGCCTGCACGAGTACGAGCGCCTCCAGGGCGAGATCGCTACCCTCCAGACCGCAAACGATCACCTTCTCAGGTCGTATCGGGTCTACGATGAGGCAAAGCAGGGAGCCGCATCGCAGCATATTGCGTACGTTGCGGCAATAGTTCAAAAAGAGGAGGAGAACCGGCAGATCCAGGAGCAAATTCTCGGAAAGCAAGCGACTTATGAGAATGTGCGTTTAGAAATCGAAAAAACTGAACTTAAACTCAAGAATGTACTCCTGAATCTCTCCGGGCTGAGGCTCAAACGGGCAGAGGCGGAGAAGGTGGGGCATGAACAAACAGCCGATGCGATGAAACATCGGGCAAATTTTGCCCGTGCGGTGAACAGGTACCTCTCGATCAAGGAGCGTCAGGCCGAGATCCGGGAGCGAGAGGAGATCGTGCGGAAGATGGAGGAGGAGCACCAGGAACTCTTCGCCCGGCTTCGCCCCCTGGGAAAGACCCTCCACACCCTGGTTGCAGCAGAGAAAGAGCGGGTCGGCGAGGCTCTTTTGACGGGACAGAACCGGGCGAAGGAAACCAGTACCGAGATCATGCGCCTCCAGCAGAACCTCGGAGGCATCAAGAAGGAGGCGGAGGGTATCGTGAGGCGGATCGCCGAGCTCAAGCGGCAGTCAGTCGAACTGGAGTGCCGGGAGAAAGAACTCGTGCAACAGCATGAGCGATGCCCGAAAATCTCCTCCTGGTTCTCCCGCCCCGACCAGATCGAGGCCACTGTAAAACGGATCGCTGACGAAGGAGAGACCCGCCGCAGGCTCTCAGAGGAGGTCAGCGAGATGGAGCGGCGGATCTCCATGAATCAGGCGCTTGAACCGGAACTGGAAAAGGGGATGACTGAACTGAATCGGTCAATCGAAACCCTCCAGCGGGAGATAGCCGATTTTACGGCCGAGAAGAGTTCGGCACTGCAGATCGCCGATATCCATGAACTGGACGATATCGAATCCTGCGCCGCACATCTCAAAGACAGGATGAAACAGTTGCGTGATACGCTGGCCGGCTACAGGAGCCGCCGTGACATCCTTATCCAGGATCTGGAGAGTGCGGAGAAATATGGTGTCGCCTTGAGCAGAGAGTACCTGGATGCCCTCGGGAGATTACAGGAAAAGTACCCTGCTGCGATATGCGGCGCCGAACATCTGAAAAATCTCTCCGAGGACGAGCGGAGGGAGTGCCTGATCAATGCACCCTGGCTTCCGAAGGCAGCCCTCCTCCTCAAAAGGGATTTCGAGGCGGTTGTCCGCAATCCGATGACCCTTCCGGCACAGGTCCAGGACGCTGCAATCGTCATCACCAGCATCGACCATCTCCGGGAGAGAAGACCGCTCTCACTGGGAGATGTCTACATCTCTTCCCGGACGCCTGAACAGTCACTCGCCGCGCTCGCCAGCGACCGCGCAGCTGAACACCTCAGAAAAGAGATCAGAACAGTCAACGAAGAGGTAGAGAGGACCGATGAGGCGTTAGAGGGGATAACCCGTGATTCTGAGATCCTTCGCCGCTTCATCGACCGATATCCGCCGGGGTTTGAGCAGGGGAAGGCGGCCAATCTCCAGGGACATCTGCAGCGGAAGAACGAGAGTGCGGCAAGGCTTGCAGCACTGCAAAACCAGCTTAAAGAGGATCGCTCCGCCCTTCCCCGGATCCGTGCTGGCCTGATGGAGCAGGAGAAGAGAATCAGTCGCTTCGAGAAGAAGCTTGAGCTGCTCGCCGCTCTCGCCAGAGTCACAGAGGAGAAAGAAAAGACCTATAACGGTCTGCAACAGGAACAACAGAACGTCGAAGAGATTACGGCGTCGCAACGGCAGACCGAGGCGGCGATCGGCCGGTGCGAATCTGAATCCCGGAGACTGGAGGAGATCAACAACCAGATGCGGGAACGCCTCCGGAAGGTTGAGCAGGAGATCGCTGAGTACGAGCCGTATGCAAGCGAGGATAGTGCAATCCTGCCGGATGCGGACATCGACCGCCTCCGAAACGAGTACCGGGGTGCCCGGCAGGTGGTCGATAGAGTTGTACGGGACCGGGAGATTTACGAAAGAGAGAATGCCCGTGACAGGAAGCAGATTGAGAACGACCGAAACGACATTGGGAGTTACCGGATTTCCATCGAGGAGATCGAGGCAGAGGATCCGCAAGGATCTTATTCTTCCGAATATATCCAGGAGCTGGATCGGAGTTTTGCGGATGCCGAACGCCTCCTCAAGGAAGCTGCCGGCCGGTATGAGGGCGTGCGTGGTGATCATCACCTTCTTTCCCTGGAGATGGAGAAAGCGGAGAGGGAGTTTGCTGCCCATGCCCCGGAGGCATATATCCGGAATCCCGATCTCATCGAGCTGGAGCCTCTGAAGATCGATCGAAAGAGATTGGAGGCGGAGAGTCTCACCCACAAGGCAGAACTTGCACACCTCGATAGCATGCACCGGGAGGGTGGAAAAGTGCTTGAGGGCCTCGTTGCCGAACGCAACGGCTATGAACTGCTTGACAGCGCTCACCATTTTATTCGCGAACGTGCCGTCCCGGCATTGGAACTTATAGGCTACCGCTCCATCCAGGAGGAACTTGCAGCTGCCGTCCAGAACACGGCGAAGCAAAAAGGACGTTTCAGTACCGCAAAGGACCAATTCTTCCGGAATATCGATGGCATCAACGTCGCTCACTACCTCATCGAGACAGTCGAGGGGAAGATCCGCATAGCGGAGAGTGCGGGCGAGGCGGCCTCCATACAACAGAATCTGGAGCGATATGCTGCCACAGTCGCTGAACGGATTGAAATGGTGCGGGTGCAGGTGGAGGGACTTCTTAAGGTCGAGACGAAGATCGTTGATCAGGCCCTTGGGATGGCGATACGCTATCGGGACCACCTCGTCATGATCCCCGGACTCTCGAAGATCGAGATCGATGGTAATCCTCGTGATATGCTACGGATCAACTTTGAGGAGTGCACCTATCGCGATGAGGTGGCTCGAGGTGAGATGCACCACTATATTCAGGATCTTACAGCTCATATCCAGGCCGGCGCTCTCACCCGGGAAGAGCTTGAGAAGGCGCTTGCACCAGGCCAACTGGTAGGCAGAGTGATGGATATGAATAAGATCCGCGTAAAGTTACGCAAGATCGATATCGGAACCTACCCATTCCAGCTCTGGGAGAAGATCAAGGCCTCTGAGGGGCAGGAGAATACAATGCATATCATCCTTCTGGTTGTTCTCATATCGACAATCAGAGCGATTGTCGTTGGCAGGGCTGATAGAGATACCGCCAAGGTGCTCTTTGTCGACAATCCCTTCGGCTCTACCGGTTCCTATTACCTCTGGGAAAAGGTCTGGTCGATTCTGGAGCGCAATAATGTCCAGATGATATGCTCGGGCCATAAGATCGATGCGAAGGTGCGTGAATTCTTCCCGATCTCTTATATCCTCACAGATGAGCTCTCGGCCGGCGGCCGGATGAGAATTGGTATCAGATTTGTGGGGGCCGGCAAAGATCTTGACCGCCTGGAGCGGCAGAGGAGAGGGGAGATCCTTGCATGGATGGAGGAGTAAGGGTGCCGGACAAAGCAAGTCCCTCCCCAGGCCCTCTTTTCAGTCCTCCTATCCTCTCGGGCACCTTCACAATCACCGCCCACGACCCGCCGGCCTGCGATGAGAGATATGGCGCTGCCGGCCACAAAGACCCCCTCTCCGGTTCATGTAATCGGGAGGCTTTGACAACATTCATGTCGTACCCGGGAGGCGCGGGGCCTCTGGCGGTGCGGTATCTGTTTTCTCAAAGGCGGACAGGGAAACGGGGTAAACGACCAGTCTACGCCCGACCGGGCCCAAGGCTCCAGGGGATCACACGCTCATAGCTGCCGGATCTTCTCTCACTCCATCCCCGGCAGCGCGCCTGAAATCCCCCACTTTCACTTTCACCCCGCACGGCGCGGGCTCATATGCTTCCGCTCCCTGATCGCATATGTATGAGGCAGAAAGACATCCTTCGCTACGACCAGACCCTCTTTCGCGATCCCGAGGTCTTCAACCCCACGTTCGTCCCCGAGCACCTTCACCACCGCGATGCCCAGGTCAGGGAACTTGCCTTCTTCGTCAGGCCCGCCCTCCGGGGCGGCAGCCCGCGAAACGCCATCTTCCGCGGCCCCCCGGGGACCGGGAAGACCACCACGGCCCGTCATATCTTTGCCATGATCGCCGAGGAGACCAGGCAGGTTCTCCCCGCTTACGTCAACTGCCGGCAAAACCAGTCGTCGGCGGCGGTCTACCGGTGCATATTCGAGGAGATCTTCGGCTACGCGCCGCCGGCGACCGGACGGCACCTCGACGACATCAGGGCGGGGATCGTCGCCCGCCTCAAGGAGAAGAATGCATGCCTCCTCGTCTGCCTCGACGATGCCAACTACCTCATCACCGCAGGGACCTACAACCTCCTCCTCTACCAGCTCCTCCGGCTCTATGAGGGGTGGGACGGCGTCCGGTGCGCCGGGGTCTTTGCGGTCACGAGCGATCTCGCGATAAATCTCTACGCCGAGGCGGACAGGCCGGTGCAGTCGGTCTTCCATCCCACCGAGGTCTTCTTTTCCCCCTACACGAAGGCCGAGATCCGGGAGATCCTCGCCGACCGCGTCAGGCAGGGGCTCTACCCCGGGGTGATGCCGACGCCCCTCCTCGACCGGATCGCCGGCATCGCCGCCGATGAACAGGACATCCGGGTCGGACTCGACCTGATCGGGATGGCGGTCATGCAGGCGGAGGCGGATGGCCGCCGGCGGGTCGACGCCGGGGATGTGGCGGCCGCAGCCCGGACGGTCATCGCACCGTTACTCCGGACCCGGATTGCAGGGCTCTCGCCGGGGGAACGCACATTTCTCTGCCGGATCGCGGAGCAGTCCCTGGGAGGAGCCGATATGGTTTCCGGGGCGGTCTTTGAGGCGGCCCGGGAGTACCTCCCGATCGGAAAGTCGACCTACCATGAACACCTGAATCGCCTCGTAAAGATCGGGATCGTCGACCTCGTGCCCGGGCAGGGCCGGGGGCGGGAGATCCAGCTCCGCTACGACCCCGATACAGTGGTCAGGATCTGCAGATCACCGGACTGAACCGGCAAATTTCCGGACTGAGCCTGAGTTTATGATCTCTTGATATCAGCCGGGGATTGAACATTCCTGCTTATTTTTCGAAACTTGAGATCCTTTGATAAAGTAACGCTTATATAGGGCTTGTTTGAAATTCCGGGACCATTGGCTCATCCTTTTAAGCAACGGCGCCAGAGAATGATGTATGCGCCGGAGACAAGTCCCGGTGCAGGAGAGAACAAAATGCAGCACAACAACAGACCCCCGGATGGGGGAGGAACCGAACCAGAGAACAGCGGCGGCAGCCCGAACCCGAAGTGTGACCGCACCGTCGGCCAGGCCGCCACTGGTACATTGCCATCTGAAGAGATAAACGTCTCTCCCGTCCCGCTCTTCCTGGTGCCGCAGGCCGTTGCCGGCGTTGTCCGGCGGCACGGCCGGGCGGTGCGCGAGATCCATGTCAGGAGGACAAGGAACCACCAGTATACCATCGACGTCGAACAGGGGCGGGCATGATGCCGGAGGCGAGAACCCTCGCCTGCATGGCGGCCGGCGGGCTCATCGTCCACGTCGAGGCCGAGCAGTACCGGATTGCCCCTGAAGATGTTACGGGCCTGATCTTTTCGGGCCGGCCGGCCCCGGTGACCCGTTCGCGGGTGCGGCATGATCACGGTACCATAACAGGCGAGGTGACGATCGAGGGCTACGCGGCGGTGCATCCGGCAGGCCGTGCGGTGGTGATCCGGACCCGGGAGGGTGCCTGGATCATACCGCTCGTCTCCTTCCTGCGCGTCGCCCGCGGAGAGGCGGCAAGCGCCCCCCTCTTTTTGGGGGTGACGGTATGAGCAGCGAGATCCTGAGGACCGTGGACCTCCTCGCCGGCGGCGTGGTCGAGGTCCGGGCGCTCGCCGACGGCGCCACCCACTCCGGCTACTTCGATGACTATAAGGCCCTCGCCCGGGCCGCGGAAGCCCTCGACGCCGACCCGTCGGTCGCCGGGATCTATGTCACCTTAAACGCCGTGAACCCGGCCCTCCTCGCCCGGCGGGCAAACCGGATCAAGCTGCGCCTCTCGCGGAAAGACGCGGCGACGGCCGACGCCGACATCACCCGCCGGCGCTGGCTCCCGGTCGACATCGACCCCGTCCGGCCGAGCGGCGTCTCGTCGACCGACGCCGAGCACGACGCGGCCATCGCCGCCGCGAACCGGATCGCGGCGTATCTTGCGGAGCAGGGGTTCCCGGAACCCATCCGGGCGGACTCCGGGAACGGCGCCCACCTCCTCTACCGGGTAGACCTTCCTAACGACGACGCAGCAACCGCGCTCGTGAAGGGGGTCCTCACCACCCTCGACGCCCTCTTCTCAAACGATTGCGTGACGGTCGACACCGCAAACCACAACGCCGCCCGGATCTGGAAGCTCTACGGCACCGTGTCGCGAAAGGGCGACAACACCCCCGAGCGCCCCCACCGCCGGGCGAAGATCCTCGCCGTTCCCGCGAATGCGGCCGTCGTCCCGATAGAGCGTCTCCAGCATATCGCCGGGCTCCTCCCCCGGGAAGAGCCATCCCCGCCGAAGAAGGGGGCCGGCATCGACCTCGGCCGCTGGCTTCTCTCGCACAACATCGCTGTCCAGAACACCCGCCCCTGGCAGGGCGGCACCCTCTACGCCCTCACCGAGTGCCCGTTCTCGGGAGCCCACAAGGACGGCGCGTTTGCCATCCAGTTCGCGAACGGCGCCCTCTTTGCCGGCTGCCACCATGCATCCTGCGGCGGAGGAGCCCAGCGGTGGCCGGAACTCCGGAGGATGTATGAGCGGAAGAGACAGAAAGCAGAAAAAGAGCCAGAGGAGCAGCCCGCCCTTCCTCCTCCCGCCCCGGATGAGCACCGCGAGCGTGCTCTTGCGATCCTCAGGACCGGCGACCCGCTCGCCTTCCTGCTCGACACCTTCAACAAGAGCCACGTCGGCGACCGGATCGTCGCCGAGTGCCTCGCGATGTCCCTTG
>Ga0209723_1004780_pt1 | contig 14691 bp, 10 predicted proteins | sample BiotimSIPDNA_2_FD_185750 | JGI IMG/M metagenome (GOLD analysis project Ga0209723, IMG submission 185750) | Anaerobic biogas reactor microbial communites from Washington, USA - Biogas_R2 time_0 SIP DNA (SPAdes) (version 2) | ecosystem: Engineered > Bioreactor > Anaerobic > Unclassified | place... | reverse complement strand
CCCCTGCCAATTGATCAACAGATTTTAAATGCTACTATGACCGCCCAGGCGATTATGAAGGAATTCAATCAACCTACATCGGGAAGTGATGCTGATAATAAGGATGAACCTCAACAAACTGACCAGGAAGAAACCCAAATTCCCACCGCCATAATGACGGAAGAGTTTACACCTACCGCGCTGCCACCAACGCCTGAGTTAACCAAGCCAGAAGTCTACACTGTAAAACAAGGTGAATTCCCGTTTTGCTTGGCAAGGCGTTTTGATGTTGACCCTGATGATTTATTGTCTATAAATGGCTTAAGTGGTGCACCTGCCCCAGGCACAGAATTAAAAATCCCTCAATCTGGTTCATTCCCAGCTGAAAACCGGGCATTATTAGATCATCCCGATACATGGACAGTCAGCGCTGGGGAGACCATCTACCAGATAGCTTGCGCTTATGGCGATGTATATCCAGAAGCGATTATTGCGGTCAATGGGCTGGTTGAACCGTACGACCTGACTGCAGGACAAATTCTTCAGATACCATAAGTTTCCCCCTTTTTTTACTTTAAAGCCGACTCAACAGCCGGCTTTTTGTGTTTAAAATGAAATGATATAAATTCCGGATAATTAGCTGGATATAATAAAGCTGAATCTGAAATACGAACGGAGACAAATGGATAATTTTAAAATACTTACCCGAAGGAAGGTACTTAAGAGCCGTGCATTTGATATCGAGAAAGTAGATTTTTGCTTGCCTAATGGGAAGCAGCACAGCTATGATTTGGTGGATCATCCTGATGCGGTTACCATCCTGCCAATAAATGAACAAGGTGAGGTATATTTCGTGCGGCAGTACCGTGTGGGTGCAGAAGCGCTCTTATTAGAATTACCGGCTGGGGTGTTGGATGCTGGAGAAGAGCCAGAAGTAGCGGCCCGACGTGAGTTAAGGGAGGAGATCGGAATGGATTGTGAGCGCCTGGACAAAATTGGTGAATTCTTTATGTCACCAGGTTACACAAATGAATACATGACAGTCTTTTTAGCATCAAACTTGTTTTCTTCGCCTCTTTCACAAGATGATGATGAGTTTCTTGAAGTATTAGCGATTCCCCTAACCCATGTTTTCGAATTACTGAAGTCTCAGCAAATCCTGGACGGCAAGACAATCTCAAGTTTCCTCTTTGCTTTACCAAAACTAGCTGAATTGTTCCCTGGTGTAAAGTATTGAGGTTTTTCTTCTCAATTTTCCAACGAATTCAGGAAGTTCTAAGACTCAAACCAAGATTTTAAGATAAAATTGAAGTTTGGACACAGATAATATTTTTCTTGGTAGGTATTGAATATCATCTTACCTTTACAATAAACAACTTATTTACAAGGAGTAAAACATGAAACGTGAAATGGTAATGACCGATGCAAATGAGGCTACTGCACATGTAGCTTTTCGTTTAAGCGAAGTTATTGCAATTTATCCAATCACCCCTTCTTCTGGAATGGGCGAATATGCAGATGCCTGGGCTGCTGAGGGCATACCGAATATCTGGGGCACAATCCCAAATGTTGTACAGATGCAGTCGGAAGGTGGCGCTGCTGGCGCAGTGCATGGCGCTTTGCAGGCAGGTGCCCTTTCAACAACTTTTACCGCCTCGCAGGGTTTATTATTGATGATCCCGAATATGTACAAGATTGCTGGCGAACTGACCCCTACAGTCTTTCATGTTTCAGCGCGATCATTAGCAGCGCAAGCCCTGTCCATTTTTGGTGATCATTCAGACGTTATGGCTGTCAGGCAGACAGGTTTTGCCCTCTTAGCCTCATCATCCGTCCAGGAAGCCCAAGATATGTCTGTAATCGCCGAAGCTGCAACGCTGCGCTCGCGAATTCCATTCGTGCACTTCTTCGATGGCTTCCGCAGTTCACATGAAATCAATAAGATTGTTCGTATCTCAGATGATGAAATGCGGGAAATGATCGACCATGATTTTATCGTTGCACACCGTCAGCGCGCTATGTCCCCAGATAAGCCTGTCTTGAGAGGCACCGCCCAAAATCCTGACGTATATTTCCAGGGCAGGGAGACAGTTAATCTTTTCTACGAGAAATGTCCTGAAATTGTTGAAGAGGAAATGCAAAAATTTGGCAAATTAACCGGCAGGAATTACCGCCTGTTTGAATATTGCGGGGACCCTGAAGCGGAACGAGTCATCATCATTATGGCTTCTGGTGCAGAGACTGCGGCAGAAACTGCAAAAGTATTGACTGCGCAGGGCGAAAAAGTAGGCGTTGTTAACGTTCATCTTTACCGGCCATTCTCACTGAAACATTTGCTGCAAGCACTCCCAGCAACCGTCAAGAAAATAGCTGTGCTTGACCGCACCAAAGAACCTGGCGCAAATGGCGAACCGCTCTACCTAGATGTAATAAATGCACTGCGTGTAGGTCTTGATTCCGGTTTGGCACCATTCAAAGAATTACCCCACGTTGTTGGTGGACGTTATGGCTTATCATCTAAGGAATTCACACCAGCTATGGTTAAAGGCGTTTTTGACGAACTTAAGAAAGATCAGCCAAAAACAAACTTTACAATTGGTATTATCGATGATGTTACCAATACCAGCCTAGAGTATGATCCGACCTTTGAAACCCTGGAGAAGTCTGTAGTCCAAGCAATGTTCTTTGGTCTTGGGTCGGATGGCACAGTCGGCGCAAATAAGAACTCAATCAAGATCATCGGTGATGAAACCGAAAATTACGCCCAGGGCTATTTTGAATATGACTCCAAAAAATCTGGGGCTGTTACCGTTTCGCATTTACGCTTCGGGCCACAACCGATTAGAGCTCCTTATCAAATCTCAGAAGGCCAGGCAAGTTTTGTCGCCTGCCACCAACTCTCCTTTGTTGAAAAATTTGATATGCTGAAATTTGCGCGTCCTGGCTCGGTTTTCTTGATGAACAGCATTTATGGACAAGATAAAGTTTGGGATACGCTGCCCAAAGAAATGCAAAAAGACCTGATTGAAAAGAAGATAGAATTCTATGTTATAGATGCTTACGAAGTAGCTGATAAAACTGGCATGGGCCAACGCATCAATACCATCATGCAGACCTGTTTCTTTGCAATAAGTGGCGTCCTACCTAAAGACGAAGCGATTTATCAGATCAAGAAATCAATTGAAAAGACATATGGCAAGCGCGGTGAAGCTGTTGTGCAGAAAAACTATGCCGCAGTTGATCAGGCCTTAGCTAACCTGCATAAGGTGACCGTTCCAGATAAAGTGACCAGCACCTTCACTCGCCGGCCTCCTGTGCCCGCTGAAGCGCCAGAATATGTGCGTGATATCCTTGGTATGATCATTGATCGCCGGGGTAATGAGGTGCCTGTTAGCGGGATGCCCGTCGATGGCACATTCCCTGTGGGAACCACGAAGTGGGAAAAGCGCAATATCGCCCTGGAAATTCCAGTCTGGGAACCTGATATTTGCATCCAATGTGGCCGCTGTTCCTTTGTTTGTCCGCATGCCGCCATTCGAACAAAAATATACCCGAATGAGCTGCTAGAGAAAGCGCCTGAGGCCTTCAAACATACTGAATCTAAAGCCAGGGAATGGCGTGAAGGGTATGCTTTCACTGTCCAGGTTGCCCCAGAAGATTGTACCGGCTGCGGTATGTGCGTGGAAAACTGCCCTGGGAAGGATAAGACTGACCCAAGCCGCAAGGCTATTAACATGAAACCTCAACCGCCTATTAGGGAACAAGAAATTAAGAACTGGGATTACTTCCTTTCCCTACCACTGATAGATCGGGCAGCAATTTCACCTCACCTAGTTAAAAATTCACAGCTCTTCGAACCGCTGTTTGAGTTCTCCGGTGCTTGCGCTGGTTGTGGAGAAACACCGTATATTAAGCTTGCCACACAACTTTATGGCGATCGTATGATGGTTGCAAATGCCACTGGTTGTTCATCCATCTACGGCGGCAACCTTCCCACAACGCCTTATACGAATAATGCTGACGGGCGCGGGCCAACATGGTCTAACTCGCTCTTTGAAGATAATGCCGAGTTTGGCTTAGGCATGCGGTTAACCATTGATAAATTCACTGAATACGCCAGGGAGTCGTTAGATAAATTATCCGCTAAGGTCGGAAAAGAATTGGCAGATGAACTCTTGAATGCCACCCAAAAAACTGAAGCTGACATCCAAGCTCAGCGCAAGCGTGTTGCTGAGTTAAAAAAGATCTTGGGTGAGATGAATACACCCGAAGCGAGAAACCTACTTTCACTATCCGATTACCTGGTGCGCAAAAGCGTCTGGATAATTGGTGGTGATGGTTGGGCTTACGATATTGGCTATGGTGGCTTGGATCATGTCCTTGCCTCTGGAAGGGATATTAACGTGCTGGTTTTAGATACCGAAGTTTATTCCAATACCGGCGGCCAATCCTCAAAAGCCACGCCGCGTGCCGCGGTTGCCAAGTTCGCTGCCAATGGTAAGAATATGCCTAAGAAAGACCTAGGTATGATGGCAATGAGCTATGGAAGCATCTATGTTGCCCGCGTAGCCATGGGTGCGAATGATAACCAAACCCTTAAAGCATTTGTTGAAGCGGATGCTTACGAAGGTCCATCCCTGATCATTGCCTACAGCCATTGTATTGCACATGGCATTGATATGAAAAAGGGTCTAATACAACAAAAACTCGCTGTCAACAGTGGGGCATGGCCGCTCTTCCGCTATAACCCCGATCTGGTTGATGAGGGCAAGAATCCACTGCAATTGGATTCAAAAGAACCCACTATAAAAGTATCAGAATATGCATACAACGAAACCCGTTACCGTATGCTTGTTCAATCTAATGAAGTCCGGGCAGAACAGCTTATGATCAATGCCCAAAAAGATGCTGAAAAGCGTTGGAATCTGTACAGCCAAATGGCGGCGATGCAATATGATACAAACAAGGAAGAATAAGCAAAGAATAATAAATAATCTAGGGTAGAATAAACGGTGACAGTCAAAGACTGTCACCGTATAATTTAACAAAGGAGTGAGAAAATGGCAGACCTTACCACAAATTACCTGGGATTAGAACTAAAAAACCCCCTCATAGCATCTGCATCTCCCCTTTCCAAGCGGATTTCATCCGTAAAACATATGCAGGATGCAGGCATCAGTGCGGTAGTACTTTATTCACTCTTTGAAGAGGAAATTAGGCATGAAAGCTTGGAATTGGATTACTACCTGAACAAAGGCACAGAACAATATCCAGAGGCACTGACCTACTTTCCAGAGTTAGATTATTCTGATATGGGAACTGAAAAGTACCTCAACCACATAAAGACCCTGAAAGAGTGTGTTCAGATTCCAGTTATTGCCAGTTTGAATGGCGTTTCAAACGGGGGATGGATTAAGCTGGCGAAGCAAGTTGAGCAAGCTGGTGCTGATGCCCTAGAGCTGAATATCTTTCATTTGCCTTTAGATAAGTCTGCAGAAAGCGGTTCAATTGAGAAAAATTATATCAAGCTGATTGCGGAAATTAGAAAAATTATCAACATTCCTGTTGCATTAAAACTCTCCCCCTACTTTACGTCCATTCCACATATCTCTGCCCGGGCAATTGCTGCTGGGGCTAATGGGTTGGTCTTGTTTAATCGTTTTATGCAGCCAGATATTGACGTAGAAACTTTAGAAGTATTACCACGCCCCAATTTGAGTACCTCGAATGATTTATTACTGCCGCTTAGATGGATTGCCCTATTGTATGGCAAGCTACAAACAGATTTTGCCTTGAGCAGTGGCATTCACACACATATTGACATGATCAAAGCCATTATGGCGGGCGCATCTGTCACCATGGTTGCCTCAGAATTCTTGCGCAATGGGATTGATCAGGCACAATTATTATTACAGGATCTAAATAGCTGGATGGACTCAAATGGCTATAAAAGTGTCAAGAAGATGCGCGGATGTATGAGTCAAGAAAAAACTGAAAATCCTGCTTCATTTGAACGTGCGCAATACATGAAAGCACTGCGTTCTTTTGAAGAGCACATATTGTGATCAATGACAAAAAGGTAAAAAATGAGCGTTGTTGATGAAATCAAAGCCCAGCTTGATATCGTTGATCTCATCTCTGAGTCAGTAAAACTACGCCACACTGGTAAAAACTACACAGGCTTTTGCCCTTTTCATAGCAATACCCGCACGCCTGCATTTGTGGTTTTTCCGGAAACCCAAACATGGCGCTGCTTTGGTCAGTGTAATGAAGGTGGGGATATCTTTGGCTTTGTAATGAAAAAAGAAGGCTGGGATTTTTCGGAAGCCCTAAATTTTCTTGCAGAAAAAGCCGGTGTTACACTGACTGAATATTCCCCAGAAGATAAAACAGACAAAGACCTGCAAGATAAACTATCGGAATTATTAGAAAGAGCTGCGCTATACTTTCGTCAGCAGATGTTAGAAACACCTCCGGGTCGAGAAACCTTGAACTACCTGCACCAGCGCGGGCTGACTGACCAGACTATAAAAATATTCGGCCTTGGGCATGTTCCGGATGGTTGGGACGGTCTGCTAAACCACCTAAAGCATCTTGGCTATGATGAATCCATTATGCTAGAAGCAGGGTTAATCACTGAAAGGGAATCCGGCGGTTATTATGATCGCTTCCGGAACCGCTTAATGTTTCCTATTCGCAGTACTTATGGCAAAATGGTAGGTTTCGGCGGGAGGGTGCTCGATCCTAACGACGTCCCCAAATACATCAATTCACCCAAAACAGCGCTCTTTGATAAAGGCCGTTTGCTTTACGGACTTGACCAAGCAAGGCAAAGTATCCGGACAAATAACCAGGTTGTGATTGTGGAAGGATACATGGACGCCATTGCCTGTCACCAGGCAAACTTTACAAATGTCGTTTCACCAATGGGTACAGCCCTGACTGAGGATCAATTCCGGTTGGTTAAAAAATTTACCCGCCGCATCGTGCTTGCTTTAGACCCGGACGCAGCCGGTGAAAAAGCGACTCTACGCGGGCTGGAGACTGCCCGCCAGATTATGGACCAGGATGCAGAGTTGCGATTTGATGCTAGGGGATTACTGCATTTTGAGGCGCGTCTGAATGCAGATATCCGGATTGCTACTTTGCCAGGAGGAAAAGATCCGGATGAAATTGTGCTAGCTGACCCAGACTCTTGGCGGCAAATCATCAGTGCTGCCAAGCCAGTGGTTGAGCATGTAATGGAAACCTTGGTAGCCGCCAGGGATATCAACGATGCCAAGGTGAAAAGTGAAATAGCCGCACAGGTTTTACCCCTCATCGAAGACGTGCCTGACCGCGTTGAAAGAGAAGCCTACCGTCAGCGCCTGGCGCGTTTGATTAAGGTAGATGAACGCGCACTGCTTACACCAGCCCAAGAAATGACCCGTTTAAGAAATAAGCGGGGCACTCAAAAACAATCCCAAACGCAAGATCCGCGCAAGGTACCTGAGCTAAGCCGTTCAAACCGTGTTCTTGAAAAATACAGCATCCAATTTTTGTATAAAGATCCGGAAAAGATTTATCAATTGGACCACTTTTTGCAAAGTTTCGAACTTGAAAGTTTTAGTCATGAGGATTTCCTGGAAAGTGATTTTAAAACAGTGATGCTAACCGTCGAAAAATCACTTAAACAGGATGAGTATGCACCTAATGAATTTGTGGAGCGCAATTTATCTGAGACAATCTTGGATGAATTATCGCAATCAAGTAAGCTGCCTGACCTAACCAATGAGGTCCCAGAGCAGAAAGAATCAGCTGATTTGTTCAGAACGGTATTACGACTCCGGTTGAACAGGGTCAATGAGCATATTAACGACTTGCTATTCTTACAAAGTGAAGTCTCAGAAGATGACAATGAACTTGCCTTGGTTTACCAGGCAGAAGCGATGGCACTAATTAAAACCAGGAAGCAAATAGACACAGCCTTACAATCCCCCGCTGCTGCGGGTAGGGGTAAAAAGACTTGGTGAGAATAATCAATCTCATTCGTGTAAAATAGAATTAATAAGTTGAGCAAAATCTTATGAATGATTCTGACCCGATGTTGCCATCTAATCCGGAGGATAAACCAACCTCTGAATTTAATTCAGACTATATTGATGATTTGGTTGGATCCGAATTTATTGATGACCCTATTCGGCTTTATTTGAGAGAAATTAGCCAGATTGGCTTGCTGAATATTGATAACGAGTTTTACCTTGCTTCTTGTCTAAAGGCGCGAGATTTATTGGGTACTTTCAGCGGTGTTGATCTTGCTAAACTGGAAGATATTGAACAGATTGATTCGATTATTTACGATATCTACAAGGACATTCTTTATTTGTGGTCACAAGTACACTCAGATGTAGACCTGTTTCAAATTGATAAGCCTGATCTATTAGCCATTCTTGAAGAAGCTCAAAACCTCCAGGAGAATTGTCTTAGTTCGGGCAGCTCTTATGTGCGTAATTACTTTGCGGATGATCGATGGGGGGTTGACCGAAATTGGGAAGTATTAGTAAGGGATGTTTTTCAATTATTTCTTGGTTTTTATCTACTTCCACAATCGCTTTTAGTCAATCTGAAAGATGTCATAAATACTAAATCAAAAATTCCAAGCTTGTCCTTTCTTCGAAAACAGAACCTCTCTTCTGAAGAAATTTTATCGGCATTCGAAAAGGTTAAATCAAACGCTGACCAAGCAACACAAATTTTGGTGAAGTACAATTTGCGTTTGGTCATTAGCGTCGCCAAACGCTATGTAGGCCGCGGCATTCCTTTGCTTGATCTAATTCAAGAAGGCAATATTGGCCTATTGCGCGCAGTTGATAAATTTGACCCCACCAGGGGCTTTAAATTCAGTACCTATGCAACTTGGTGGATACGCCAGGCAATCAGCCGTTACATAGCTGAAAATGCCCGTACAATTCGAATCCCAGTGCACATGGTCGAATCAATTACAAAATTGCTGCGTTTACAACGCAGTATGGTCCAAAAATTAGGGCGCGATCCCACCTTTGCAGAAATGGCAATTGATTCAGGCTTCCTTTCTCAAGAAGATGTCAATGCATTGATGGACATGGAAAAAGATGGTGCTTTAAGCGATCCTGAGTTACTGAAAAGATGGGAAAACGCATCCCAAAAAGTTGAGCTGATACTGAAAACGGCAGAGGAACCCCTATCATTAGAAAGCCCGGTTGGTGATGAGGACAACAGCACCTTGGGAGATTTCATTGAAGACGAAGATGCCACCGAGCCAATGGATGCGGCTACACGTGAAATATTACGGGAAAAAGTACTTAAATCTTTAGATATTCTTTCCGAAAAAGAGCGTCAAGTATTGTCCATGCGCTTTGGTCTCTTAGACGGCATTGACCATACCCTTGAAGAAGTCAGTGATTACTTCAATGTGACCCGCGAACGAATCCGCCAAATTGAAGCATTAGCCCTGCGCAAGCTGCGCCACCCCACCAGCAGTAGAGAACTACGTGATTTTATGAATGAGTAGTTTGGTCTTTTGATATACCGGATTAATTGAAATTAAATTAAAAGAGCTCGCTGCCAGGCAAGCTCTTTTGTATTATCTAATTAATTTTTAGGGTCGATTTCCTCTTCCTTGTCCGCCTCGAGGACTATTGGATATGGCTTCCTCAAAAGCTTCTTGGGTCATTAGTTGTGGTTCGTAAACCAGGCCGGTTTGATTCTGATAATTAGAAGAAAACGCACTGAGATGATTTAAAGATGCTTTTAGTAGATTCTGATACATCAATTTGATGTCTGCTTTATCTGTCTGTCCAATGGCTTTTTCTAGGTCAAGAATATCTACTTCTTCAACAAGCCCGCCAACCTTTAGCGCTTCAGCTAATGATGCACCACCTTTTTCAACCAGGTCATCATATAAAGCTTGTAATTCTTCATTAACGAAAACGCCTCTTTCATCATTTTGAATAATATCAGTTATCCCATAATTTTCGAGCATTGATTTAACAGAATCGGTATGGTTTTGTTCACTTCCAGCAATGTTATTGAAAATATTCAATCCCCATTGATCATACAGGGTTAGGTAAACATCGCGGGCTAATTTTTCTTCCTCGCGCATATACAGCAAATCAGCCACTTCTTGCGTACTTAAATTACCCACTGCTAGAATTTCGCTTGATTCACTTGGCTCTTGTGCGGTAGTTTGATCAACATCCTCAATCTCAGCTTTTTCTTCCTCGACCTCATCCTGTATTTCACCAACAACAATTTCAGTTGTTTCGGGTTCGTTCACAATTGGGTTCTCATTCACATCAGTGGCTAATTTGCTCGGCATTGAGCAAGCTGAAAGAACTAGCACTGTACTGATCATCACAATAATCGCTTTTATAGAAATTTTCATTTTATATACTCCATCTATCACTTAAATAGTAATTTTAAATTTACAGTCTAAAACACCCAAATTGTATATGACACTTATTTAGAGCTAATGATCAAGTTGTGAATGATTTGTGTTAATATTGAATCAGTTATTGCTTTTCTTATTGTAAACGAACTGCTTTTAAACTGAAAAATATTTTCTACTCATGCTATCAACACTTAAGCCGAATTTTAAGGAATAAAAAATGAATACCCGGGAAAAAACAAGTCCCCTTTACACTCAAATTTACAATATAGTTTGCCAAATTCCGCCCGGCAAGGTAGCAACCTATGGACAAGTAGCTAAACTGGTCGGTGGCTGCACAGCCAGAATGGTAGGATATGCCCTCTCAGCCCTGAAAGACGGTAGGGATCCAAATGTGCCATGGCAGCGCGTCATTAATGCACAAGGTCGCATCAGCATGCATGGTGTAGGTAGCAGCATTCAACGCATGATCTTGGAAGAAGAAGGTATTGAATTCGATCAAACGGACTCAATTGATTTTCGTAAATATCTCTGGGATTTCTAATCAACTAGCGATTAGTACCTTCATGATTTACATTAGGAAAATTCAGAGAAGCTAACTAGGAGAGTAGCCGTGAAACTAATTGAATACACCGACATTGACGAATATCTTAGCCAGGTTCAAGAATATTTGATGAAGAATGAAGCCCGCAGTAACTTGGCTTTGGGTATCGCACTGCAAATCAAAAAAGATCCGCTGCGTTATCCACAACATTTTTTAGCTGCTGTATTTGATCTGAATGATCAGCCTATCTTAGTCGCATTGATGACGATGCCATATCCGCTCATTGTCCAGGGAGAGCAACCTGATCCAAACGCGATTGACCTGTTGATGGATTATCTCAGACAAAACAATTACCCTTTGAGCGGGGTAAACGGCCCCCATGAATTCAGTGATCTTTTTTCTCACCAATACACGCTTAAAACAGGCGTGCATTCAGAGCTTGTTATATCACTGCGAAACTACGAACTCAAACAGGTCCTATCCCCGCCACTGCCGAAAGGAAAATTTCGCCTGGCTTTAGCAAATGATGAGGACATAATTCAAGACTTCCTGCTTGCTTTTCATGCTGAAGCAGTTAGAGAGGGCGCGCCACCGCTCAGCAAGTCTTTGGTGCAAAAGCAATTACAACAAGGGTCTATATTTGCTTGGGAGGTCGACAACGAAATTGTGTCCATAGCGTTGAAAAGCCGCCCTTGCATAAAGACAATCACAGTCGGTGGGGTTTATACCCCGCCTGCTAAGCGCAATAAGGGCTACGCATCTGCTTGTGTTGCCAGGCTGTGCCAATTGCTCCTTGATCAAGGATATGAGCGAATTGTGCTGTTTACCGATTTGTCAAACCCAACCAGCAACGCCATTTACCAGCGTATTGGTTTTAAACCAGTATGTGATTATCACCAATATGCTTTTAAGTAGCTAAAGCTTTCTTAAATCAAAACGGCAGCCAAACAGCTGCCGTTTTATGTATATAAGGTTGTTTGTTATTCTTCTTCTTTTAACTCTCGCTGCCGGGCAGCGACGATCTCTGCCGTGAGATGGGTTGGCACCAGGTCATAATGGTCAAATTCCATTAAGAAATAGCCTCTACCGCCCGTCATTGAACGCAGTGTCGTTGTGTAGCGCATCATTTCTGCCAGTGGCACCATGGCAGTAACCGTTGATTTACCTTTTTCGGTATCCATGCCTTGCACACGGGCTCTGCGGGAGTTCATGTCGCCGAGCACATCGCCCATGTTCGCTTCTGGCACGATGACTTGAACTTTCATGATGGGTTCGTATAAAACGGGGTTTGCATCTTTAAAAGCCAGTTTGAATGCCTCACGCCCTGCGATTTCAAAAGCGATAGGCTTGGAGTCCACGGGGTGTTCTTTACCGTCAGTAATTGAGACGCCAACATTGCTAACTTTGTAGCCAGCAATAACGCCCTCTTTCATGACATTCCGGATACCTTTTTCAATAGAGGGCATGTAATTATTTGAGATTGCGCCGCCAAAGACATCGTTGGAGAATGTAAATTCCTCCTCGGTGATTGGAAAGACTTTTAACCAAACTTCGCCAAATTGGCCCGAACCACCGGTTTGTTTCTTGTGACGGTACATTGAAGAAGCTTCCTTAGTGATGTGTTCTTCGTATGGCACTTTAGGTTCTAATTGGTTCAAGCCAAGCTGAAATTTTCCCTCAGCCCTGCGAATAGCAACATCGATGTGTTGATCACCCATGCCGAAGAGCAGTGTTTGCCTCGTAACAGGCTCGTTTTGCCAGGTGAGGGTCATATCTTCTTCACATAACCTTGTTAAGGTCTGGCTCATCTTTGCTGCATCCGATTGTGTCTTAGGACTGATGGCAATGCGGTAAAGTGCGCTAGGGTAAGATGGTTGGGGCAGGGTGATGTTCATTTCCTTGCTGCAAAGTGTATCCCCCGTTGTTGTTACAGTAAGCTTTGCCACACTACCAATATCACCCGCGTGGATCACACTTACAGGTAAGTTCTCCTTACCAAAAGGAACTTGCATGCCAGCCAATCTTTCTTCCTCACCCTTAGCGCTGTTCCAAACACGGGTATCAGAGACCATCTTTCCAGAATAAACTCTGAATAATGTTTGTTTACCGACAAATGGGTCAGCAGTAGTTTTCCATACATAAGCCGCCAAGGGACCGTTATCAGTTGCTTCCAAGATCAGTTCACCTTTTGCAGACTGTGCTTTAACACTGCCCACCTCACCGGGTCCGGGCATGATATTTACTAAAGTGTCCAAGAGAGGTGCTATGCCGACCATATGGCCGCCTGCAGCAACTAAAACAGGAATCACATTACTATTTTGGATAGTTTTCTTCAAACCAAGCAAAATCTCTTCTTGGGTTAGGTCGCCATTTTCGAAGTACTTTTCTAAAAGCGCATCTTCACCTTCAGCGGCAACTTCAACGAGCGCCAACCGGGCGTTATCAGCTTCATCTTTGAATGCTGCAGGAATATCTTCAGCAACTTTACCCTCTCCTTTGTATGCCTTCATGCTGACCAAGTCAATAACGCCTTTAAAGTCGGCTTTCTCACCCCATGGTAGCTGCATTGGAATCAGGCGTGCATCAGAATATTCCTGGAGGGAGGCTAAGGTTTTCTGGAAATTTGCATTTTCCCGGTCCATTTTATTGATGACTACCATTTGGGGTAATTTAAACTCAGCTGCATACTGCAGGGCAAATTCTGTACCAACTTCAAGACCAGAAACGGCATCAACCAATATCAATGCGCCATCTGCAACACTCATGGCTGAGATTACTTCTCCCACAAAATCAGTGTAACCCGGTGTATCTAGAAAATTTATTTTTTTATCTTTGTAAATGACAGGTATTACACTGGTGAAAAGTGAAATGCCGCGCCTTTGTTCTTCATCGTCAAAGTCAGAAGTTGTTGTACCGTCCTCAATTTTTCCCATGCGCGTGGTTGCGCCGGTAAAATATAGGAAAGCTTCTAGCAACATGGTCTTACCTGAATTGCTATGAGAAGCAATTACAATATTGCGAATTGAATCAGTTAAATATTCTTTCATAAAACGTACCCTTCCTTAAAAATGTAATATTCTTTAGTATAAAAACAATTATTCCGTTTGTGCTTGTATTTTTAAAAACCACAGCCTTTTATTATATCAGGAAACATTGCCACTTCGGCCTAGATTGTAGTGAATTCTATTCGAATTTTTAAAAAGACGGATTAAAATTGACTCTGATAAGAAAACTCAAAGTATAAGATTAACATGAATTTCCTTTCTCAATTAATTCATTGGCTTCGTTATGTGGCCTTGTATCATCAAAGCCCTCGCTGGGATAAAGGCGTCTCTCCGCCCGAACTTATGGCTTTTATCGATCAACATCAACCAGGCAATGCTTTAGACATGGGTTGTGGCACCGGGACGAACCTGGTAACCCTGGCAAGACATGGTTGGGAGGTCGTTGGGATTGATTTTGTGCCCAAAGCTGTTAGATCTGCTAGGCGAAAGCTTAAAGAGGAAAACCTTAAAGGGAAACTTATCCTGGGTGATGTGTTGAAAACGCAACCCATTGCAAAAGATTTCGATTTGGTTTTAGATATCGGCTGTTTTCACAGCCAAGCACCACAAAAAAGGAGCCTTTATCTTAACAATGTGGTTTCAAACTTTTAGTGCAACAATATTATTGAAGACCTCGTCTGGCTTATAAAAGTTCAAGGCTTTACGGGGTCTTCCATTTAACTTCCGTTGTACTTCTTTGATCATATCTAGTGGTACTA
>Ga0209723_1004777_pt1 | contig 14700 bp, 12 predicted proteins | sample BiotimSIPDNA_2_FD_185750 | JGI IMG/M metagenome (GOLD analysis project Ga0209723, IMG submission 185750) | Anaerobic biogas reactor microbial communites from Washington, USA - Biogas_R2 time_0 SIP DNA (SPAdes) (version 2) | ecosystem: Engineered > Bioreactor > Anaerobic > Unclassified | place... | reverse complement strand
TGTCTGAACAGAAAGTATATGCTATTCCCAACGTTCAAACTCCCAATATGCCGGTGATAATTAATCCGGATGTGTGCATCGCGTGTTATAAATGCGTGCAGATATGCCCCGTCGACGTATTTATCCCAAATCCGAAAGAAGGCGGGCCTCCGATCATCCTGCACGCCGAAGAGTGCTGGTACTGCGGCTGCTGCGCGAATGACTGCCCGACGCCCGGAGCGATGACGTTCAACTGGCCGCTGCCGCTAAAACCCCGCTGGAGGAACAAGGAGACCGGAGCCGTAGGTCAGCTCAAATAGAAAAATATATTCCGGAAACGGCAGGGACGGTGTGAGCCGCTTCTGCCGTTTTTCCGGTATTTTGCTGACCGCCGTAAGCAACAAAACTGTCTGTTAAATACAGTTTACGGCCTGATAAAACGACTTTCAGACCACGGAATTCTCTCTGACAAGCACCCTTATGCAGGCAAGATATCCGTCTTTGGCGCTGTTTTCTCTTCCCAGGTCAAATATAATAGACCGTACTATATTTCCGCACGGAACAAAGGAATGCCGGCCTATATCATCGAGCAATTTGCGTATATATGGGAGAGATTGATGGGTCGGGGTTCGGTAATACATCACCGCATAGAGCCCCTCCGGGATAATAATTATATTATTTCCGGCCTTATTGTACGTATCTTCGGTAAACGCCGCCTCGGTCACAAAGAGGCCCGAAGTGATAAGTTCGCCGCTATCGTTTGTGAGGGATTCCCTTGAAAAAAATTGTCCCACACTGTCGATGTTGCTTTTGAGATTATACCTGTTTATCAGCTCAATTATTGCCAGTTCGATCTTATGAAAACCTTTATAATGGCTGATGGTACACTCATGTTTTAATACTTTCTGGTCGGAAAAATGCAGAAAAAGTGTCTCATTATGCGGCAAATCGGCAGCAAGCTTCATGTTCTCGGTTTTTATATCTATATATTGTTTCAGCTTAATATCAGACTGTATCCGCCGTTCCAGGGTGTGGCTGTAATTTTCCAGAAGCGTCATGTATTGGGCGCTGTTTTGAACGTCAAGCTGGTGCTTGATATCTTTAAGACGGAGCCCGAAATCGCGTAAAAAAAGTATTTGCCGAAGTCTTTCGAACTGTTCCCAGCTGTAATATCGGTAACCGGACGATTCTTCTTTAACCGCGGGTACAAACAGACCCGTTTTTTCATAAAATCGAAGCGTCTGCACCGATATTTTAAACATCGCCGAAACATCTCCTATTTTATACAATCCGTCTTTCACTCTTCTGACCCTCCACCCCCAAAATTCCATATAACGCTCGATAAAGACCTTCTGTTTGGAAACGTGCAGGCTGTGTCGATATACTCAGTGCGGCCTAACAAATTAGACAACTATCGATGACTATTATTGTGTAAACTTTACTATCGACTCTATTCATAGTATATACTTTATACTTATTCTGATAAATAGTCAAAAATTTTAACAGGTATGTGCCGGGAAAATGCCGGAAGCAGCGCCGCATGAGGAAAAGTGCGAAAAGAGCTTACGCCGCAAGAGCAATCCTGAGGAGGTCAAACCCATGCCCGATAAAAAAAGCATAACAATCCCGGTAGCACCGAAAATGTGGAAGCCCCCCGATCGAGTATACCCGATCACGCCGAGAGATAATTTGATGCGCGCCTTGAACCACCGAAAACCCGTGTGGATGCCGAATTTATACGCTTCATCTCAGTTGTATCAGTCCGCTATTGCCAGGGACAGCCCAATCGAGCGGGACAGAGACGCGGAGGATTGGTTCGGTGTTAAATACAAGTATTCCGCTGCGCAGGCCTCGAATACCCCGCAGGGAAATGCCCTGAGTGAAATAACCAAGTGGGAAGAGGAAGTTCACTGGGAGGATCTGAGCCGTTACGACTGGGAGGCCGACGATAAACGCTTAGTGCGGGATGAGTCATTGCGCTTTATATGCGCATGAGCAACGGCCCGTTTGAACGCCTGCACATGATAGAAGGCTTTGAACAGGCTCTGATGGACATCATATTGGAACCGGAAGCCGTGCATGCGTTTATGATGCGTTTGGTTGATTTCAAGATAGAGCTTTTCAACCGAATACGCGATCATGTGCCGCTCGACTACATAATCGCCGCAGACGACTGGGGAACTATGCGCGCGCCGTTTTTTTCGACAAAAACATTTGAGCAGACGATCCTGGAGCCTACGGTACGTTTCGTTAAGGCAGTTCACGACAGAGGGACGAAATTCATCGCGCATTGCTGCGGCAAGATCGATCCGTTTGTTCCGTATATGGTAGAGGAGATAGGTTTTGACGTTCTGGAGATTCAGAGCTTCAACGATATTCCCGGCATACTTAAAAAATACGGTGACCGTGTTACTGTGGAATACGGGGCGAATGCGAAGCTGACTAATGACCCCGACACAACGCAGGCGCAGATAAGAAGCCACGCGCGGGAGATTGTGGACAATTTCGGCGCTCAGGCGGTTGCGGGTTCCGGCGTTGTAATGCATATGTCAAGCGGCCGGGAGGATCTTTACTACGCTCTTGAAGAAGAACTGTATGAATACAGTAAAACCCGTTACGCGGAGGTATGAGTATGAGTAAATACGCGTTCAGCGGCGTGCCGAGTTTCGTTCAGGATACGGAAAGCCCGGTAAACGAGGGAAAAAACTGGTCCTTTTTGAAGATCCCGGAGCGCATAGAAGAGAAGGATATTATCGAAAACGTCGATGCCGATATTGTTGTAATCGGAGCGGGTCTAGCAGGGCTCTGCGCTGCCCTCAGAGCTGCCGAAGGCGGCGCATCTGTCGTCGTAATCGAAAAGACGAAGTCCTGGAGTGTCCGCGGCGGCCATATAGGCGCGGCAAATTCAAAGCCATGGCGTGAGCAAGGCATAGTAAACGACAGTAAACAGCTCGCGCGCGAGTGGATCGCCGCTTGCGGAAATCGCGCCAGGGAAGACATAGTCTGGCTGTTTATAAATCACAGCGAGGAAGCGGTCGATTGGCTCCTCGACCGCCAGGCGGAGCACGGAGTTCAACCGCGTCTCGGTGCTCCTCGGTACGCGGGGCCGAGCTATACCGAGAGGTACGGCGCTCTCCTGTTCGGGGGACAGGGCGGCAGCCTTCAGACAGTCGCCGATAATCTCTGTTCGGACAGTAAGGCGCTCGGCGCGCGCTTCTTTTTCGAAACGCCCGGAGTATATCTTGAAAAGGACGGCATGCGCGTAACTGCCGTAATCGGGGGAATGCCCGGCAATTACAGGCGTTTTCGCGCAAGCAAGGGCGTTATCCTCGCTTCGGGCGATATCCACGGAGACAGGGAGATGCTTGCCGCTTACTGCCCCGTGTTCCTGAAGGTCAGACACAGTCAGTACGCACCGCACGGAGCAAATACCGGTGACGGACACAAGATGGGCCTTTGGGCGGGTGGCGTGATGGAGGACGGCCCGCTGCCCACAGTTATGCATCCTCAAGGCTATAACAGGCTGCAGGCATTCTTTCTGTTTGTGAATGTCCGCGGCGATCGTTTCATGAATGAGGACACCTGGTGTCAGGCAAAGAGCGTAAACGTATTAAAGCAGCCCGGGAATGTGGATTATGCTTACAGTATCTTCGATGATGACTGGAAAGAGCAGATGATAAGCGGAATGCCGTACAGCGGAGGGCTTTTTAACGACAACTCGCTATCCGTTTACGGTCAGCCGTTTACCGGAGAACGCGAAGTCGGTTTTTTGGAAAGCGGACTGCAAAACGGGCTTATCGTAAAAGCAGACACGATCGAAGAACTCGCAAAGCTTATCAATATCCCTCCGCAAAAGCTGAGCGCGACCGTAGATCGATATAATGATCACGTAGACAGAAAGGACGACCCGGATTTCGGAAAGCGTTCTGAACTGCTTTTCCCGATCCGGAAGCCTCCGTTTTACGCATCAAAGTTCGGGCCGGCGATGCTGGCCGTTGTAGGCGGACTGATCGTTGACACGCGTCTGCGTGTGCTGGACGCGGATCAAAACCCGATTCCCGGTCTTTACGCCGTTGGCAACGTAGCGGGCGGACTGTACGGTGTGGACTATCCGACAATCATATCGGGAAACAGCCACGGGCGCGCCGTGACCTGGGGGTATCTCGCCGGTAAGTACGCGGCGGAAGAAACCCAAGACAGGTGAGTAAGCATAATTCTTCAAAGAAATTCGCCTTTATAAAAAGGCTTAAATTAGAAAGGGGTCATTATGGATATTAAAAGTAAAATTAAAGAAGCTGCTCTAAGTCACGGCATGGACATGTGCGGAGTAGCAAGCATCGATCGTTTTCAGGAATCGCCCCCCGGAAGACATCCGACAGATATCCTGCCCGGATGTAAGTCAGTTATTGTTGTCGGCGTGCGTCTGCTTGACGGTGTTGTTCAGGCAAACTTCCGCACATACGAGAACAACCGCCATGACCTCAAGGGCCTGTACGGCACATACGGATACACCATGCTGCCGAATTTCGAACTTACTTATGCCTGCTACGCGGTCGCGCAGGTTATCGAGCGCAATCTCGGCGAGACGGCGACACCGCTCTCCACCGGTCCTATGACAAACGGAACTCAGATCAGCATCAGACACTGCGCCGTCGCCGCGGGCCTCGGCGAGTTCGGCTGGATGAGTATAGTTCTCACTCCGGAATTCGGACCGAGAAACAGGTTCGGAGTCATCCTGACCACCGCTGAAATCGAGCCCGATCCTATGTACGGCGGAACGCCGCTCTGCGACCCCACCAAGTGCCGTATCTGCACGGATGTTTGTCCGACCAAGGCAATAGGCCTTTACGGTTCTGAGGACAAACGCACCTGCACTCTGGGTGAAAAGACATATACTTACGGTAAGGTCAGCTTCCCGCGCTGCCAGGTTCCTACTCAGGGGATGCGCCGTGAGTTCGGCGGAAAAGAAGACTGGGTAACCACAGATGACCCCACTCCGCAGGACATCGCGGAAGCAAACGCAAAGATGCCGATATCGTCTTCCGGTCTTCAGCACGGTGAATCCTGGCACTGCGGACTGTGCCTGTCCTATTGCCCTGTCGGGAAATGGAAAGAACGCTTCCTGGATAGGGAACTCACAGGCGGGGCGAATGTTGTCATAAAGTAATCAAACGGCTTATCTAACAACGAGGAGGATTAACCATGGAAACGACCATCGAGTCTGATAAGAGAATACTTATGAACGCCCGGATCGCGTCCGGCAAATGGGCTTTTGAGATTCCGCCTGAACCGATCGGCGATAATTTGATCTCAACCACCGTTGAATCGGAACTGGTGGTCGTCGGCGAAGGCATGGCCGGCCTTTGCACCGCCCTTTCGGCTCTGCAGGCCGGTGTTGACACAATTATTGTAACGGCGAGCAGCAGACCTGTAGGCAGGGGCGGTTCCGTAGCAGCCTCCTATAGTAAGATAATGCAGGCGCAGGGGTATCCCAGACAGGAAGTGGAAAATTTCTATCTGGAGGAGTTTGCTTCAGCTTCATACAACATTGACCAGCGAAAATGGTATAAATTTTACAACAACAGCGAGACGGCTATGAACTGGCTTATAGATATGCTGGAAGCCGACGGTGTGAGTGTCGTTTTGGAAAAAGACAACGAGGACGACCCGTGCAGCCCTACAAATCAGCCGGTCGGGACACATGCGTTTATGGGGAAGGGCGTCACTTTTGCCGGAGCCGGAATAAATCTCGCTCTAAAAACACTCGAGAAAAACTATCTGGAACTCGGAGGCCGCATTGCCCGAAATACCGTGGCAAAACAGCTTGTTCGCGTTGAAGAAGGTGCGGGCAGGGTTTCGGCCGTCATCGCGAAGGATCCGTCCGGAAATTACGTTAAATACACCGCAAAAAAAGCGGTCGTGCTTGCGACGGGGGATTTTTCGGCAAATCGCGATATGATGGCCAAATACTGCCCAGCCTATGCGAAATATTTCATAAACGACAAGCTCGATTATGACGTCGGATTCGTTGAAAAAGGATTATTCAAAGGAGAAGGCCACCTGATGGCGCTTTGGGTCGGGGCCGCCTGGCAGAGAACGTTTCCGAATGCCCCGCTAATTCAGGGCAGCCGCCTTTGTTCGAACCTGCCGTATGGCGGACATCGCGGATTGCGCGTTAATAAAAACGGCGAGCGCTACTGCAACGAGGACTGCAACGCGCCGTATACGGCATTGACGGTTTTACGCGAGCCCGATCAGGTCGCTTATGCCATCTGGGGCACGAACTATGCTTATGATATTGACTGGCATGCCCATGGCAGCGTAAGAGGCAGCGATAAAATGCTTCCCGAAGCAGTCATAGAAAAGTGGGAAAGAGAGGTCGCCAATAAAAACGCCGTTAAAGCCGATACCTTAGAGGAAGTAATCAGAAAGCTCGGACTGCCTGTTGATGAAACCCTTGCGACGATTGACAGATACAATGAGCTTTGCAGGAACGGGTATGATTCTGATTTCCATAAAAAAGCGAAATATCTCCAGGAAATAAAAGACGGCCCGTTTTACGGAGGGTCGATTGCTCAAAACCACTATTTCTCCGTTCTCGGAGGCCCCAGAACAAACCATAAAATGCAGATCTGCAATGAAAACGATGAACCGATCAGAGGGCTTTACGCCGCCGGCTCAATGATAGGAGATATGTTCGCAAACGCGTATAACTTCCGCATTGCCGGACACAATTACGGCTGCTGCCTTACGTTCGGTTATCTTACGGGCAAATATATCGCTGAGAATGAATAGTCTTTGTTTACACAGCAGCTTACCGGATGGGGAGCGGATCGGAGGCTGATAATGCCGGATAGTATTAAATCAAAGTGGGGGTCTTGGGCTATACCGCCTGACCCTGTACGGGCTGACGAAATAAAAGAGACTCTGTACGCCGATATCGTTGTGCTGGGCGCCGGTATTGCGGGCGTTTCATGTGCTTTGCGTGCCGCGCAGTGCGGCGCGAATGTTCTCGTATTAGAAAAAAGCGGAAGCTGGTCCGGGCGAGGCGGCAATATTGGCGTTGCGAACTCATCATATATGAAATCGTGCGGCATTGAAAACGATATTACGGAAATAGCGCGCGAATGGATTAAGCGCTGCGGTAATCGCTGCGACGAGAAACTGGTCTGGCAATTTCTTAAAAACAGCGGCAGAGCGATGGACTGGTTGACAGATATTCTCGCACAGCCTGCATACGGAGCGCGCCCGGCCCTTCAGGGCTGTGCTTACAGGGGCGAGACTTATCGCGAAAATTACGGATCCCATAGATTTTTCGGTGGTCCGATGGAAAAGAAGGGAATGCGCGCGGGAGGAGCGGACGCTGTTTTCGCGATGTACAGCGAAGCGGTAAAACTCGGGACCCGATTTTTATTCAAAACACCGGCAGAGCAGCTTTTAAAAGAAAACGGGCGTGTAACAGGCGTGTATGCGCGCCGTGAAACCGGAGATTATCTGCTTGTTATAGCACAGCGCGGAATCATTCTGGCGACCGGGGATATCGCCGGCAATGACGAAATGTGTGAGGATCTCGCGCCTCTGGCAAACCGCTGCGCTGTGAAGCTTTACTTCCCGAAAGGCGTTAACAAAGGCGACGGACACCGCATGGGTCTTTGGGCCGGCGGTTCATTTGAGGATGCCCCCTTTGCTGCGATGATTCATCCGCAGGCGTTTCACCCAAGCAACTTCTGCTTTCTGTATGTCAATCAGGATGGCTCGCGTTTCATGAATGAGGACAATTACATTCAGGGGAGATGCCTTGCGATCCTGCGTGAGCGTATTACATACGCTTGGTCGATAGTCGACTCGGCATGGCGGGAAAAACTGCCGGAAACGCTACGCTGCGGAGGCGGTATAGCCTGGGGGCAGGACTTTGAGGTAGGTGAGCCCGAATTTGACCTCGCAAAAGAGGAGAAAAGCTTTGAGCGCGGTATTGAGCGGGGCCTTATTGTGACGGCTGATACACCGGAGGAACTGGCCGGGAAAATGGGTGTTCCCGCCGATGAGTTTGTGTCTACTTTGACGCGCTACAACACATTGGCGGTCAGCGGATACGATGAAGATTTCGGCAAACGCAAAGAGATGATGATACCGCTTGAAAAACCGCCTTACTACGGGGTTAAAATCGGGCCTGCTCTTCTTGCTGTCGTGGGAGGATTGCGAGTAGACTGTCAGATGCGCGTTTTAGATGACGATAATATGCCGATCAGCGGGCTCTACGCTATCGGCAACACGGCGGGAGGCCGTTATGGAACCGACTATCCCATGGTAATACACGGCACAAGCCACGGCACGGCGCTGACATTCGGTTACCTGTTGGGAGAGCAGCTCGGAAATATATGAATCCTTAATATTGTGCTCAGGGAGATTCTCAAATGCTGAAAACGGACAGATTGATCATCAGAGAGTTTAAAAACGACGATTTTGAAGCGGTACACGCGTATACCTCGAACCCCGATAACGTCAGGTATGTGACATGGGGTCCTTATGACAGGGAGGGTACTAAAGCTTTCATCGACAGATGTATCGCAAGACAGAATTTGACTCCTCGTCCGAGTTACGACTTAGCGATTACTTTGAAAGATACCGGTAAACTGATCGGAAGCTGCGGAATATACATCAGCGATGACCGGATGCAGGCTGTTATGAGCTGGATTCTGCACATGGATTACTGGAAGCAGGGCTATATGGCGGAAGCTTTGAAAGTGCTGCTGAAATTCGGATTTGAGGAGCTTAAGCTTCACAGAATGTACGCAGGCTGCAATGCCGAAAACTACGGATCTTACAGGGTAATGGAAAAATGCGGCATGAGGAGAGAAGCGTACTTTATTAAAAGTAAGCGGGGCAGACCCGGAATCGATAAAGAATGGTATGACGAGTTCATGTATGCGATATTGGCTGATGAATGGCGCGCAGGCAGCGGGACGCCGGAGTCAGAAGACAGAATGAAAATATGAGATGATTTTGGAGAGAACGAATATGAAATATCCCAGACCCGAATATGAAAACGAGTCAGTTCCGAAACGTAAAGTAAAACTGGCTTTTTCGAATATGGAATTTGAAGTACCATCGTTTGATTTGCCTGTCACTCCGCTTGAAAACTTTCGCCGGGTCGTTGCCAGGAAGGATCCCCTTTGGGTGCCGGGCTCACTGACCGATTTTCATAATCTGATGTATCAGGATATGGGCATCGGACGGCAAATCAGCGCGGATTTTAACCGGAAAGCAACGGAAGATTACGATTTTATGGATTGGTTCGGTGTGCCGCTCCGTTGGTGCGTTATCGCCGGAGGCGCGACTAATAAACCGGGCACGCACCTGCTTGAGGACATCACCGAATGGGAAAAGGTAATAAAGTTCCCAGTCCTCAGCGACTGGGACTGGCAGACCAGAGCTGACGAATTTATGAAAAACGTATACGATCCTTCAAAGGTGGTGCAGATAGACCTGCATAACGGTCTGATTCAAAGGCTGATTTTGGTACTTGGAGGCTATACGGAGGGAATGCTCGCGCTGTCACTGGAGCCGGAGGCCGTTAAAGACTTTTTTGAACGCCTCGCCGACCATATGATCGAGATGGTCGATCTTTTCAGCAGTCTTTATCCGGTTAATCTCATGACGATACATGATGACTGGGGTACGGAAAGAGACACTTTCTTTTCGCCGAAAATGATGGAAGAACTTGTGTTTGAGCCGACCAAGAGAATCGTCGACCATATTAAGTCAAAAGGAATCAGTTTCATGCTGCATTCGTGCGGAAATGTATCGCGCTTTATTCCTTATATGATAGATATGGGTGTCGATCTTCTTCAAATCCAGCGTCGTGCCGTTGATATTCCGGCGATGAAGCTCAAATACGGCGACAGGATCGGATTCAATACGGGTATTGAGGGCATGCTGCCCGGCGTAACGCATACAAAGGAAGATCTCATACGAATGGTCAGACACACAGTTGATACATACGGCAAAGGCGGGGGTTTCTTCGCGAGTATATACGGGGGTAACCAGAGAACCGTCTGGGATTTAACCACTGAACTGTATGCATACAGCCGCGAGTTTTACGACGATGATAGATGCGCGCAATAGCATGCTTACAAATGAGGTATATATTATGAATCGATATGATGTAGATGTTCTCGTAATAGGCGGAGGGCCCGCAGGATTCGCGGCGGGAGTCGCCGCGTCAAGAAAGGGGCTCAGGACCCTGCTTATTGAGAACCTGACAAGCCTCGGAGGGCTGATGACCAACGGATACGTCACGGGGCCGGCCGGGATGATAGAAGGTATATGCAAAGAGCTTTTAGACCGTATGAGAAGCAAGGGGCTGTTATATGACACTCCCCACACACCGGCTGTCGATCCTGAAAAATGTAAGTTTGAGATGGAGACAATGCTTCTTCAGTCCGGATGCCGACTGCTTTACGGGATGCATGCCGTGGATGTGATAATGGATGGCGCGAACATTCAAAGCGTCGTTTGTTATTCAAAATCCGGGCGCTGCGAAATAAAAGCCGGCCTTTTCATAGACACGACAGGCGATGCGGATATTGCCGCAGTCTCCGGAGTACCGTATGAAGTCGGCGACGCGGAGTATATGGGTCTCAATCTTGCGCATACGATGGGTGTGCGGATGTCTGATGTGAACATGAAAAAATTCCGCGAGGCTATGAAGGCCTGGGTAGAGGACAACACAGGATATCCTGAAAACTTCAGCATAGTCGGGGAAATGATGGATAAAGCCGTGAAAAACGGCGATCTGCCGTACCCGATTTTCCCGGGGGGACTTATTTATCAGGTTCCGGGCACTCCGGACGAAGCGGCCGATATAACTTTTAATGTGGCGCACAGCTATTATAACCACAATTTGAGCGTAGAGGATCTGTCGCGCCAAATAGTTGAGCAGCATCAGCAGAATCAGTGGCTTGAGAACGCATACCGCAAATATGTTCCCGGATTTGAAAGCTGTAGGATATCCGGACTCGGCTCACTCCCCGGAATACGGGATTCCCGCAGGATAGTAGGTGAATATATACTGAAAAACTCGGATATAGCCGCCGCTTCGAAATTCGAGGACAGCATAGCAAAGTTCCCCGAACTTTACGACACGCATCATCCGACAAGCGGCTATTGGGGCTTCAGGCATCATATCCACTCAAAGGAACCGATTCCCGGCGCCGTTAATCTGACAGAGCCCTGCGACAAAGCTATGCACCCGTTTTGCCCGCCCGAGGAAGGGAGCTATTCGGTCTATCAGAATCCTGCCAATTACTGTGAGATACCGTACCGCTGCATAGTGCCGCTGAAAGTAGATAATCTTTTAGTAGCCGGCAGGTGTGTATCCGCGCAGTTTCATGCTATGGCAGCCGTGCGGATAATTTCCATATGCATGGCAACCGGACAAGCCGCCGGTATAGCAGCGGATCTTTGCCTTAAAAACCGCATCAGTCCGAGGGAACTCGACGGAAGGCTTGTTCGAAAAGCTATGATTGACGACGGCGTGCCGCTTGACAGAGCACCGGATGGATATTGGGCGTATCTTGCCGAGTCGGCAAAAGACGATCTGAATAAGCATGAGTTCGTTCGTTTACGCGGAGACATGGTCGGTGTGCGTCTTCCCGACGGAAAGATCACCATGCGCTTCGGAGATATAAAAAAGCAGTCGCCGGAGAAAGGATAACGGGAGAGCACGCACCCACGGCATAATTTTCCGACTGCAGCGCATGTCATTACAGATACCGCAGATCGATACCGAGTATCTTTCTGCGGTATCGTTTTTTTCATGAAAGCGAAGGGAAGTATTTGGGGGGATATATCTATTGCTTTTGTGTGATTTATGTTGGTTCGGATGGCTGCAAAACGCTTGATGAATTGCCGATATGATGTTATCATGTATATATATAATAAGCGAAATACTGACTAAAGAAGGTGGTTACCCTGACGGACCAGATTAATTACGGCAGCAGCCCGGCGCAATGGCCGTATCCGGTCAGATACGGATCGGAAAACAGAATTGAAACGGATGTGCTTGTTATCGGGGCAGGTGTCGCCGGATCAATGGCGGGTTTGATGGCTGCGAGAAGAGGCGTGAAAGTAGCGGTTGTCGATAAGGCGCCTATCAGTATAAGCGGCAGCGGAGGCGCCGGCCTTGACCACTACAACGGCTGTATTTCAAATCCCGATTGTGCGTTTACTCCGGAAGAATACATTGAGATGCAGGCAAAACATCCGTTTTTCGGACGAAGCGTTGACTTTAGGTCGTACATTCAGATAAAAGGATCCTGGGATAACCTTTTAGAGCTGGAGAAACTGGGCCTAAAGTTCCGGGACGAGGAAGACGAATTCGCGGGTGCGCCGTTCCGTGATGAAAAAACAAAAATTATGTATGCGTACGATTATAAAACCAAGTCTTCCATCAGGCTCCGCGGCGGAGACGCGTTTAAGAGAATAATGAGAGAAGGTCTTGAAAAAGAGAAGAATGTTAAGATATATGAGAGGGTCATGATCACAAATCTTCTCACCGAAGACGGAAAGCAGGGATCCCGTGCAGTCGGAGCAGCCGGTGTGAACGAGCAGACCGGGGAGTTTTATGTGTTCAGCGCGAAAAGCGTTATCATATGCACTGCGGGAGTCTCAATGCAGGCAACCAGCACCTGGACCTTCAACTCCGAGATGTTTGCGAGCGGTTACCGCAGCGACCCGAGAAACACCGGCGACGGTGTCGCGATGGCCTGGAAGGCCGGAGCGGAGTTTCACAGTGAAAAGCAGTTCGGTCAGACAAGGTCTACGGGGCCTTTCGGATGGCCCTGGTACGGTGTTGGCAATCCGGACAACACCTGGTGTCCCTGCACATTGGTGGACAACAAGGGCAAAGAGATTCCCTGGGTAGACTCCTTCGGCAATCCCATCTTTAAAATTGAGCAGAGGACGATTCCGGCCGAAGGCCAGCCGTATATCGGAATTCCCCGCCCAACCCCGTATATTAATCCCGAACTGATCAAAAGCGGCGAATATGAGCTGCCCCTTTGGGCAGATATTTCATCATTGCCGGAGCATGAGAAACGCGCTATCTGGGGGCTTATGGTCGGAAATGAGGGAAGAACCCGCATAGCGATTTATGACTACTATAACAAAGCGGGCTTTAACCCCGATAAGGATATGCTCCAATGTCCCATGATGAGCCTTGAAAACTTCGGAGCCTACGCTAAGGATTGGTTCCAGGGCGAAGCTAATAACAATAAATTCTGGAAAGCCGACACGCTCAGAGGCGTCGCGACGGACTGGAACGAGATGACAAGTATAGACGGCCTTTTTGCCTCCGGTTCCGAATGCGGGCAGGGGGGAGCCGGCGCCGGATCATCCGGAGCATACTCCGGAAACAGAGCGGCTGAGTTTGCCATGAGGGTTGAGCGGGGAGTAATTAACGAAGAGCAGGTAAGGATCGAAAAAGAACGCGTCTACGCTCCCGTTAACAGGATGGGTAATCCGCAGGCATGCATTAGCTGGAAGGAACTCTGGATGGGAATGAACCGCGTTATGCAGCAAGACTGCGGAGACATAAAGACTCCCTCCGTATGCGAGCACGGTTTGATGTGGCTTGACAGTATAAAGAAGCATGAGATGCAAATGACCTATGCCCGAAACCCGCATGAGCTTGTGCGCGTGCTTGAGTGTGAAAGCAGGATGACGGTAGCGGAAATATACCTCCATCTGTGCAAAGCTAACTTTAAAGCTCAGGAAGAAGGAGCGGGCAGTGGCAAAATAATGTTTGTCAAGCGTATCGGGGGAGAACTCATATTAACCTATAAAGAAGATAAATGGTGGCTGAAGCCTCCGTATGCGCCTACATATCTTGAAAACTACATGAAATGCAGGGCTCTTGAAAAGGAGGCAGTATCCAATGGATAAAGCTTATCTTGTTCCGAATCCGATAGCGCCGTGCCAGACGGTAATAATCGATGTCGAAAAGTGTGTCGGCTGCAACAGATGCGCCGACCACTGCCGCACGCAAACGATAATGCCGAATCCCGTTAAGGGCAAAGCGCCGATCGTCATATATCCGGACGAATGCTGGTTCTGCGGCTGCTGCATCGCAGCGTGTAAAAACGATGCGATAAAGATGCACTATCCCATTAACCAAAGAGTCTTTTTCAAGCGCAAGGAAACGGGAGAGGTTTTCCGTATCGGCGGACCGGATTCTCCCCCTCAAAGCTATTTTAAGCCTCCTGTAGGATAAGATTGCAAAACAGGCTGACACATGAACTTAAAGGTTGAGATTTAACAAAACACCGGAAAGGTTATTAAAGTCCCGTAACCGGCTCGGTTACGGGATTCTAAAATAATGCGGCGGTACTATACCGCTGTGTAAGGTGGACTCGGATAAAAAGCGCACAGTATATATAAATGTCGCGGACAAAAAGCAAGAAAGAGGCCGGAGCGTATGCAAACAACACTGACATCTGTAAAACGGAGTCAGGCTATTGACCTGCTCAAGAGTATAGCCATATTCGGTGTGCTGACAGTACATACCGCTGCCGCGGGGTTTAATAAGCCTATCGGGTCATTTGGCTGGGTTTCAAGTCTGCTGTGGGACTCCCTCGTGCGCGGTGTACCTATATTTTTAATGTGCAGCGGCGCTTTGATGCTTGACCCGGAAAAGGAACTGCCGCTGAAGAAACTGTATTT
>Ga0209723_1004776_pt1 | contig 14702 bp, 10 predicted proteins | sample BiotimSIPDNA_2_FD_185750 | JGI IMG/M metagenome (GOLD analysis project Ga0209723, IMG submission 185750) | Anaerobic biogas reactor microbial communites from Washington, USA - Biogas_R2 time_0 SIP DNA (SPAdes) (version 2) | ecosystem: Engineered > Bioreactor > Anaerobic > Unclassified | place... | reverse complement strand
CCCAGGCTAAAGCCTGGGGTTAAGCATGGTTAAGCGCCTACGGCGCAGAATGCATGCACAAATGCCTGCTAAGCAGCTCACTATGATAGCGGCAATATGTGATTGCTGAAGCTATATTTTGACAATACGCGCAGGAGTCATAGTCATCCGATGAGAGCAATTCCATCTGCGGTAGCCTGAAGGTTTACAAGCATTCATCACAAAACTTCGCACATTAACCAAAATTCAGGAAATATAGGCTGAAACAAGGTTTATTGATGCCGCGCTGCGCAGAATTTGGCCAATCCCGCTGAAGCTCGGATAATCGTTTCCTCGGAGCAGGCATAGGAGAAGCGGACGAATCTGTCCGCCCCAAAACCGTATCCAGGCGCAGCGGCAATATGCGCTTCATCCATCAGTTGGTCGCAGAATTCTTTGCTGGTCAGGCCAAAGCTGGAAATGTCCGCAAAGACATAAAATGCGCCAGCTGGTCGGGTGAATGTCAAACCAGGAATGTCAGACAGGAGTTTGCAGAAAAGTTCTCGTCGTAGTGCGAATTGTTTCCTCATTTTTTCGCATTCTTCGGTGCAATCTCGCAATGCTTTAAGTGCGCCGTACTGGGCGAAAGTGGTCACATTGGCAACAAAATGAGTTTGCAGCGCATCGATTTTTGCCGAGAGCCACTTTGGGGCGGTCAGAAAGCCGACTCGCCAGCCGGTCATGGCGTAACTTTTGCTGAAGGAATTGACAGTAATTGTGCGAGCGTTTACTTCCGGTGAAAGAGAGGCGATGCTGATATGCGGATAATCCGCATCGTAGGTCAATTTTTCATAAACCTCGTCGGAAAGAATCATGAAATTGTTTTGCACGGCATATTCGGCAATGGTTTCCAGGGTGGAGCGTCGGTAGACGGCGCCGGTCGGATTGGATGGGGAGCAAAGAATCAGAAGACGTGTGTTGGCATTGACGTAACGCCGCAAATCCTCCTCGGTCAGTTCAAAGTTGTTTTCAGGAAAGGTGTCTACCAGCACCGCCTTGGCGCCCGACGCATGAATGATATGCCGATGGCTGACCCAGTAGGGAACCGGCAAAATCACCTCATCGCCAGGGCCGCACAAAGCGGTAATTGCAGCGGCGCAGGCAAACTTTCCCCCTGGAGTGACCACCACTTGCCGGTAGGTGGTCTCAATGCCGTCTGAACGAAATTTGGCAGCACATTCCTCACGCAATTCTTCGATTCCAGCAGGAACAGTATATTTCGTACATCCCTGCGCGATGGCCTCATAGCAAGCCTGCTTAATCGGTTCGGGCGTGTCGAAATCAGGTTCCCCGACCGAAAGCATGAAGACTTCCACTCCCTGTTTTTCCAGTTCAATGCCTTTTTCAAGCGTGCCAAGCGTTTCTGAAGCGGGCAGAGAACCGAGCAGGCCGCGGGTTTTTTCCAGACCCCTCATGCTATCCTCCTTAGGAGCAGTTTCCAGCACGTGACGATGTCTTCTTTCATGATGGCAAGCTGGCGCTGTTATAATATACAGGAACACCGCCAGGGGCACAAATCGGATATGGCGCTGCTTACGCCACGGAAAACAACAAACCCGACCGGGACTTGGCAGAAGACCTGGTCGGGTTTGCTGTTGTTTTGGCTAAACTCACGGCGCTTCGCCCCGGCTCGGCGTTGGGCTGTTCGGTGCGACGCTAGGCCCGCCGGTTATTTTTTCGGGGCGGCTTTTTTCGGCGCCTTGGCTTTGGCTGCGGGTTTTTCGCCGGGGCAGCAGGAAGGGCAGCATTCGCCGAGGTAGATGACTTTGCCGCCATTGTCCATGGATTCGTTCGCTGCCAGTGTCACCTCGAGGTTTTTCACGGCTTCGCAGTAGGGCGACTTGATCAGGGACTGGTCATTCTCAAGGATGGCCTGGATAAAGGCGTCGTCTTCTTCCTGGCCGTAGTCGTTGCCGGTTTTGACGGTGATGGTACGGTTCGGCTCGGTGATGGTAACGCCTTGGCGTTCTACGTATTCCATGCGTCCATTCATCGTAAAGACGTCAATGCCGTTTTTGCCGCCGCCGCCGCGGATGAAGCAGCCGCTGTAGACGGTTCCGATGATGCCATTGGCAAAGCGCAGGTTGACCGCCGAAGCGTCTTCAGTGTCATAGTTTTCAACGTCGGTGATGATGCCGCGGCGTCCAAAAGCCTGGACAGCCACGACTTCGCCGAACAGGTTCCGGCACATGTCAAAGGTGTGAATGGTCTGTTCAACGGCCTGGCCGCCAGACGTGTCGCGACGACGCCACCACCAGACGCCAGGCATGCCGCCGACCCAATAGGCATTGAAGAAGCCAACTTTGCTTTTGGCGACCCAGTTTTTCATCAGCGGCTCAAAGTCAAGATAGCGATCCTGGAACCCAGCGGCGTGGATCAACTTTTTGGCTTTCAGGCCAGCTTCGACCTTCTTAGCATAGTCCAGGCAGAGCGCGACCGGCTTTTCCACGAACAGGTGGCAGCCTTTTTCAATGGCCAGCAATTCCATGCCGTCATGGGCGCATGGCTCTACGCAGACGTAGACAGCGTCAAGCTTTTCTTTCTGCAACATCTCCCGATAGCACGCATACGGCTTGGCCTGGAAGCGCTCGGCTGCCTTCTTTACCCGCTCGTCAATCAGATCGCAGACTGCGACAATCTGGGCCTCCGGAATTTTGTTGTTGTCGAAATGGCCGAAGTGGAAGTTGGCGATGCCGCCGCAGCCGATGAAACCGATTCGGACTTTTTTGCTTGCCATGTTTTGACCTTTTGCTTGAAACATCAGGGACACCCGGAACTACTTTTTTTCATTCCGAAAAAACTGTGCGCTTATTTTTTGTTTTGACTGCGTTAGTGTGCTGTCGCGGTCATGCTTGGAGCCATTCGCGGGTTTCGATCAGGGATGCCCGTGACTCTTTGAGGGGGATGTATTCCAGGCCGAGATAGCCGTCAAAGCCGGCTGCATCGATTTGCCGGCAGATGAATGGGTAGTTCTGTTCGCCGTTAGTCAATTCATGGCGGCCAGGGATGCCAGCCGCGTGGAAGTGGCCAATGATATCAAGGTTAGCCATGATTTTGGACAGGACATTGCCTTCCATAATGCCGCCATGATAGATGTCATAGAGGGCCTTGACCGCCGGTGAATCAACGGCGCGGATGATGCCGGCCATCTCTTCCGAATTGTCAACGAAATAGCCTGGATGGTTGACAGCGGAATTGAGCAGTTCGAGGAGGAGGGTGATGCCCGCCGCCTCTGCCATGGGCGCCAGTCGCTTGAGGCCTTCGATGACGGCTTTGCTCATTTCGCAGCGGGTTCGCCCTGGCACCACATTGCCGGAAAGCACGATCAGGTTGCGGCAGTTGATGCGTTTGGCAGCTTCAATGTCAGCAGGAAAGTCATGGATATATTTGTCATGATTGGCGGGGTCGAGGAGATTGCTGCACGTGCTGGTGCAGCTGGTGATGACGACGCTGTGTTTTTGGCTGGCCGCCGCAATGGCCTGGAGGTCTTTGTTGCCATAGCTCCAGAATTCGGCGGCTTGGTAGCCGCAGTCGGCGATGGCAGCGATACGGTCGTGAAAGGGCAGGTCGCGGAAAAACAATTCCAGGCAAGGGGTGAGTTGCATGATGGCTTCCCAGGGTTGGCGGCAATGGCTCGCGTGAAACGGTTGTGCGTTATAAGGTTATGCGCATGGCCGCAGCCAAAGCTGGTTTTGGCTGCGGCCTCGTTATATGGGCAGAGAGGATGGGCAGGATGGCAGTGGAATTGCTCAGAATTGCTGCATCAAGTCCATGACGATGCGGACGGCGCCAGTAATCAAGGCTGCGCAGGCGGCAATGGCAGCAATGGCTTCGACAGCTCCGGGACCCTTGCTGGCAGCTGGCTCGGGCGCCATGGCAGCCGCCGCTTTCGGGGCAGGCGCCGCTTCCGGGGCGGGAGCTTTGGCTTCAGCGGCGGCTGGCGCCACCGAAGCTGGCAGCGGCAAAGCCTGGGTGGCGGCGCTGCTGAGGGGTTTGGCATCGCCGGCTTTTATTTTCAGGCCACCTTTTTTTGCTTCCGCTGGCGGCGGCACAGCCTGGGTAGTCCCGGCTTGGTCAGGCGCAGCTTCAGGCGTCGCAGCTTCAGGCGTCGCGGCTTCAGGCTCCGTGTCTTTTTTCAAGGATAGCTTGAGGGTGGAAGCCGGCTTGGGAGTGCCTGCCGACGGCGGTGGCGTCAGCTTGACGGTGGCGCTGGCCGACTGGCTGGCTGGCGCTGGCGCTGCCCCGGGAGTGACCGGCCGGATTTTCAAGGTGCTGGTGCCGGGAGATGGAGTCGCAGCAGCTTCCGGTGCCGGAGCTTCCGGGGCAGGCGGAACCGCTGCGGGCGCTATGGCTTCCGGGGCAGCTGAAGGCGCCGGGGCGGCGGCAGGCTCGGAAGATGGCTTGGCAGCTGCACCGGGGCGCATGATGTTGATTTTTATCGTTGGCGAGGCGCCTTTGGCAGCGCTCGGCGCCGGGGGGGGCGGCGCTTCTGGGGGGGCCGGCGCTTCTGGGGGGGCTGGCGTCGGCGCCGGAGCGGCTTCCGGGGCGGGGACCTTCAAGGTCAGTGGCGCGGCTGCTGCTGCCTGAGTGGCGACCGGCGTTGCCGGTTCCGGAGATTCGATTCGCTGCATGCGTCCTGTTGATTTCAAGGCCGGCGGCAGCGGTGCGGCACGGTCGCCCAGCTTGATGGTGGCGGCGTTGATTCCGGGAGTCGGCGGCAAGATGGGAGCCGGCGCACCAGGACCAAGGCTGACGCCGGGCTTGGCGCTGCTGCGAACGACTTTCAGACGAACGGTTTCTGTTTTTTGCGGCGCGTCGCCGGCTGGAGTGACCTGGCTTGGCGCCAGGGCTGACGCACTCGTCTGCGTGTCAGTGATGCGCTTCAGCTTGCCGGTGGCGGTGTCGCGCAGGCTCAAAGGATCGCTGATAGTCTGGGTTGCCTCCGGAGTTTCCGCGCCGCGAGCAGGCGGCGGGACAGGTGGCTTGATGGCTGGCATGCTGCCGGTTTCGACTTTGAACCGGTTCGTGTCGGTGTTTTTCAGCCGTAGTTTAACCTTGCCGTCCATGGGATTCTGTGTCATGGCAGACCTCCTGGTGCTGTCAGTGCGGCGATTTCTGGCGTATGACGCAATATGTCAACAACCAAGCGCATATTAAAAAATAACCCCGTTTCGGCCGCTTCGCAAATTCAGACTGCTTAATTTTTACCGCTTTCCTGGTTTTTACAGGTGCGACCTTTGGGATTGAGAATCGGCTGCCTGCAGATTGTCGGGAGGGAGAAGCGGCACCGCAAAGCCCGCCCCATGCCAAGTTATCAACAGGTTGCAAACAGGTGTTTAGATTAAGTTAGGACAATGTTACTGGTTGCTTATTTGTTGTTTCCCATCAGGTTATGATTTTCAGCGGGCTTCCGTTCTGCATCTTTGACGTCATCCGGTTATTGACAGCGGGAGTTATTAACATGCTATGGAATATGTGGTTTTTTGAGAGGAAAAAGTAGGCTCGCAGCAAAAAATGCCGGATTGGCCTTTATTTGGCTGCGCTGACTTGGAGCATCTTGTCAATGGCGATTTTGGCTTTGGCCGCGACCTCGGCCGGAACCGTGATTCGGGTTTGCCCGGTCTCCAGGCAGGCTTTGACGTTGGTCAGCGTCGTTTTCTTCATGGTCGGGCAGCGCAGGAATTCGCTGGTGTGGATAAACTCAATGTGCGGCGCCACTTTCCGGAGGGTGTGCAGGATGCCTTCTTCAGTGCCAACTAAGAATTTTCGATGCGACGTGGTTTTGGCCAGGTCGAGCATTTGGCCGGTGGAGAGGATGAAATCAGCGGCGTCCTGGGTTTCTGGCCTGGTCTCAGGATGGACCATGACCTTGGCGTCAGGATGGCGTTGTTTCATTTTCCGGATGGTTTCCGGGCCAAGGGCGTAGTGGACCGGGCAGAAGCCATCCCACAGCACTAGGCGGCGCCCAAGCTGTTTCTCGACGAAACGCCCAAGGTGTTGATCCGGGACGAACAGGACTTCAGCGTCACCAAGAGAGCGGACGATTTTGACGGCGTTTGAGGATGTGCAGCAGATATCGGATTCGGCTTTGACCTCTGCCGTTGAATTGACATAGCAGACCGTCAGGGCACCGGGATGTTCGGCCTTGAATTGACGAAGCTGCTCCGCTGTGATCATGTCGGCCATGGGGCAGCCGGCTTCTGGGTCTGGCATCAGGACCTGCCGTCCCGGATTCAAGATGGCGGCGGTTTCGGCCATGAATTGCACGCCGCAGAACACGATGATGTCCGCATCAGCGACTTGGGAAGCCTTGACGCTGAGACCATACGAATCATCGACAAAGTCGGCCAGGTCCTGGATTTCCGGGGGCTGGTAGGTATGGGCGAGAATCACGGCGCGGCGTTCTCGCCGCAGGCGCTCAATGTCGGCAAGCAGATTTTCTTCCATGCTCGGTGTCTCCAAAGTAGTCCATGAGAAAAGTGGCGTTGATGGCGTGTTATCTGTATGGGGGGCAGGCCGGCGGCTCAGAGGTCGGTGCCGTTTTCGGTTTTTGGCAGCAGCGGCTCTTCCAGCGTGCGATAGGTCGTCAAGTCGACGTTGTGCTTGATGCAGAAGTCCTTGAGGATGTCAAGCTTCTCCGCTGGGATGTGGATCATGGTGATCACGACTTTGTCAAAGGGGCGCTTGTCCCAGATTGATTCCAGCTGGTCAAGGCCGCCGAGAACCGGGAAGCCGTGGACAATCAGATTCTGCAGGGCGGGTGCGTCGTCGACAATGCCGACAATGGTTTCGCCGCCCTCTGAGACTGAGTTGTAAAGTTGATTGGCGAAAAAGCGGCAGGTTCTGCCGCCGCCATAGAGGAGGATTCTGCGCAGGCGTTTCCTGGTTTGTTGCTGGAACAGGAAAAACAGCCGTTTGTAGAGGTAGCCTTCAGCGTAGTGGATAAAGAAGCGTTCGAAGCAGATCAGAGAGATGTTGAGGAGTGTGAAGAGCAGGGCGGCGGCGAGCAATTCCCGGTTTTTCAGCTGGTAGGTGCCGACCAGCAAGTCAGTGCGGATGAACCAGACAACAATGCAGGAGGTCAGGGCGCCGAGGCAAACCGTCAGGGCGAGCCGCCAGTAGTTGCCGAGACCAGCGCGTACCCAGTAGACTCGATAGGTTCTGCTGAGGCAGAGCGTTAGAGCCATAGGGGCAAAGCAGCATATAAAGAGCGGCAAGTCCCGGCAGGTGCACAGGATCAGGTTGGCGGTGATGACGAAGGACAGGGCGATGGCCAGAAAGTCATAGAACGGCTGGACCAAATGCAGGCAGAGGGCTATGTGCGGTTTGCTGAGGCCGCGGTGGATCAGGCGGGCAGAGTCCCAGAGTTCAATGCTGGCAAACTGGCGCAGGACGATGAGTAGGGCGAACAAGAGGATGAGATAACCGATGGCAGGCGCGGATTGGCGCAGAAGCAGCACGATGATGGCCATGACGGCAAAAACGCAGCCGACCAGATATAGACGAAAGGCCGTGGCCTTTTGGCCTTGGGTCTCACGCAGCATGCGGTGATGGAGGTGATCCTTGTCTCCGGTCATAATGCCGCCAGCGTGGTTGTTCTCCAGCTTGCGAGCGCTACGGCGCCAGATCGCCAGGAAAACGTCGAAGATAGGCACGCCGATAGCGAGAAGGGGAATCAGGATGGAGGTGAGCGTCACCACCCGGTCCATCGTTGACAGGCTGAGAATGGCGAAGAAGAGCCCGATGAAGGTGCTGCCCGTGTCGCCCAAAAAAATGCGGGCAGGATTGAAGTTGTAGCGGAGGAAGCCCAGCAGGGCGCCAGCCATGATGGCGATGGTGACAACTTCCATGGCGCGGTTGCCGAGAAGTATGAACCAGACGGCCATGCAGCCGCAGGAAATGATGCCAAGGCCGGTGGCCAGGCCGTCCAGGCCGTCAATGAGATTGAAGGCGTTGATGACGAGGATGACCCAGGCCGCCGTGACGCCTAGAGACACGAACCAAGGCGTCGTCCAAGTGAAAAAAGTGTATTGCGGTCGGGTTTGGTTCCAGATGATGGTGGCGACGACAAGGTGAACCGCGAGTTTGATCCAGGCGGAAATTTCCCAGCGGTCATCGACTAGCCCGACGGCTACGAGAGGGATGGCGGGCAGCAGGAAACGGAGAAAGTACTCTTGTCCGCCAGGGATGTTGGCGCCGAGCAGGAAGGCCGCACTGGCCGTGAAGAAGGCGATGGCAACAGCGACGCCGCCGCCGCGGGGGATGGGCGTGGTGTGGATGTGACGCTCGCTTGGCAGTCGGACAAAGCCGAATTTCGGCAGGAATTTGATGCAGAGGCGGGTCAGAGCCAAGGCGATGACCAGGGCCAGTGCCGGATAAATGAGGAGGCCGGCGTAGGTGGACTGGAACAGCTGGGTGAAATTCATGGTCGGTTCTCAAGGGGAGACCCGGCGCAGGTGGTTCGGCTGGGAAAGCGGTGTCCTGCAACCGGCGGTCGCCAGGGACAGGGGCGGCTGGTCAGGCGAACAGGAATTTTCCGGCGCGGGGGCGGCAGGTGGGGTTTTTGTGGTCGAACGCGATGGTGCCGTTGACGAACGTCTGGCGGATGCCGGTCGCCAGCGTGTGCGGGGCGGCGAAGTCGCAGCCAGCGTCCAGGCTGTCCTCGTCAAAGAGAACGAGGTCGGCAGGTGCGCCGACGGCGATTCGTCCTCGCCCGGCCAGGTTGAAGACATCGGCTGGCAGAGAGGTCATGCGGCGGATGACTTCGGCTGCCGGGGCAAAGCGTCCGGCCAGGCGGAAGAAGCGCGGGAAAGTGCCGAAATAGCGCGGGTGGCCGCGTTTGATTGAATAGTCGAAGCTTGTGGCAGAGCCATCTGACCCTGCCATCACCCAGGGGAATTGGAGGAATTTGAGCATGTTGTCTTGGCTCATGGTTTCGTATGCGGCGCTGGCGTTGGTGCGGGCGATGATGTCAACGCAGACTTCTCCTGGGGTTTGGCCTCGGCGGGCGGCGATTTCGGCAATGGTCAGGCCAAGGATGTCCCGGTCGGCCGGGTCGCCGGTGTTGCAGAGGACGATGGACTTCCAGCCGTTGCAGGTCTGCCAGGCTGGGTGTATCCCTTGATCCAGGGCCTTGATAGCGTCCGCCTTGGCCTCGGGGCGTTCCTGGAAGAGTTTTTTCAGATCATGGATGTCGACGTACGGCTCCGGCATGACTTGGCGCAGGCTGGTTTCGCAGAAGACGTAGGGGTAGCAGTCGGCGGTGACCATCACCCCGGCGTCGCGGGCTGCTGCGAGGGTGGCGACGGCAGCATCGTACTTAGGCCAGTGAGCCGGACCGCCGGAAATTTTCAAGTGGCTGACATGGAGTCGCTTGGAGCCGCTGGAAGCGATCGCGGCGGCTTCTTGGAGAGCCTCGATGATGCCTGCGTTTTCGTCACGCAGATGGGTGCAATAGGGCTTGACTGTTCCTTGGAGGACGGTCGCCAGTGCCTGGACTTCGGCGGTGTCGGCGAAGCGGCCGGGGAGGTAGACCAAGCCGGATGAGAAACCGAGGGCGCCCTGGTCCAGGGACTGCTTCAGGATGGCTTTCATCTGGTTGAGCTGGTCGTTGGTGGGCGCTTTCTTGTCATAGCCTATGACCATGGCGCGCAAAGTATTGTGTCCGCACAAAGTGCCGATGTTGACGGCTGGTTGGCGGCGTTCGACTTCAGCGGCGTATGAGCGGACGTCTTTCCAGAGGACATCGGAGCTGCCGTCATCCCGCAAGCGGCGGTTCTCCTGGCAGGCGGAGGAAAAGCCGCAGTTGCCGACGATTTCGGTGGTGATGCCCTGGGAGACGCGGCTGTCAGCTGTCGGGCATTGCAGGATAGGGGCGTCTGAGTGGCTATGAACATCGATGAAGCCGGGTGCCAAGGCCAGGCCGGTCGCATCAAGCTGTTGAATGCCGGTGAGATTCAGGCTGCCGGTAGTGTCCATGGCGGCGACCAGGCTCTCTTTGATGATGACGTCGGCGATGAACGGCGGGCGGCCAGTGCCGTCATAGACCAGGACGTTGCGGATGGCCAGGGGGGACGGGCAGGAGGTTGAAGGTGTCATGGGCGGTCGTTATCCAAAATGAAAAATGACGCCGCGCAACAACGGTCGCGGCAGGCAGAGAGGAAGGCAGGAAAACATCATCTGGAACGCCAGCGGCAAAAATGTGATGCATCTATAATATATGTCTCGGAAGGCATTTTTAAATGCTGGATGTCTTTTTTACCTAATAGTCGCGATATATTATTTCTTGCCTGTATTCAGCGTTTCAGGGCTATTATGGGAGCGGAGCATGCGGTTGCGAGATTGGAGCAGAGTGTTCGGCAGTTGGATGCGGCGTTGGCGGCTGGCGCCGGGGCGTCGGTTCGCCCGTCGTCGGGCGGCGCACCTCCGCCTGGGGCGTCGGGGCGAGCTGGTCGCCAGCCGGATTCTGGCCGAACTGGGCATGGACATCCTTTGCCGCAATTATCGTTGCAGTCAAGGCGAAATCGACATCGTTGCCAGGGACGGCGCCGTGCTGTGCTTCGTTGAAGTGAAGACGCGCCAGGCCTCGCGCTGGCCAGGGCGTCCGGCGGATGCGGTTGGCCGCAGCAAACGCCTGCGCTTGGCGAGGACGGCCAGGCAGTACCTGCGGCGACTCGCCGAGCCGGATATAGCGCACCGCTTTGATATCGTCGAAGTCGTCTATGCCGGACGAAGATTGGCGACAGTCACCCATTTGCCCGACGCTTTCCCTGTTGGCGGGGCGAAAAAAGCGATCTGACCAAGGGAAAAAAACGGCTCGGACGGCTATAGTAATCAGTTTGCGGACGTTTGTTGATTGTTCTCCTTGGCCTGGCAAAACCATGCAGCGGCGGCTGGAAGGCCGGCCGTTTCCGCGTTCGGAACCAGAGTGGCGGTGTCCAAGCCAGGCAAAGCCTGCATGATTCGACGCTGGCAGCTGCGGGAGGAGAAACAAGGACAGAGAGGGCGTTCGGTTATCAGCACAGGGTCAGGCACGTAAAGCATGGATTATCTTGAGAATACGATAGTTGATTATTGGGGGCGCAATGAGATGTGCCTCGGGGTGGTGGTCAAGACCGGCATTGACCGTTTGCAAGTCAAAGGAGTCGGCGAGCAGACAAACCGGGTGGCGGTCAAGCAGGTGCTGACCAGCCATGGCTCAGCTTCCAGCAGCCATCTGAACCGATTGGCGGAAATCCAGGCGGAGATCATCGATGTCATGGCCGAAATCGATGTGGAGCTGCTATGGCAGGATGCTTTGGAACAAGGCCGCAACGACGGCCTGGCAGAGCTGGCGGCTAACTATTTCGGCGAGGCCACGCCCATACGCATCTCCGCCATGGCGAGAAAATTGCTGGAGGACAATCTCCGCTTTAAATTCCAGCAGCTGGCGATTTCCCCGCGCCAGCCAGAGGAGATCGAGGAAATCCTGCGCTTGCGCGAGGCGCGGGCGGCGAGGGCAGCCGTGCGGGAAAGGACCAAGCAGTGGCTTGACGACGTCTTGTCGCACCGGGGTGATGAACCCGTCGCCGTGCCTGAGGAGCAGGAGACCTTTGTCCGGCAAAGCCTTGATTATCTGCTGTGCGGGTTTGCCGGCGAGGCCGTCAACCTGCTCAGCGCCGCCAGGGCCAAGATGACGGCACGCGAAGTCGCCATCAAACTGCTCAAAGTCACGGGCCGCCTGCCGGATGATGCGGATGAATTCCTCCTGGTCAATGGCATCCACGCCGGATTTTCAGCCGATGTGCTGGAGCATGCCGAGACCTTGACCTTGACCATCCAGGACAAAGGCCGCGATTCGCACCTCGACCTGGAAGTGTTCAGCATCGACGACGCGGAAACCCGCGAGATCGACGACGCGCTGTCGTGCCGCCGCGAAAACGGCGGCTTTGTGGTGGGCGTGCATATCGCTGACCCGGCGCACATTGTCCTCAAGGGCGACTGCCTGGACGATGCGGCGGTCGAACGCCCGCTGTCGCTGTACTTGCCGACGACGACGGTCACTATGTTCCCAGAACGGGTCGGCTGCGACTTGAGCAGTCTGGTCGCGGGCCAGGAGCGGGCCTCGCTGAGCTTTACCATCGGCTTTACCGAGGCGGGCGAGATGACGACGTGGAGCTTCGCGCCCGCCGTGGTGCGGGTGGGGCGGCGGTTGACCCATGCCGAAGCCAACCAGCTCCTGGTCGATGGCGCTGACAGCGTCGCCGAGTCTCTGCGCGACTTGCTGTTTCTGGCGTCGAAGCGCCGGGAATTGCGGGAAGCGGCTGGCGGGGTGAGCTTCAATCGGCCAGAGCTGAAGATCAGAGTGCGCGGCGGCGAGGTGACGGTGACGCCGGATGACCAGGACACGCCCAGCCACCAGCTGGTCAGCGAATTCATGATCCTGGCCAACCATCTGGCGGCGCGCTATGCGGTGCGCTGCGACATCCCAGTGATTTATCGGGCGCAGGATCCGCCAGTCGAACCGGTGACGCCCATAGAGGTCTATGAACCGCACTTGTTCGACCAGCAAATCAAGCGGATGAAACGGACGCGCCTGTCAACCTGCCCGCAGCCGCATTTCGGGCTGGGGCTGGACATCTATACGCAGGTGAGTTCGCCGTTGCGGCGGTATGCCGACTTAGTCATCCAGCGGCAGCTGGCAGCGCATCTGCGCGGCGAGGAACTGCCATACACCCTGGAAGAGCTGTTCGCGGTGCTGGACAACGTTGACCGCACCTCAGGGCAGAACCGCGCCTTGGAACGCGAAGCCAACCGCTATTGGCTGCTGGAATTCCTGAAACGCAACCAGCTCGGCGAGGTGATGCCAGCGACAGTGGTACGGGTGGAAGGCAGCTTTGTGCTGGCGGAGCTGGATACATATATTGAACGCGGGGTGCTGATGTGCCGCAACCGCTTGCAGGTCGGACAGCGCCTGACGGTGCGGATACGGGAAGTCTATCCCGAAGCCAGCCGCATGGTCCTAGTGGCAGAGTGAACAGAAAAGCCGGCCAAGGCGGCTCGGGCAAAGACGGGCTTAACCGCGAACAGAGCAAATGGTGGTCGGCGCGAACCGACGGACAAGGGCGATTGCAACGGGAAATTGGCGACATCATGCATACCAGGGAATCTCTGTGCGAGCAATTGCGTTCCGGCGGCATCCTGCCTGCCGACACGGTGCTGGTGCATTCGTCCATGAAGAGCATCGGCCAGGTCGAGGGCGGAGCAGATGGCGTCCTGGACGCATTGATGGGCTACCTGGGGCCGGCAGGCCTCTTGGTTCTGCCGACCTTGACGTACACCCTGCCACACGTCTATGACCCCACCAGGTTGACTTGCCAGACTTGCACCATGAAGCCGGAATACTGCCTTTCCAGGCAGACGCCGCCAGGCGAGCCGCATCGCTTTGAAGCAGGCCAGACGCTGGCGTGCATCGGCCTGCTGCCCAATCTGTTCTGGCAGCGACCGGGCGTCGTCCGCTCCCTGCATCCGACCCATTCGGTGGCGGCGTACGGCCGCGACAGCGTTGCCTTCACGGCCGGCCACGAGAATTGCGCCTCCGGCTGCGCACGGCATTCGCCGTGGCATCGGCTGGTTGAACGCCAGGCCAAAATCCTGCTGATCGGCGTGGGACTGGATACTATGACCTTTTTGCATGGGGTCACGGACTGGGCTTTGGAAGGCGAGGTTGAGCCGGCCCTCATCAAGACGGAGCTGCATGTGTATGACGCGGACGGCCGGTTCGTGCCGACGCCGCCGACCCGCTCCATCGTGGGCAGTTCGCGGAAATTCCCCTTGCTGGAACCGGCCTTGCGTTCTGCGGGCGCTATTAGTGACCTGCGTTTTGGCGATGCGTCCTGCCTGCTGAGCGACTGCCGTCAAGTGACGGAGGTTGCGACCTCCTGTTTGACGGCCAATCCTCGTTTGTTCGAGTGACGGCCACGACGGCGAAAGGCGGTGAAAAGAGCGGCATGATGAAGGACGCATTGAACAGATATTTTGGCTATGCCGACTTCCGCGAATCCCAGGCCGAGGTCGTGGAGCGCGTCCTCAAGGGCGAGGAGCTGTGCGTGATCATGCCGACCGGAGCCGGCAAGTCGCTCTGCTACCAGCTGCCGATACTGATGCGGCCTGGCTATGGGCTGGTGATTTCGCCGTTGATCTCCCTGATGAAGGACCAGGTCGACGCGCTCAACGTGCGCGGCCTGGCGGCTGTCTGCGTCAACAGCGCGATCCCGCCCTCGGAGCAGGAGGCCGCCCTGCGAGCCGTCGCTGCCGGCCAAGTCAAATTCCTCTACGTCGCCCCAGAGCGTTTTCAAGTGCAGTCGTTCCGCCACTTCCTGGACAGCGTCCGCCCGAACTTGATAGTGGTTGACGAGGCCCACTGCGTCAGCCAGTGGGGCCATGACTTCCGGCCTGACTACCAGATGATCTGGAGCCAATGCGAGGTCTTGCAGCAGATGCAGGTGTGCGCGTTCACCGCCACGGCCACGCCGGCAGTGCGCGAAGACATCAAATCGCAGTTGCAGCGCCCGGCCATGGCCGAGCTGGTGTCTGGCTTCAAGCGCCCCAACCTGGAAATGTCGGTGCTACCGTGCCGGGGGAAGAAGGACAAGCACGCCGTGATGGAACGCCTGCTGCGAACGCCTCAGCCGACGTTGATTTAC
>Ga0209723_1004775_pt1 | contig 14710 bp, 13 predicted proteins | sample BiotimSIPDNA_2_FD_185750 | JGI IMG/M metagenome (GOLD analysis project Ga0209723, IMG submission 185750) | Anaerobic biogas reactor microbial communites from Washington, USA - Biogas_R2 time_0 SIP DNA (SPAdes) (version 2) | ecosystem: Engineered > Bioreactor > Anaerobic > Unclassified | place... | reverse complement strand
GTGAAATACCAGTCAGTTCAGTCTTCTCCAGATTAAATTCTCCACGATGACCTTCCCAATTCCTGACCCAGATAATCCGAACGATTGCACCTGAGTAAGACTCGGATTGGTGACTATCGTGATATTCATCATAAAACAGTGCTTCCGGAGCGGCAGACAGTATGGCATGATCATTGAACTCAATAAAGTCCGTTCCCGCACCGGTTGCAATGCCGTTCGCTTTGAACCATTCCGGATCAATGTCCTTCGTGAAATCTGTCTCGATGGCCTGATATACTGGCATCATGCCGGATTCCTGATACTCTGCTGAGGTAATCAGTTCATATCCACTGTCCGTCAGAACAGTCACATTCGATGTAGCAATATCAGGTGATTCACTTGGATTGCTCATAAAGACCGGGGTGCAGGAGATCGTCCAGGAGTGCCTCTGTTGTGTCCCATCGACGGGCATGCCCTTTTCATCAATTTGTTCAACAATGCTCTCCATCTGAATCTGATAAGTTGTTCCCTCGTTTACGACAAAGCCATCAGAAGCTTCAAAGGAGTAGGTCAACGATCCATCTTCGTTGGCAACATCATAAAACCCCATGGTTCCGGGCATCAGCATGGTTCCTTCATCGACGCCGATCTTCAATGGCATGGATTTAGCTGTCAGCATCCGCCCTCCGGTTTCTTTTGCTTTGGCGATGAGGGCCTGCGTTCCTTCATCCAGGGTAAAATCCTCCTCCTGAAGCATAGCTATTGCTTCAGCTGAATCCATTGGGAAGAGTATGTCCGTTTCGTGAACAGGACGTACTGTTCCAACACCATATAAGCCTCGATCCCGATAAACAATCTCATCAAGACTGATAACGACATCACCAAATGTCACGGATTCACCAATCTGCGCAATTTTCCCCTCCTGGAGTCGCGTGCCAAGTTCATGATTCCAATGCTGACCAAAGAACTCAGCTACCTGGGAAGAAAACAAAGCATATGCGGTTCCCATCACGGCAAGTGTTCCTACAATGCTCAATACCAGAGCAAGTGAAATTTTCCTTTTCACAGGTTCTTCTCCTTTCGCGTTTGCAAGAACCCGCTGCGTAAGCCATGGATCTTCCTGCACATGCGATAGAGAATTATTGACTGCTTTCTGGACTCTTTCCTGTTCCTCATGCAGGTTCATGATCATCACTTCCTTCCAAAGCAAAGCGCAGTTTTCTTCTTGCACGGTTTAGCCTGCTGCCGACGGCCTGCCGGGAAATGCCCAGGACATCGGCAGCTTCTTCATATGTCAATCCTTGTAGCCAACAGAGCAACGCCACTTCCCTCAGCTTAATTGGAAGATTCATGATTTCTTCTGTAATCTCGTCGTCTTCCTTGTCAGCCGGAGCCTGTCGCTCTGAAAGCTTATCCAGCGTAATGGAACGATCTACGTGCTTGAACCATCCTGTCCGATATACATTTTTGCAGCAATTGATCGCGATTCGCGTCAGCCATGTCTTCTTAGATGATTCGGCTCGAAATTTGTCCAGGTTCCGATACGCATTGATGAAAGTCTCCTGTACCGCATCCTTTGCTAATTCTTCATCATGGAGATACATGATGCACATTCGAAGCAGGGGAAGCTGGTACAGGGTTACCATGTGCTCAATTCTTTCTTCTTTACTGTCCGGGCCCTTGACAGTGTTCATGGCAACCTCACCACCTTTCACCTATTAGACACAAGGAAACCTGGAAAACGCAACATCAGAGAAAAATATTTTCGAGGTGGCTTTTTCGATGCCACCCCATTGTTATACACGATTTCCGGCCCTTAAGCCACACCGATTTCTATCACATCGTTCACCTCGACACAAAGCGCCTGTCACTTGAGCCACACCGACGCGTGTATCTCAAGAGGCAGGCGCTTTGTTATGCAGGACGGTGAACACCCTGGATTTTGAACACCCCCTCCGGGCAGGGGAGAAGAATGTATCGTTCGGAATTCATCTGTTTTTCGATGTGAACGGCGTGATGGATTCCGTTCATTTCGGCTCACCAAAATGAACATATCGGCTTCCTGAGAAAATGAAAAACCCTCGAAAACGTAGTGTTTTCAAGGGTTTGTGGTGGTCGCAACAGGACTCGAACCTGTGACCCCATCGATGTGAACGATGTGCTCTACCAACTGAGCCATGCGACCTTATTCCGAACTTTTTAGTCTTATCTGCTGAAATCGTTCGGCCATTTCAGCTTCCTGCGCATGTCGGTCTTGTCTACCAGTGGGCCGGTCACTTGAGATACTCATGAACCGGCAGTTTGATAACTTGACCAGTGGGTTCTACCAACTGAGCCATGCGACCTGGGGTGGTCTGATGCCGTTCTTTAATCGAATCCATCAGCAAAGATGCTAATTGAGATGACTGAACGAGCAAATAAATAATATCATCACATCCTATATCTGTCAAGTTCGAACTATGCATTTTCATGTCATTGTGACCTGTGACCTGTGAGTGTCTTGTTGTCCTGTTTATACTCGTTTATAAGAGATTGCGTTTGACAATCTGCCAATGGTATGAATATAATACATAGGACGTTGATGGGAAGAAGCGTATGGCGCCTTTACAGAGAGCGCGGCCTCGGCTGAAAGCCGCTCAGGATAGCCTGACGCATGACACCCCGGAGTCTCCTGTGAGAACAGGCGTTTTCCGCGATAAGGAGCAAGAGAGGCGCCCGCACAAGGCGCAAGCAGGGTGGCAACGCGATGCAATTCGTCCCGCGCAACAGCGTGGGCGCGTTTTTTTAGGAGGATGCAATGCAGATACAAAGCCCCAAAGGCACCCGCGATATGCTGCCAAAGGAAAGCTACCTTTGGCAGTGGATTGAGAGCGTCATGCGTGAGGAGGCGGCATTGGCCGGCTACCGGGAGATTCGTACACCTGTGTTTGAGTATACAGAGCTGTTTGAGCGGGGTGTGGGTGATACCACTGACATTGTCCAAAAAGAAATGTATACCTTTCAGGATAAGGGTGAGCGCTCCATTACGCTCAAGCCTGAGGGAACAGCAGGCGCGGTGCGCGCGCTGATTGAGCACAAGCTGTATGCGGAGCCATTGCCTGTAAAGATGTACTATCTGAACAATCCGATTTTTCGATATGAAAATCCGCAGCATGGGCGTGTGCGTGAGCACCACCAGTTTGGCATGGAGTGCTTTGGCGTGAAGGGTCCAACCGCTGATGCTGAAGTTATTCTGAGCGTGTTGCGGATTTTGGAGCGGCTGGGGCTTGAGAACCTGCAGGTTCATATCAATTCCATAGGCTGTCCTGTCTGCCGGCCGGCATACCACGCAGCGTTGCGGGATTATCTGGGCGCGCGTCTTGCGGATTTGTGTCCGCAGTGCCAGGAGCGTTTCGAACGCAATCCCTTGCGCGTATTGGACTGCAAGGAGCGCGGCTGCCAGGTAATCGCAGCCGGAGCACCAAACATTCTGACACATCTGTGCGAGGAGTGTGATACACATTTTCAGAGTTTGCAAACCTTGCTGAACGCGCGGGGCCTCTGTATAAAAATCGATCCGCACATCGTGCGCGGATTGGACTACTACACCAAGACAGTGTTTGAAATCATCATGCAATCCCCCCGCGGGCCGATCGCCTTGTGCGGCGGCGGACGCTATGACGGTCTGGTGCGTGAGATTGGCGGACCTGATATGCCGGGTGTGGGATTTGGGATTGGCACGGAGCGCATCCTGCTGGAACTGGGAAACCAGGGCATTGCGCCTGAGGCGCCCAATGTGAGCGATGTCTTTGTCGCCAGCCTGGGAGAGGAAGGACGTTTGCCTGCCTTCGAATTGGGTATGAGCCTGCGCCGGGAGGGGTTTTCAGCTGATTTTGATCACATGGAGCGCAGCCTCAAGGCGCAGTTCCGTTACGCGGATAAGCAGGGAGTCCGCGTGATGGTCATCGTTGGCGGTGAGGAGCTTTCCCGGGGCATGGTAATAATAAAGAACATGGCCAGCGGCGAAGAAATCGAGGCGCCGCTGGGGCAGGCCGCGAGCGGGATCAAACAACAGTTGATTAAATAAAACTACGGAGGCAAACAATGGCAGTATTGATGGGTGACTGGCGGCGTGATTTCCGCTGCGCTGAGGTTGGCGAAAAGGATATTGGTTGCGAATTGACCTTCATGGGCTGGGTATCCCGGGTGCGCAACATGGGTGGCATTCTGTTCGTCTGGCTCAGGGACCGTTCCGGTGTGATTCAGCTGGTGTTTGATGCCGAGCATGTGGACGAGGCCACCTATCGCCTGGCTGAGTCTCTGCGTGGCGAATATGTGCTGGCTGCCCGTGGCACGGTGATCGCGCGTGACCCTGCTGCAGTCAATGAAAAGCTGGCAACCGGCAAGATTGAGGTTCAGGTAAAGGAAGCCAAGCTGCTCAATGAGTCTGCAACGCCGCCGATATATACTGATGATGGCATGGTAGAAAATGAGGCGGTTCGCCTGAAGTATCGCTACCTGGATTTGCGCCGCCCCAGCATGCAGGCGATGTTGCGCACACGCTCTGACACTGTCAACGCGATTCGAAACCACATGGTCAAGGAAGGCTTTGTGGAGGTGGAGACGCCCATCATGACCAAATCCACGCCTGAGGGGGCGCGGGATTTTCTGGTGCCAAGCCGGCTGCATCCGGGCAAGTTCTACGCGCTTCCGCAAAGCCCGCAAATCTATAAGCAGCTTTTGATGCTCTCAGGGCTGGATCGCTATTTCCAGTTTGCGAAATGCTTCCGCGATGAGGACAGCCGTGCTGACCGGCAGCCGGAATTTACTCAGCTGGACTTGGAAATGTCCTTTGTAGAGCCCCCGGATGTTCAGCGCGTGGTAGAAGGTGCCTTTGCCGAGGTGTTCAAGACTGTCAAGGGATTGGATATCCGTTTGCCGCTGCAGCGGATGACCTGGAAGGAAGCCATGGCGTCCTACGGTTCTGACAAGCCGGATTTACGTTTTGGGATGAAGATTCATCATCTCAATGAATGGGCGGCCGGCTGCGGCTGTTCCATTTTTGAAAATGCGGTTGCCAACAGTGGTATTGTTTGCGCGATAAAAGCCGAAGGAGCAGCTGCCAGTCTGTCACGCAAGGACATGGATGCCCTGAACGATCATGTGAAAACTTATCATGTCAAGGGCCTGGCTTGGCTGGCTCTGGGTGAAGACGGCAGCGTACGTTCAAGCTTTGCGAAGTTTATTGCGAAGGAACGGTTGCAGGAACTGTTTTTTCTATTGAGCGTCAAACCGGGCGATGCCATCTTCCTGATTGCTGATGAGAAACTGAAAGCCCTGGCAGCCATGGGCCAGTTGCGCATCAGGTTGGGTCACCAGCTGGGTCTAATCGACCCGCAGGCTTTTGAGCTTCTGTGGGTGACCGAGTTTCCGCTGCTTGAGTGGAATGATGAAGCGCAGCGATACACAGCAGCGCACCATCCCTTTACCATGCCCATGGAGGAGGATTTTTCCCTGTTGGAAGAGCACCCTGAGCAGGTGCGCGCCAAATCGTACGACTTGGTCATCAACGGCATCGAGATGGGATCGGGTTCCATCCGCATTCATGCGTCTGATTTGCAGGAGCGCATGTTTAAACTGCTGGGCTTCAGCCATGAGCAGGCCTGGGAACGCTTTGGCTTCTTGCTGGAAGCCTTCCGTTATGGCACCCCGCCGCACGGCGGCTTTGCCTTTGGCATTGACCGGCTGATGATGATATTGTTGGGCAAGGACAACCTGCGTGACGTGATCGCCTTCCCCAAGGTCCAGAACGCGTCCTGTCTGATGATGGATACGCCCTCCCGGGTCGCTGAGGACCAGTTAAAACAGCTGCGATTGCAATCCGAGTGAGCTATACCCAATGGCGTGATATGGATTCTTCTGCGCAGATTGTGGTACAATGTCAAAGGATAAATTGATCCAAAGGCTGCGCGATGCAGTGCGTTTGCGGATTCAAATACCGGAAAGTGACAAGTATTACCTTATGAGGCAAACCTTCGCTCAGGTTGATCTGGATGCCTACCGGCACAATATCCGGTCTGTCAGGAACATTATAGGCCCTGATGTCAAACTCATGGCAGTTGTAAAGGCCAATGCGTATGGTCACGGCCTGGTACAAATCGCGAAGGCAGCCCAGGACGCCGGTGTGGATTATCTGGACGTTTCATTGGTCGAAGAGGGCATCGTGTTACGCCAGGCCGGCATCCATCTGCCCATCCTGGTGTTGTCCGGGCTGACGACAGGGTCTTCTGTTGAGGAAGCGCTGAAATCCTCTCTCTCTCTGACGGTTTTTACCCGTGACCAGCTGACGGAGGCTTCAGCGGCAGCCGGCAGGCTTGGGGTACAGGCCAGGGTGCATTTCAAGCTGGATACCGGTATGAACCGTATCGGAATGAAGTCAAAGGATGAATTGAGCAGCCTGATGTCGGCAATGGAATCTTTGCCGGGCATTCGCCTGGAGGGAGCCTATACCCATTTTGCCTGTGCAGACAGCCCGGACACTGACATGACAGATCGCCAACTGGCCCGCTTCCTTGAAATGGCTGAATTATTGCCTGACGGTATATTGCTGCATGCCAGCGGCAGCTCGGCTGCGCTTAACCGGCCGGATGCGCGGCTGTCCATGGTTCGCGTTGGTATTGCGTTGTATGGTTATTCACCGGTGCCAACTGCGGTGCCGCTTCAGCCGGTTTTATCCTGGGTGGCGGAAATCACCCATGTCAAGGAAGTATTCCCCGGGGAAACCATCAGCTATGGCGCGACGGTGACCGCCAACCGGCATATGCGCGTCGCCACCTTGGCGCTTGGGTATGGGGATGGATATAGTCGGCTGCTGTCCAATCGTGCGCAGGTGCTTATCAACGGGAAACGATGCAAGGTTCTTGGCAGAATCTGCATGGACCAGACCATGGTGGATGTTACGGATGCAGGCCCTGTAGCCGTTGGCGGGCGAGCAACCATCATTGGCCGGGACGGGGGAGAATCCATTTCCGCGCAGGAACTGGCGGATTTATCCGGCACCATCCCTTATGAGACCTTGATTGCTATTTCACCCAGGGTGCCAAGGGTTTATTTATATTCATAAAGAAAGGTACGAGTTCATTGTCTACAAGCAAATCCGGCGCTATCAAAAAACAAAAGCCACTAATCAAAAAACCCTACCTTAAAGGAAAGGCTTTCAGCCGTCTGGCCCTCAAGCGGGGCCTCCGTATCCTGAGTTATCTGATGCTGTCCGCTGTGTTGTTTTTCTTCCTGGGTCAGTTGCTGGTCATTGACATTGATTGGCTTCGCACAATCATTAACCTTGTGGTTGTCGCTGCCTTTGCCGGCTTGCTGTATTCCAACGGCGCGCGCGATGGAGAAGGCGATGTGGCGTTTGCCGAGATTGCCCTCATCCGCCAGGCGGATGGGCGTGAAGCAACGCGTGAGGACCTTGAGCGATGTTTTCATCCGTACAAAGGGTTCGTGACCGCCTTTTCCGGTGCGCTGCTGATTGTGCTGATTTGTTTGGCATATGCTCTGCAGGCTGTCAAGGACACTTATGTATTGGGACCTTTGCCATCCTGGGTGGCAGCCTATGAGACCCGTGCGGACATTGGCCCGGCGCTTTTGTACTATCATGACCGCGCGGCTTTGGGCTTGGCAGACGCCTTGCGCATGGTGGTCCGTCTGTTGATTTTTCCCTTTGTCAACATAGCTGGTGTGCGAAATGCTGATGCCATCCTGATTGTGGAACGTCTCTCGCCGCTGCTGGTCCTGGTTGCGCCGATGTCTTATGGTGTGGGTTACGCGCGGGGTGAGCGTTTCCGGGCCTTGGTCCACTCTGGCATCGCATCCAATGCCAAACGCGCAGCACGCAAGCGTCGCAAGGCCAAGGACGCAGCTTCACGGCAGCAACGCAAGGAACCAAGGCAATTGGTTTGATGGCGATCAGGATTCTGGGCGGGAAATATCGTTCAAGGCTGCTCCGGACGCCGCCTGGGCATGATACCCGCCCTACCCGGGCCATGGTGCGTGAAGCAGTGTTTAATATGTTGCAAGGACAGGTGCAGCATGCCAGCGCACTTGACGTGTTTGCGGGATCGGGCTCCATGGGTTTTGAAGCGCTTAGCCGCGGCGCTGAAAGCGTTGTGTTTTGCGACAGGCGCCAGGAAGCCATCAGGGTGATCCGCGATAACGCGAGAATTCTGGGCTGTGAGCAACAGGTATGCTTGCTGCAGGGCGCTTGGCAGACCAGCCTGCGTACATTGGGCAAAGAGGAAATCAAGTTTGATTTGATTTTCCTTGATCCACCCTATAAAATGGATGTGTCAGAAGTGCTTGGAAGCGTTGCCAAGGAAGGTTTGCTGCATGAAGAAGGGGTGGTTGTGCTTGAGCAGGGTACACATGACGACGATTGGATACCTGTCGGTTTTAAGATTTTTAAGCAGCGGCGTTATGGCACTACCCGGATTTATCTCTTAACGCCAGGAAGTTGACCAAATGAAAGCGATTTTCCCTGGCAGTTTTGACCCGGTCACCAGGGGCCACCTCAATCTGATCAAGCGCAGTTTGCGTTTTGTGGACGAACTGATTATCGCGGTCATGATAAATCCGGACAAACCAGGCATCTTCCCGGCTGAGAAAAGGATATTGCTGCTGGAGCAATCCTGCAGGGAATATGGCTTTACCGGTTATCGCATTGTAAATGACGAAGGATTGCTGGTTGATTTGGCAAAGCGGGAGGGCGCTGGACTGATCATCCGGGGTGTAAGGAATTTTTCAGATTTTGAGAGTGAGACTGCCATGGCCCGGGCCAATGCGGCATTATGTCCGGAGCTTGAGACTGTCCTGCTGAGCGCGGACAGCGCAAGCGCCGATATCTCATCCACATTGATTCGGCAGATCGCTTCCTTGGGAGGAGAGGTCAGGTGTTTTGTGCCCGAGTGTGTGGCACTTGCATTAGAGGATTTGAACAGACACTAAACAAAATTACAGGAGGAAACATCATGTCAAAAACAGAAGTATTTGCCCTTGCGGATGAGCTGACGCTCTTGCTGAAGAACGCAAAGAAGATCCCGCTGACTGACACGGTTATGGTCAATCAATCCATTGCCGTGGACCTGCTCCAGCGCCTCATCTCATCGTATGATCCATCGCTGGAGAATGCGCAGGTTATCATCAACAACGAGGCGCATATTTTGGCAGACGCAAAGGCCAAGGCTGAGGAAACGATTCAGCAATCCATGGCTCAGGCGCAGGGCACGGTGAATGAGTCAAACAATTATGCCCAGACCACCAAGCACAATGCCGATGCCTATGCCGAGCAAACCCGGAAGGCCGCTGAGGATGAAGCCAGCGCGATGCTGGCTGACGCACAAACGCGTGCCCATCACATGGTGGAAGACGCTAAGGCCCAGGCAGATGAGTTGGTATCTCAAACCACCGTGTTGGCCCGCGCAGAAGCGCAGGCGCAGGAAATTCTTGAGAATGCCAATCAGCATGCCCAGGCGCTGCGCAGCCAGACTCAGCAGGAATTGGATGGCGTTCTGGGCCATGTGGACAACACCATTGCCGCCCAGCTCAACGAGCTGCGCCTGATCCGTCAGAATCTGGCCGGAGCCCGGTATGATTCGGATGAGAATTGATCACTGAATAAGCATATTTACCTAATATTGATTCCCATCTTTATTGAAGAAGTACATTTTAGTTGTTCAAAAGGCTGTGCAATCACACGGCCTTTTGAATAACTGGAATGTTTAATAATATCAGCGATGTATCTTGCCGGTTATTTCAAGGATTTCAACACAGCTTCATAAGCGGCTGCCAACTGGGGATCCGCCAGGTCCGCTGTTTCAAACAGCTTGTCCTGTAGTTCTTCCGGCATTTCCACCACCAGGTCGGGAATGATACCTTCCTTGTGCACCTTGCGTCCCAGGGGAGAAAAGTACTGCGCTGCGGTGAACTGGAAGCCGGATTTGTCATTGTCCAGCGGCACGACATATTGGATGACACCCTTGCCAAAGGTGGTGGTTCCAACAATCTGGGCGCGTTTATGATCCTGCAGAGCAGCTGCCAGGATTTCGGACGCGGAGGCTGAGTTGCCATTGACCAGGACAGTCAGGGGCATGGTGTCAGCGCCTGGTTGGGTGACATGCTCCCTGCGGCGCTGTGAACGATCCTGTGTATAATAGAGCAATTTTTTATCCAGGAAAAAATCGCCAATGGTTTCAGCGTCTCCTACCCATCCGCCGGGATTGTCACGAAGGTCGAAAATCAGGTGCTGCATGCCCTGAGCCTTCAGATCATCATAAGCCTCCCGGAAGGCTTCCATGCTTCCGCCTGCAAACTCATACAGGATGATGTAGCCTACCCTGCTGTCGATCATTTTGTGCTCAGCGCGGTTGACCACAATGTTGGCCTTGACCAGGTCGAAAGGTATCACCTCGCCGTTTCGGATGATCTCAATATGAACCTTTTCGCCCGGGATGCCGCGCATGATATCTACCGCGTCCTGCATGGTGGCGGTGGATACGCTGATGTCCTCCACAGTATAGAAAATATCGCCCTTTTTCAATCCGGCGCGCTCAGCCGGCGTGTCCTTGAACACACGCACAATGGTGACAGAGCTATCCTTGTGATTGCCCAGCATCATCACGCCGATGCCTGCGTACTTGCCGCTGTCGTCTTCCTTCATCTTTGCCCATGCTTCCTGGGGATAATAAAAGGAATAGGCATCACCAAGCCCGGCCAGCAGGCCTTGAATCGCGCCGTCCATCATGTCCTGGGTGTTGGGCTCTTCGTAAAAATAAGCATCTATATACTGCTTGACCTCATCAAGCAGCGCGTATTGCTTAAGCCGCTCATATTCTTCTCTGGGGATGGTTACTGTGTCACTCCTGACGGAGCCAAACCAGTTGGCGCCGACCAACAGAGGAGCCGTAACCATTAATGCTACGAGAACGAGGACAACAAGACGGGACTGCTTGAGGTTTTGTTTCATAAAATATCCTTTCATGAGGGATTGCCGATAGAATTTTGATGCTTTTTGCGCAGATCGTTGAGCAGTTTGAACAGCATGGCGTCACGGAAATGGCGCAGGTCAAGACCGGTTACCTTTTGAATCTTATCCAGCCGATATACCAGCGTATTGCGATGTATGTACAAATCCCGCGCAGCGTCTGTCAGGTTGAGATCCCTGTTGATGAACACATTTACTGTATCCAGCATCTCTTCGTTGAACAGCTTCTCAGTGGCGGGGTTGAACAATTCAGCGATATAGGGCTCAGCCGGCTGCGGCGCGCAGTCCATCATAAAGCGTTCCAGCACCAAATGATCGTGATCGAATATTTGTGATTTTAACTTAAACAGATTGCCAACCCGGATTGCCTGATCCGCTTGATTATAAGATCGGGTCAAGTCACGCAGGCTGGGAGCCATCCCGCCAATGCCAATGACCGCCTGCAGCCCCAGTTCATTTTGCAAGGTGTCCTGAAGCGCCATGGCATACTCCACCAAATCCTCATGCTCATCCTCATTGAGCGCGCGCACCAGCGCCAGGCTGTCAATGCCCAGCGGGACAAACAAATCATTGTCCACCTGAGGAACGTACTCAGCCAGCTCTTCATGGGAGACCTGGCGGCCAACTCCGGGCAGGCTCAGCAGCATCACGCGCCGGGGAATATCACAGAGAATATCATCCCGGCGCATGAGGCTTTCCAACTCACGCTGTGTCAACTCTCCAAACAAGAGGCGCTTCAAAGCGTTGCTGAATTCGCTTGTGATACCCTGCTCATGCCTGAATACTGACACCAAACGCGCACACAAGGTCAGTAAATCATGAGCCTCCGGCTTGTCCTTTGTGGCCAGTGTCAGCATCTCATAACCGGGCAGTGTTAAAAACAGGTAACCGGACTTTGAAACCGGGATGTTTTCCTGCAGTGAGGCGGGTAACATGAAGGTGTCCGGTTGCTGGGGCACCAGGCACCGCCCCTGCCGATCCAACAAAAAGACCGAATGATCCAGCGCGGAAAACAATTCATTGATTTTCTGCAGCACTGTGTCCGCCAACAACCTCACCTCACAAACAGTCTCTTTGTATTATAACATTTCCGAGACATGATGACAAAGAAATAGTTGCCCATGTTTTCGGCCGTTCATGTTGCCCCGGCTTGTTGCCGGCTGGTACAAGGACATCCCCCTTTTGCTTGCATTACCAAGTAATCAATGGTATTTTAATCTATGCGCATTTTACTTAATCATCAGCGCAGCACATTCAGGAGGGCAGCTATGAGCTACCAGGCGGAAAAGATCAGCGGGAACCAGTACAAAATTTCGTTTACTATCCCATCCGGTGAGTTTGACGCTGCGATGCAGCAATCTTACATCAAAAACCGCGGCCGCATCAATGTGCCTGGCTTCAGGAAGGGCAAGGCGCCGCGCCGGTTGATAGAAAACATGTATGGTGAAGGCATCTTTTATGATGACGCCTTTGACGCGATTTTCCCGAACTTGTATCAGCAGGCCGTGGATCAGGAGGATATATTCCCCGTCGACCAGCCTGAGGTTCATGTGGATCAAATTGGCTCCGGTAAGGATTTGCTGTTTTTTGTCACTGTCTATGTCAAGCCCGATGTCAGTCTGGGCGATTACAGAGGGTTGACTGCGACGCGCCACCTGCACCCTGTCAGCAATGAGGAGATCGAACACCGCATCAGTCATGACATAAGGAAGACGACCACCTATGAGGATGTATCGGACCGCGCGCTGCAGGAAGGCGATACTGCCAATATCGATTATCTGGGCAGCGTTGACGGCGTAGCATTTGAAGGCGGCCAGTCTGATGGTCATGAGCTTACCTTGGGTTCAGGCGCTTTTATACCGGGCTTTGAAGAACAGCTTGTGGGCATGAACGTTGGCGATGAAAAAACCATCACAGTCACCTTCCCCGATCAGTACCATTCACAGGAACTGGCAGGCAAGGAAGCCCGGTTTTATGTAAAGGTCAATTCAGCCAAGCAGGAAGTCAAGCCTGAAATGGATGATGAATTTGCGCGCGATGTATCGGAGCATCAAACCTATGAGGAATACCATGCCGCCATTGTCAAGGAATTAGAAGAACGCAGGGACAGGAATGCCGAAACAGCCCTTGAGAATGAATTGGTTCAAAAAGTTGTGGACGCCGCTGACTGTGACATCCCCCGGGCCATGGTAGATCGTCAGATAGACCGCTTGTTGATGAATATGAAGATGCGCATGCTCTACCAGGGCATCCGCATCGAAGATTACTTGATGTATACCAATACGACTGAGGAAGACCTGCGCGGTCAGTTTGAAGATGACGCGCGCAACAATATCAAGACTGAACTGGTCATTGAAGCCATCGCCAAGCAGGAAAGCCTGGAAGCCGACCAGGAGGATGTGGATGCTCAGATTGCCCGCTATGCGGCGGATTCCCATCAGGAGTTTGAAACCTACAAGGCCGGCCTTAACGAAAACCAGCTCAGGAACTTCAAGGATTTGGCCCTACACCGGAAAGTAGTGGATTTGATCAAGAACAGCGCTGTCATTGACGTTCATGAAGGTGAAGAAGCAGATGAGCCGATTGATGTTCGGGAGGTGGTCGAGTCTGTGGCGCAGGCCCTGGACAGCGAGGAAGAGGCGCAGGATGGACGGGCAAAGAAGGATGGAAGCAAAGCTAAGAAGGAAGACAAAGACCAGTCTGAAGAAGGCTGATACTGATTCCAATCTACATTATATTTATGTTCCGAACTTTTTGCCGCCCTTGCGTGTCAGTCGACTGCAGCACAGCCAAGGACAACGCTTTCGGTGATATCTCAGCAGGACAACAACGCCCCTCATTGCTTTGGATGCAATGAAGTTTTCTAACAAAAACATTCGGAGGTACCATGGCAGATTATTTGATTCCCTATGTGATTGAGCGTTCCGGCAACGCGGAGCGGTCGTATGATATATACTCCCGCCTGCTCAAGGACCGCATCATCTTCCTGTCCGGACCGATCCATGACGGCATGGCGAATGCCATTGTTGCGCAGATGCTCTTCCTGGATATGGATAATCCCAACGCGGATATTAACCTGTACATCAACAGCCCTGGCGGTTCAGTAACTGCGGGGATGGCCATTTATGATACGATGCAGTATGTGAAGGCGCCGGTGCGAACGGTCTGCATCGGAATGGCTGCTTCCATGGGCGCCTTCCTGCTCATGGCAGGCGAGAAAGGCAAGCGCATGGCTCTGCCCAACAGCGAGGTGATGATCCACCAACCCTCCGGCGGCGCGGAAGGCCAGGCGACTGACGTTACCATCCGTGCGGAATGGCTGTTGAAGACCAAGCACAAGATGAACCGTATGATGGCGGAGATGACAGGGCAGTCACTGGAGAAGATCGCCAATGATGTAGAGCGTGATTTCTTCATGTCTGCTCAGGATGCCAAGGCTTATGGCATTATTGATGAGATATTTGAACCGCGCAAAACGGGGGATGACAATGGCTAAAGAGTCCATGGACAGTCGAAAACCACCGCGTTGCAGCTTTTGCGGCAAAGCTCAAAACGAGGTCAAGCAGCTTATTGCGGGACCTAATGCTTTCATTTGCAATGAGTGCGTGGACCTGTGCAGCGAGGTGATCCGGGAAAGCAAACCCCGCAAGATTCAGCCCGGAGAACTGCCCAGGCTGATGCCTCCGGCTGAAATCAAAAAGACGCTTGATGAAT
>Ga0209723_1004774_pt1 | contig 14711 bp, 8 predicted proteins | sample BiotimSIPDNA_2_FD_185750 | JGI IMG/M metagenome (GOLD analysis project Ga0209723, IMG submission 185750) | Anaerobic biogas reactor microbial communites from Washington, USA - Biogas_R2 time_0 SIP DNA (SPAdes) (version 2) | ecosystem: Engineered > Bioreactor > Anaerobic > Unclassified | place... | reverse complement strand
TTATATTATTGAAGGAAAGTTCCTTGCCGTGGAGTTTTTGGGCTTTTACCAGCGAGCCTTCAGCCGGCTTTATTTCTCTGTAATAGAAAGCTTCCTGATGGGGGTTTTCTCCATAACGGAGGGTTTGGATCTTTTCAAAAGTCAGAGTAAGATTATCGGGAAGTTCTGCGCCCTTTTCATCGCCTTGAAATTCTACCACTTTTGCGTCGCTTGACAGCTGCTTTTCGCCGGAAAGTGCCTTTTCGCTTGGCATCTGCTTTTCGCCGGAAAGTGCCTTTCCCCCTGACAGCTGCTTTCTCAGGTAGTCTGCTATCATGGCATCGTATGCTGCCGTATGCTGGAAGACTTTGAGGGCCAGCCTGTACTTTGTCTCAAGGGAAACTTCTCCGCTTTTTGCCAGCTCTTCCGTCACTTTTTTGTAATCCTCAGGGTCACATATCACCGCCACATCTTTGTGATTTTTGGCCGATGCCCTTAACATGGCCGGGCCGCCTATGTCGATATTCTCGATGGCATCTTCCAGCGTAACCTCGGGTTTCATTATAGTTTCCTTAAAAGGATAAAGATTTATTGCCACTATATCGATGGTGTTGATATCCAGTTCTTTCAGTTTCTGCATGTGAGAAGGGATGTCCCTCCTGGCCAGTATGCCTCCGTGCACTGCAGGATGAAGAGTCTTCACTCTTCCGTCCAGACATTCGGGGAATCCTGTTATTTCTTCCACTCCCTTAACGGCCAGTCCGGCCTCTTCAAGTTTTCGTTTTGTGCCGCCGGTGGAAATGATTTCTGTTCCCATTTTGGCAAGTTCACGGGCAAAGTCAACGATGCCGGTTTTATCGGATACGCTTATAATGGCTCTCATTGCTACTCCTTTCAATTCATTACAAATATTGATTTTTTTTGGTGCCGATCCTCAGTTTTGATATCGGTCAATCTTGTTGGTGCCGATCCTCAGTTTTGGTATCAATCAATCTTGTTGGTGCCGATCCTCAGTTTTGATATCGGTCAATCCTTTTTGTGCCGATCCTCAGTTTTGGTATCGGTCAATCCTTTTGGTGCCGATCATCAGTTTTGGTATCGGTGAATCCTTTTGCTATTGATCCTTCGTTTATATATATATCGATCACTCTTTTCCGTTCCAGCAGTAGGTGCATAGCTTGCATCTGTCCACCCGGACGGATTCTATCACATCTTCCAGTGTCTGGAATCTGAGGCTGTCAAAATTGAGTTTCTTTTCGATCAGGTTCACCATTTTCCGGTGCCTTTCTGTGGATGCATCGGCATATTCCAGTAATACCTCGGGAGGTATGTCCGACTGCTTTTCATTATCAAACCCCGCCGGATTTCCGGAATCCGGGTTCTTTCCCATAGCCTCATCCATGCCTTCCAGTTCTCTTATGCAGCGCCTGGTTATGAGCTCCATATCGCTGACGGATCTGGAAAAGTTCAGGTACTTGCAGCCGTACATTATGGGCGGGCAGGCAGATCTCACGTGTATCTCCCTGGCGCCGTTTTCTATGAGATATGCCACCGTCTCGGAGAGCTGAGTCCCTCTTACTATGGAATCATCAATAAGAACAAATCTTTTGTCCTTTATTATCTGAAAAACCGGCACCAGCTTCATTTTTGCGATAAGATTTCTTGCCTTCTGGTTCTGGGGCATAAAACTCCTGGGCCATGTGGGCGTGTATTTTATCAGGGGTCTTGCGTAAGGGATCCTTGATGCGTTTGAATATCCAAGAGCATGGGCTATCCCGCTGTCGGGAACTCCCGCAACATAATCCACCTCCAGATCTCTGTCTCCTCGAGCCAATATCCCGCCGTTTCTATTCCTTACTTTTTCTACATTTTTTCCTTCATATATGGAAGTGGTATATCCGAAATAAGTCCAAAGAAAAGTGCATATCCGCATTTTCCCCCCCGGAGGAGATATGGTCCTTTCCTCTGTGGAAGTAAGAAAGGCTATTTCACCGGGTCCCAGCTCTCTCTTATACTTATATCCTATATTTATAAAGGCGAAGGATTCCGAAGCGGCACAATAGCTGTCTCCGCATTTTTTTCCTATTATAAGAGGGGTCCTGCCCAGCTTGTCTCTGGCCGCATAAAGGCCTTCCTTAGTCAGGATCATCATGGTCACAGAACCTTCTATTTTTTTCTGGGCATTTTTTATCCCTTCCTCGATATTCTTCCCCTGGGAAACAAGGGCCGCCACCAGTTCGGTGTTGTTTATGCCGCCTCCGCTCATTGACATGAACTGTCCGTGCCCGTCATATATTAACTCTTTTACAATATCCGCTTTGTTATTTATCCTGCCCACGGTGGTTATGGCATAATCTCCCTGTTTGCTCAGTACAGTAAGAGGCTGGGGGTCTCCGTCGCTTATGGCTCCTATGCCGGCTTTCCCCCTCATCTCTGTTATATCATCTTCGAATTTACTCCTGAAGGGAGTGTTTTCGATATTATGTATCGTTCTGTTGAAACCTCCATCTCCAAGTATGCACATCCCGCCTTTTTTTGTTCCCAGATGTGAATGATAATCCGTTCCGAAAAATATGTCCATTACACAGTCTTCGTTTGATACTATCCCGAATATTCCACCCATTTAATCTTTCTCCTTCCACTCTGCTATGACCTTTTTCACAGCAAGAGGCAATATCTCATGTTCCGTTTCAAGGACCCGCGCCGCCAGTTTTTCCGGTGTGTCACCGGGCATCACAGGAACTTTTTTCTGCAGTATGATCTCTCCCGTATCAACGCCCTCGTCCACATAATGCACCGTTGCTCCGCTTTCTTTTTCTCCGGCGTTGATGACTGATTTGTGCACATTCAGTCCGTACATATCACGACCTCCGAACTTGGGCAGAAGAGCCGGGTGTATGTTTATTATTCTTTTTTTGTAAGCATTTATTATTTCGGGATCAAGTATCTTCAAGTATCCCGCCAGCACCACCAGATCTGTTTCCGCTTCTTTAAGAAGGTCCAATATTTCTGCCGCATCCTTTGTGTCTTTGATCACCTTTGACGGGATATGAAGGGCTTTTGCCCTTTGAAGTGCGAAGGCCTTTTCGCTGCCTGTTATGAGTCTGACTATTTCTGCATTTTCTATGGATCCGTTTTTGACCGATTCCGCCAGTGCCTGAAAATTTGTGCCTCCGCCGGATACCATTACGGATATTTTGATTTTCTTCATTTGAGGGTCACCTCATCAGTCTGTTTTTTTATAACTTTCCCGATGATCGCCGCATCTTCGCCATTCTCTTTTAAGACCTTAAGCATCTTTTCAGCATCTTCACTGCCGGCAAAAAACATCATGCCTATTCCCATGTTGAATGTTGAAAACATTTCTCTTTTCTCCATGTTTCCAATTTTTTTTATCAGCGGGAATATGGCCGGAGGCTCCCATGCCGTCGTATCAAATTCTGCACAAAGATCCTTGGGCAGTACTCTGGGAACATTCTCAAAAAATCCGCCGCCGGTTATATGTACTATTCCTTTTATATCAAAATCGCAAACTGCCCTGCAGGCTTTTGAATATATCCTGGTGGGCCTGAGCAGGGCCTTAGAAAGGGTCTCTCCCAGTTCCGTTATGTGATCCTGCAGTTTGAATTCATTTTCATCAAAAAATACTTTTCGTACAAGGGAGTATCCGTTGCTGTGTATGCCGCTGGAAAAAAGCCCTATTATGCTGTCGCCCTCGGATATTTTCTCTCCCGTTATTATTTTTTTCTTGTCAACTATACCTACACAAAACCCGGCCATATCGTATTCGCCCTCGGCATAAAACCCGGGCATTTCCGCAGTCTCTCCCCCGATCAAGGCACACCCCGCTTCACGGCATCCGTCTGCTATCCCCTTTACTATCTCTGAGATTTTCTCCGCCTGAACCTTGCCGGTGGCTATATAGTCGAGGAAAAACAGAGGCCTGGCTCCCTGACAAAGCACATCATTGACGCACATGGCTACACAGTCCTGTCCCACTGTGCTGTGATCTCCCGTCATAAAAGCCAGTTTCAGTTTTGTCCCCACTCCGTCGGTCCCGCTGACCAGTACGGGCTCTGCACCCTCTTTGATGTCTGCCCCTTTGAGCTCATATAATCCGCCGAAGCTTCCCAGGTCTGTCAGCACGTTTGCATCAAAGGTTTTTCTGACATGCTCCTTCATCAGGCTTACGGCTCTTTGTCCCTCCAGGGTATCGACTCCCGCATCCCTGTAAGTCAGCTTTTCAGATGATTTCATAAAAGACCCTCTCTACTTTCTTATCCTTTCCATGACTTCTTTGTATGTCTGCTCAAGATTTCCCAGATCCCGCCGAAAGCGGTCTTTATCCATCTTTTCATTTGTCACAGCATCCCAAAGCCTGCATGTGTCAGGAGATATTTCATCCGCCAGAATGATATCTCCCGGTTCATCATCTTCATCTCCGGCGATACACTTGCCGAATTCTATTTTGAAGTCGATAAGTTTAAGTCCCTTTTCCAGGAAAAATTCTTTCAGGGCATCATTGACCATGAATGCATATCCCCTTACAGTATCAAGATCTTCGAATGTGGCCAGTTTCAATGCCAGTATGTGATCGTCGTTTATGAGGGGGTCACCCAGCTCGTCATCTTTATAGGAAAATTCCAGCACGGTCTTTGCCAGAGGCGTACCTTCTTCCACCCCGTATCTTTTGGAAAAAGACCCGGCTGCCACATTTCTTATTATCACCTCCAGAGGAAGTATATTGACTGCCCGGACCAGTGTGTCCGTTTCTGATATCTGTTCGATGTAGTGTGTGGGGATACCGTGTTCTTCCAGCATCTGAAAAATTATATTGCTCATGGAATTGTTGATGGCTCCCTTGCCTTCAATGGTTCCCTTTTTTTCGCCGTTGAAAGCTGTGGCATCGTCTTTATAGGAAACTATAAGATAATCCGGATCATCTGTTTTATAAACTTTTTTTGCTTTTCCTTCATATATCATTTCTTTTTTTTCAATCATTCTTTCTTCTCCTTTCCTAATATGTTTCTTGTTGGCCGGTGGGCTTTGCCCGGTATTCGGCCTTGTCGGCCTCATACGTTTTCCGTTCTCTTTGGAACGGTTTTTTTATTTGTTCAATTCTCTGTCAGCTTCGGCCACTTCCTCTGCCATTTTCTTCCGGTATTCCTTTAGGGCGGCCCGCAGCCCATTGTCAGAGCAAGCAAGGATCTGGGCTGCCAGAATGGCGGCGTTCTCAGCTCCTCCTATGGCAACTGTGGCCACCGGGACTCCCTTTGGCATCTGCACCGTGGAAAGAAGGGAGTCCATTCCTCCCAGATCGCCGGTCTTCATGGGTATGCCTATGACCGGCAAAACCGTCCCCGCCGCCATTACGCCGGCCAGGTGTGCAGCCTTGCCGGCGGCCGCGATTATAACATCAAAACCTTCCGCCTCGGCCCTTTGGGCAAATCCCGAAGCAGTATCCGGAGTTCTGTGGGCCGAGATTATATGCATCTCATATCCAATGCCAAGATCAGAAAGGACTTTTGCCGTTTTTTCTACTTCTGCAAGATCCGATCTGCTTCCCATTATTATTGCAACTTTTTTTTGTTTCATTTTTCCCTCCATTTGTTTTTCACCCGCAAAATACCCTCGCCGGCTCCGGCATCGGCCGGATGATATCATTTGAAATATGCCACGCCGCTTTCGAATATCTTCTGATCTTTTTTGCCGGGTATGTTCTTATATACATTCTCCCCTATACGTTCCGAATGGCCCATTTTGCCGAATATCCGGCCGTCGGGAGAAGTCAATCCTTCCACAGCCAGCACCGAGTGATTGGGATTGTATCTTATATCCATGGCGGCTTTTCCTTCAAAATCAACATACTGAGTGGCGATCTGGCCATTCTTTACCAGCCTGCCCAGAAGTCCGCTTTCTTTTGTGCCTTCACACACGAACCTGCCTTCTCCGTGGGAGACCGGCAGAGTGAACACATCGCCCACACGGCATCCGCTGAGCCACGGAGATTTAACCGAAGCCACCCTGGTCCTTACCATGCAGGACATATGCCTTCCTATTTTGTTATATGTCAGGGTCGGGCTTTTGCTGTCTGCTTCACATATCTTTCCGAAGGGCAAAAGCCCCAGTTTGATAAGCGCCTGAAAACCGTTGCATATACCCAGCATAAGTCCGTCTCTGTTTTCCAGCAGCTCCGTCAACGCCTCTGCCACCTTTGGGTTTTTGAAGACAGCCGTTATGAATTTGGCCGATCCGTCAGGCTCGTCTCCTCCGCTGAATCCGCCGGGTATCATTATCATCTGAGCTTCCTTTATATTTTCTGCCAGTTCTTTTATGGAGCTCCTCAGATCATCTTCATCAAGGTTCCTTATTATACATATCCTGGCATCGGCCCCCGCTTTGATGAAGGCTCTGGCGGAATCCACTTCACAGTTGGTGCCCGGGAAGGTGGGTATTATGACCCTCGGTTCGGGCACTTTAAGGAGGGGGCCTCCTTTTCTTTTGCCGGTCATTTCAGCGGTCACATCACCGGGCATTTTGCCTGTCGTTTCAGCGGTCACATCACCGGGCATTTTGCCAGTCATCTCACCGGGCATCTCATAGGAAAGAGTCTCCGTTCCCTCTTCACATTTTTCCTTGAAGTCCGCTGTTCTTACCGGGAAAACATCCTCAAGGGGCATGCCGCTTCTTCTTAAAACTTCATTAAGGCTTATCTTGTTTTCACTTCCGTCAATGCTGTATATTATGCTTGTCTGTTCCCTGGTCTCTCCCACCACCTTATAGTGGGTATCCCCAAAGAGCTTTCCGATATCCTCTTTTTTGCTTATCTCCAGGACCAGTCCGCCGTATCCGCTGCTCAGGAGTTCTCTCCTGCTCATGCTGAAAAGATTTGCTCCTATCCTGTTTCCCAGAGCCATCTTTGCAACTGCCATAAATATGCCTCCGCGCCCTGCCGGAAATGCAGAAAGTATCTTTCCGCTGTCTGACAGTTCATGAACCTTATCCAGGGACTGTTTCAGTACGGCAATATCCGGCATACCGTCGGATCCCGTTGCAGGGGCCATGTAAACGATTTTGCTTTCGGGCTTTTTGAATTCCGGCGAGATCACCCGGGCCGCATTTGCCGTGCATACAGCAAAGCTTATAAGGGTGGGCGGTACATTTATATCTTCGAAGGTACCGGACATGGAATCCTTGCCGCCTATGGCCGGTATCTCCAGTTCCTTCTGGACCTTCAAAGCCCCCAGCAAAGACGCCAGAGGTTTTCCCCAGGACTCGTCACTTGTAAGTTTCTCAAAATATTCCTGGAACGAAAGGCGTATATTTCTGAAATCTCCTCCCATGGAAACTATTTTTGTAACAGAGTCTATCACCGCATAGATGGCTCCGTGGAAAGGGCTCTGTTTTGAGATGGCAGGATCATATCCAAAGCTCATCAGTGTGGCGGTCTCAGTGGACCCCATATTTTCATCCATGGGCAGCTTGGCCGCCATGCCCGGCGCCGGTGAAAGCTGATATTTCCCTCCCAGGGGCATCAGCACCGAAGATGCTCCTATGGTACTGTCAAAGCGCTCGATCAGACCTTTTTTCAGGCAGCAGTTAAGATCGGAAAGATAATCTTCCGGTTTTTCCATAAGGTCCTTTTGCAAAAGCGAACCAATGGATGTTTCCCCCCGCTCCGTATCGGACACCGGTGCTTTTACCTTGACTGTGGCCGTCTGCTTTGCGCCGTTGGTATCAAGGAACGCTCTTAAAATGTCCAGGATCTTTTTCCCTCTCCAGAACATCCTGACTCTGCCCGTATCCGTGACTTTTGCCACTTTTGTCGCTTCGAGATTTTCTTCTTTCGCATAAGCGAGGAACTTCTGCCTGTCTTCTGCAGAGACCACCACAGCCATCCGCTCCTGGGATTCTGATATGGCCAGCTCTGTGCCGTCCAGTCCTTCATATTTTTTTGGGATCAGATCAAGATCGATATCGAGGCTTTCCGCCAGTTCCCCTATGGCCACCGAAACGCCTCCCGCACCGAAATCATTACAGCGTTTTATAAGAACAGCGGCTTCTTTCCTTCTGAAAAGCCTCTGTATGTTCCTCTCAATGGGCGGGTTGCCTTTTTGCACTTCGGCCCCGCATGTTTTTATGGATTCTTCTGTGTGTTCCTTTGAAGATCCGGTGGCCCCTCCGCATCCGTCACGGCCTGTTCTTCCCCCCACCAGAATTACCACATCACCGGGCCGGGGGACTTCTCTTTTTACGTGATCCGCCGGAGCGGCTCCTATGACAGCCCCCACTTCCATTCTCTTTGCCACGTAATCTTCATCATATATTTCATCCACATGACCCGTGGCAAGACCTATCTGATTGCCGTATGAGGAATACCCCTCCGCCGCCTGGCGGGTTATCTTCCTCTGGGGAAGCTTGCCTTTTATGGTTTCACTGACCGGAGTCCCGGGATCTGCTGCTCCCGTAACGCGCATGGCCTGGTAGACATATACCCTGCCGCTTAATGGATCTCTTATGGCGCCTCCAAGACATGTGGCCGCACCGCCGAAGGGTTCGATTTCCGTGGGATGGTTATGGGTCTCGTTTTTGAACATCACCAGCCAGTCTTCTTCTTTTCCGTCCACCGTGGCCTTGACCTTTATGGAACAGGCATTCACTTCTTCGGACTCATCTATATCATCTGCCTTTCCCTGCTTCCTGAGATATTTTGCTCCTATACATGCCATGTCCATAAGACAAACATCTTTTTTCCGATCGCCGTATACGGAGTTGCGCATTTCCATATACTCCTGGAAAGCATTTCTTACCAGCTCCCCGTAGGGGCTTTCTTCAAAATATATGTTTGAAAGACCGGTGTTGAAAGTCGTATGCCTGCAATGATCGGACCAGTAGGTATCTATGACCAGAAGCTCCGTCACGGAGGGATCTCTTTTTTCTTCTTTGGAAAAATATTCATGTATATGCAGGATATCCGCCTTGCTCATGGCAAATCCCATTTGTTTTCGATACTCTTCAAGCCGGGTCTCATCCATTTTGACAAATCCCTTTACCTTGGACACATCATCGGGCAAAGTGGTTTCCATCTGGAGGGAAAGGGGCTTTTTGTCATCCGCCTGCCTGGAATCCACCGGGTTTATGCAGTATTCGATGACCTTGCCAAGCTCCTCTTCTGTTATATCTCCGTAAAGGGCATAGACCCTGGCGAACTTGACAATGGGCTCTGCTTCAGGCTTTATTATCCTTATGCACTGGGCAGCGGAATCCGCCCTCTGGTCATACTGGCCGGGAAGATACTCGGATGCGAACACCTTGGCATCATCTCCTGCAGGCAGTTCCTCATGCCAGTGGTCATCCAGCGCAGGCTCGGCAAAAACCGAAGATACGACCATTTCATATGTATTTTTGTCTATTCCCTGGATGTCATACCTGTTAATGAGCCGCAGAGAGGAAAGCCCTTCCATATGGAGATCCTGCTTCAGATCTTCCATGAGGGTCTTTGCTTCTGCGTCGAATCCGGGTTTTTTCTCCACATAGATCCTTCTTACCATTTATCTTCCTTTCTGTATAAATGTTCGGCTTTTAGTGGGTTTTCTCCAGTATTTGGTCCATATTAACATAAAAACAGCCCGTTTTGGGCTGTTTATGAAAGTTTTTTAAATTATAGTTCGTGTATATTCGAACATTCTTCCGGTGTTTACCGCTCTTTGTCTGTATTTGTTACTTCATAAGCTCACACACGGAATTTGCAAAGGCAAATGGGTCTTCGATACTCATTCCCTCCATCAGAAGTGCCTGATCATAAAGAAGTTTTGTATATTCCCTGACTTTTTCTTTGCCTTTTTCATCCCCCGCCTCAAATGCCTTGGAAAGGGCCTTCATTATTTTGTGATCTGAGTTTATTTCCAATACCCTTTCGGCTTTCATTCCGTTACCGTCTGCCATGGGCATCTGATTGAGTACCTTTTCCATTTCCAGGGAAAGTCCTCCCTTGGCAGTTATGCATACCGGATGGCTTTTGAGTCTCTGAGAAAGCTTCACTTCGGAGACCTTTCCTTCCAGGCTTTCCTTCATGAACCCAAGAAGTTCTTTGTTTTCCTTTTCTTTTTCTTCCGCCGCCTTCTTCTCTTCTTCAGTCTGTTCCAGCTCAAAATCCTCTGCGCTGACTGATTTGAATTCCTTGCCCTCGTAGCTCTGCATTATCTGTATGACAAATTCGTCAACATCCTCCGTCAGATAAAAGATCTCATATCCCTTGTCCTTCAGAAGTTCTGTCTGGGGCATCCTGTCTATCTTGTCAGCACTTTCTCCGGAAGCATAGTATATATATTTCTGTTCTTCGGGCATCCTTGCCACATACTCGGCGAAGGTCACCGGTTTCTTTTCTGTGGAAGACCAGAACATGACCAGATCCTGTAATGCTTCTTTGTTCATGCCGAAGTTCTCATATATACCGTATTTCAGCTGCAGGCCGAAGGCTTTGAAAAACTTTTCGTAATTTTCTCTGTCGTATTTCTGCATGGCAATAAGCTCGTTTTTTATCTTTTTTTCAAGTCTCCCTCCGATGGCTTTTAGCTGTCTGTCATGCTGCAGCATCTCTCTTGAGATATTCAGAGAAAGATCCTGGGAGTCCACCACGCCGCTGATGAAGTTGAAATAATCCGGCAGCAGGTCGGCGCATTTGTCCATTATCATTACTCCGGAAGAATAAAGTTGCAGCCCCTTTTCGTAATCCTTTGTATAATAGTTATAGGGTGCATGAGCCGGCAAAAAGAGCAGCGCACTGTAGCTTGTCACCCCTTCCACACTGGAATGGATCACTTTCAGAGGGTCCACATAATCGTGGAACTTCTGCTTGTAAAAATCGTTATAATCTTCTTTCTTGAGTTTGCTTTTCTGCTGTTTCCATATGGGCACCATGCTGTTTAGTATCTTTATCTCTCCGCCTTCCTTCATTTTGACAGGATAGCGGATATAATCGGAATATCTGCCCACCAGCTGCTTGATCTTGTATGCTTCAAGATAGCTGTCATAGTCTTCCGCATCCGAAGTTTCATTGCCGGACCCTTTTGTCTTTTCATTCTTTTTGATATGGAGCGTTATCTCCGTACCCACATCTTTTTTGTCGTACTCTTCAATGGTGTAGCCCGCTGTACCCTCAGATTCCCATTTATATGCTTTGTCACTACCGTAGGCTCTGCTTATTACAGTGACCTGATCGCTGACCATAAATGCGGAATAAAAGCCCACTCCGAACTGTCCGATAATATCGATCCCGGACTGCTGTTGCGGTTTTTTGTCTTCTTCTTCTTCCTTTGCATCTTCTCTGAAATCAAGAGAGCCGCTTCTGGCGATGGTCCCCAGATTGGACTCCATTTCTTCTTTGGTCATGCCTATACCGTTATCCGATATCTTCAGGGTCCTATCGGTTTTGTTAGTCTTGATCTCGATTTCAAAATCATCCCTGTTGATGCCGCTGCTTCCTTCTTCCATAAGCATTTTGTAATAAAGTTTGTCGATAGCATCGCTTCCGTTGGATATCAACTCCCTCAAAAAAATTTCCTTATGTGTATAAATGGAGTTGATCATAAGGTCCAAAAGTCTTTTGGATTCAGCTTTGAATTGTTTTTTTGCCATTTGTTATCACTCCTGTTTTCGATTTGTTTTGTTATGATCTGCTTTATATGGTTAGCACTCTCTTGTTTTGAGTGCTAAAACTAATATACACCTGCTCGCCTTTGCAGTCAAGGGGGTTTTTTGCTTATATGCACCAAAAATGGGAAAATGCCCATTCATTTTTACCAAGATTATGGCCCATTTCATGCCTTTGTAGTATAATCGATCTATGGATACTCTAAATGTGGTTGGTGCGATAATCATAAACAAAAATGAAATACTATGTGCTCAGAGGGGAAAAGGCAAATATGAGTATGTTTCTTTTAAGTACGAATTTCCCGGCGGAAAAATCGAAAAAGGAGAAACTCCAAAGGAAGCCCTTCAAAGAGAACTAATAGAAGAAATGCTCCTTGACATAGCCACAGATGAAATGACCTATTTTCATACAGCGGAACATACTTATCCTGATTTTAAAATAGTTATGCACACATTTTTATGTCGGACAACAGACAGAGACCTTACTTTGAAAGAACATATAACTGTTAAATGGCTCAGTCCAAAAGAACTCGACACCCTTGACTGGGCTGCCGCCGATTTACCAATAGTAGAGGAACTTAAAAATAAGGGGATATGATTTGAATTTAAAAGAAAAACTATCCGAAGGTCTGCAAAGCGGCTTCATAGACTGCAACCTGTCTTCTTTGGAAAAATATAATCCAAAGCTACTGATCAATGATCATAAAAAAGGCATGAAAGTTTTGACCAGCATAGAAAACGAGCTGCGGTCATGCAAAGAATTTTATTTTTCAGTGGCTTTTATAACCAACAGTGGGATCACAAGTCTTCTTTCAGTTCTTACTGAACTTGAAGAAAAAAATATCAAAGGCAAAATAATTACCTCTCAATATCAGAATTTCACTGAGCCCAAAGCCCTAAAAAGACTACTTAAATTTAAAAATATTGAACTGCGGATCGTAACAGAGGGAAATTTCCACGCAAAGGGATATATATTTTCCTACGGCGATTCTTTTTCATTCATTATCGGTAGCAGTAATATGACGCAGAATGCTCTGGGTCTGAATAAGGAATGGAATCTGAAACTCTCATCATTGGAAAACGGCGCTGTAATGCAAAATATAATGAATGAATTTTATTATACCTTTGAAAATGCCACCGCCGTTGATGACAAATGGATAGATACATATACAGATATTTATAGATCTGTAAAACAAATAAACAATAAAGCCGCCCTTGAGCAAGAAGATCGCCTGATAACTTTGAACAAAATCAATCCAAATAAAATGCAGGTGGACGCAATGAAAGCATTATCCGCCCTTAGAAATGAGGGCAAGAAAAAATCATTGCTTATATCTGCAACAGGCACAGGCAAAACTTATCTTTCAGCATTTGATGTAAAAAGATATGACCCAAAAAGATTTCTTTTTGTCGTTCATAGAGAAAACATCGCTCGTGCAGCCATGGAAAGTTTTAAGAATATTTTCGGCAAAAATATAGATGCGGGAATTCTTTCGGGCAACTCACATGTAAAAGACAAAAAATATATTTTTGCAACAATTCAAACCCTATCAAAAGACGAAACTCTAAATTCATTTGACAAAAAAGCCTTTGATTACATGGTTATAGATGAAGTGCACCGTTCAGGTGCCCCCACTTATCAAAAGATCTTGAATCATTTTGATCCCGATTTTCTTCTTGGCATGACCGCCACCCCTGAACGAACAGATGACTATGATATTTTCAGTTTATTCGATCATAATATTGCATATGAAATAAGACTGAACAAAGCCCTTGAAGAAAATATGCTTGCTCCCTTCCACTATTTTGGTGTAAGTGAAATAACTGTTGAAGGAAGACTGCTTGATGAAAAAACGGCCTTTAACAAGCTCGTTTCCGAGGAACGAATAAATCATATCATTGAAACTGCTGATTTTTATGGCTATTCAGGGGATCGTGTAAAGGGACTTATTTTTTGTAGCAGAAAACAAGAATCGGAGACCTTATCAAATGAATTCAACAAAAGAGGATTCTCGACTATTTCTCTCACCGGGGATAGTGGCGAAGAAGAAAGAGAATCCGCAATCAAAAAGCTTGAGCAGAATACTCTCGGTAATCATTTAGATTATATTTTTACTGTTGATATTTTTAACGAAGGTGTTGATATCCCCACAATAAACCAAATTATAATGCTTAGACCGACCCAATCTGCAATTATATTTGTACAGCAGCTGGGACGTGGATTGAGAAAACATATAGAAAAAGAATATTTGACTGTTATAGATTTTATAGGCAATTACAGCAATAACTATCTTGTCCCAATAGCTCTATACGGAGACCGTTCATATAACAAAGACAATATCCGAAAGCTTGTAAACACAGGTAGCAGCACCATTCCCGGCTGTTCCACAATTCATTTTGACAAAATAACCAAGGAAAGAATATACAAATCCATAGACCGGTCCTCAATGAAAAAACTAGCTGATCTCAAAAAAGATTATCTTTTAATGAAATATGAGCTGGGAAGGATCCCTATGATGATGGATTTTATGGAACTGGGAGGCAGAGAGCCATATTCCTATGTAAATTCTTCCGGTTCCTATTATAATTTCCTTTTAAAGGCAGACCCCAAGAATATCGAGCAGCTTTCTTTTCAAAAACAGAACTTATTGGAATTCTATTCAAAAGAGATTCTTAACGGTAAAAGATGCGAGGAATCTGTTATACTTGCACTCTTATTGCAAAAGTCTAATATTTCTATTCTTGAAATCAATGATATTTTCTATAAAAACTTCGGGTTTATCCCAACTAAGGAATCTCTCGATTCAGCTGTTCATAATCTCAATGGAGATTTTATAATAGAAAGCGCAAAAGAAAAATACGGCATAAAAGAGAACATAAAATTCACTGACTTGATTTCAATGGACCCGAAATACAAAAAGCTTTTACTGGATGATTCTTTTCATAAGTATCTAGATGATATGATCCGCTATGATTTTCATAGATTCAAGGAAGATTACGACCCTCAAAAATATAGAAAAGGCTTTATCCTTTATCAAAAATATTCAAGAAAAGATGCATGCCGGATTTTGAACTGGGAA
>Ga0209723_1004771_pt1 | contig 14724 bp, 9 predicted proteins | sample BiotimSIPDNA_2_FD_185750 | JGI IMG/M metagenome (GOLD analysis project Ga0209723, IMG submission 185750) | Anaerobic biogas reactor microbial communites from Washington, USA - Biogas_R2 time_0 SIP DNA (SPAdes) (version 2) | ecosystem: Engineered > Bioreactor > Anaerobic > Unclassified | place... | reverse complement strand
GGAAATAATCTTCAACAGTTTTTGCTTTTTCATTTTGTATAACCTCCGAATAACGGTTTTTATTATCCGACCGGGCTCCACCTGGCATAAACGACTGTGTTCGGGTCGATGACCTGAACTTTGGTGACAGTCCTCGTCAGCGCCTCATCCCTGCACCAGCCCTTGAACTCATATCCGTCACGGACGGGGGCATACTGATCCAGCTGAACGGTGGTGCCGGTGGGGAGAGTTATCGGGTCGATAGCCGCGCCGCCGTTGGCGCTGAAGTTCAGTGTGGAATAGTTTGGGTTGGGCGGGAGTATGGGGAGCGGGAAGAAGGGCACGCTGCTCGGGGCGCTGCTTGCAACACTGTACTTGGCGTAGAGAGTTTGCTTAGGGAAAAAGAGAAAGAACGAATCATCAGCTTCGGATGTTAAATCGGCGTTGTTATACCAGCCCTCAAAAACATATCCGGGTTTGGCGGGCTTAAACGGACTCAAATCTACGAGGTCGTAAAGCCTACCCTCGTAATCCTCAATATCACTGCCGCCGTTGGTTACGAAGTGTATAGTTGCGGGAAGATCGGCATCTTCAATCTCGACAACATATGAACAAATCGGACAAGTTCTTGTCCAATGACCGGGGGTGCCATCTACCCATACGGGTTCGCCATACTTATGATATTCCCACTGCACGGCGCCGCATTTTGCACATATTCTAAAATGCCAAGAATCGAAAAAATCAAACCAATCACCAAACTCATGATCGCATTCCTGCGCATGAAGGTGCAGCGGAAGGACCGCCGCCGCAAGCGCGGCGATAATCAGCGCAAGGGAAACAATCTTCAACAGTTTTTGCTTTTTCATTTTGTATAACCTCCGAATAACGGTTTTTATTACCCGACCGGGCTCCACCTGGCATAAACGACTGTATTCGGGTCGATGACCTGAACTTTTGTTACAGTTCTCGTCAGCGCCTCATCCCTGCACCAGCCCTTGAACTCATAACCGTCACGGACGGGGACATACCGCTCCAGCTGAACGGTGGTGCCTGTGGGGAGAGTCATCGGGTCGATAGCCGCGCCGCCGTTGGCGCTGAAGTTCAGTGTGGAATAGTTGGGGTTGGGCGGGAGTATTGGGAGCGGGAAGAAGGGCACGCTGCTCGGGGCGCTGCTGCCTGTGCTTTCGGCAACACTGTACTTGGCGTAGAGAGTTTGCTCAGATGAAAAGAGAAAGAACGGATCATAAGCTTCAAATGTTAAATCGGCGTTGTTATACCAGCCCTCAAAAACATATCCGGGTTTGGCGGGCTTAAACGGACTCAAATCTACGAGGTCGTAAAGACTACCCTCGTAATCCTTAACATGGCTGCCGCCGTTGGTTACGAAGTGTATGGTTGCGGGAAGATTGGCATCTTCAATCTCGACAACATGTGAACAAATCGGACAAGTTCTGGTCCAATGACCGGGGGTGCCATCTACCCATACGGGTTCGCCATACTTATGATATTCCCACTGGAACGTGTTGCATTTTGCACATATTCTAAAATGCCAAGAATCGAAAAAATCAAACCAATCACCAAACTCATGCTCGCATTCCTGCGCATGAAGGTGCAGCGGAAGGATTGCCGCCGCAAGCGCGGCGATAACCAGCGCAAGGGAAATAATCTTCAACAGTTTTTGCTTTTTCATTTTGTATAACCTCCGAATAACGGTTTTTATTATCCGACCGGGCTCCACCTGGCATAAACGACTGTGTTCGGGTCGATGACCTGAACTTTTGTTACAGTTCTCGTCAGCGCCTCATCCCTGCACCAGCCCTTGAACTCATATCCGTCACGGACGGGGACATACCGCTCCAGCTGAACGGTGGTGCCGGTGGGGAGAGTTATCGGGTCGATAGCCGCGCCTCCGTTGGCGCTGAAGTTCAGCGTGGAATAGTTGGGGTTTGGCGGGAGTATGGGAAGCGGGAAGAAGGGCACGCTGCTCGGGGCGCTGCTGCCTGTGCCGTCGGCAACACTGTACTTGGCGTAGAGAGTTAGCTCAGAGGAAAGGAGAAATAACGAATCATCAGCTTCGGATGTTAAACCGGCGTCTTTATACCAGCCCTCAAAAACATAGCCGGGTTTGGCGGGCTTAAACGCACTTAAATCTACGAGGTCGTAAAGACTGCCCTCGTAATCCTTAACATGGCTGCCGCCATTGGTTACGAAGTGTATGGTTGCGGGAAGATTGGCATCTTCAATCTCGACAACATGTGAACAAATCGGACAAGTTCTGGTCCAATGACCGGGGGTGCCATCCACCCAAACGGGTTCGCCATACTTATGATATTCCAACTGGAAGGCGAGGCATTTTACGCAAAATCTCCTATGAAAAAAATTATTAACATACCACCAATCACCAAACTCATGATCGCATTCCTGCGCATGAAGGTGCAGCGGAAGGACCGCCGCCGCAAGCGCGGCGATAACCAGCGCAAGGGAAATAATCTTCAACAGTTTTTGCTTTTTCATTTTTTATCCACCCCTGATTGTGATTTTCATCATAATTTTTGCACATCTTTTTGTGTATCGGGTATATGCGGAATTTATGCCTTTGGATATATGAAATCGGAATTGCCGGATGCTGTAATGTTCATATTTAACAAAACCGATTCTACCAGATTCCGGCAGATTAGTCAATAGTTTAATCAAATAAAATTCATTTTGTTCTCACATTTTGATTTAACGATAAGTCCGAATCCGGAGGTATTTATAAAGTCATTCATACGGTACCCCTGTCGGCTTCTTACAGCTCCCTCGGCGAAGCCGTTACGGAGAGAGTGCCCCGTGACGCAACGCGCGCGGGGAGGGTGTGAGATATCCTCCCCGCGCGCGTTTTGTGTTTATACCGTATTATATATCATTATATATCGGCGCACATCCCTTATTTGAAGTTGGTAAACAGCTTCATGGCGGCGGTGAAATCATCGATGGTGCGGTCGGCGTCGCCGTGCTCTATCCCGTCGCGCACGCAGTGGCGGATATGCTCCTCCAGCAGGAAGCCCGCCGCGTTCTTGACAGCCGAGTTGGCTGCCGCGAGCTGGATCAGCAGCTCCTCGCAGGGAACATCCTCGTCAATCATGCGGTCGACAGCCTGAAGCTGGCCTATCGCCCTCGCCAGACGGCGGTGAAGGGCGCGCTTGTCTATAAGTTTGCTCATTTGTCTCTCCGTTTTCGGTTGCGCGTTTTCAAACGCCGGATATTCATTCGGTCCGCCGGCTGTTCCTTGCTTTAATCATGCCGGCGGCGGCATATCCCCCGATCCCCAGCGCAAAGAGCGCCGTCAGCAGACCGGCGAGTATCTTTCCGGCGCGGTCGTTCGGGTCGGCGCCGTCAATGTCGCCGTCGGTCAGTCCGTCGGAAAGCGGGCTGCCGGCTCCCTCCTCCGCCTTGATGCGGTATGGCGGCGCATGGGGGCGTGAGGTGTCGCGGACGGGATTTAACTGCGAAGGCCGCCAGCTCCCCTTTCCTGTAGGCATGACGGTGTTTATGGCGCTCAGCGTGTCGGCGCTTTCGGCGTCAATCGGATTCGAGTACATGGTTATGGCGGTCCTTCGGAAAACCGAACCGACGGCGCGGCTGTAGTAGGCGTTGTTCTGTCCGGTGACGGCGCAGAGGTATATCCCCCCCTCACCGGGCGGCAGGACAAGTTCGGGGGCGCTGCCTTCCACCGGCGTCAGACCGAATCCGTCCTCATTAAGCCGGTACCAGCGGCAGCTTTCGTAACTGCCGAAGATGTTGCAGCAAAGGGTGACCCCGCCGTCATCGCCGCGCACCGCGTCGGCGGTACAGCCCAGAAGATACTTTTCGCCGTCCCAGAGACTGCCGAACCAATGGTTAAAGCGGGTTATAAGCGCCTCCTTCATGCGCGCGGCGCAGGTGTCGTAGCTCTGATCCTGCGACCAGCGCAGCCAGTTCATCTCCTGGGTCTGCCGTATATGTTCCGCCATTTCGTCGTAGGTGAAGATCTCCTCCCCCGCCTCGAACCCCAGCATCTGACCGATAATGCTTTCCATTCGGAAATTCATGTCGGTGAGCAGCTTCATGTAGTCGCCCCGCCGCCACATCTGCTCGAACCAGATATACTGCTGCTCCACTTCATATGAGAAGATGGTGCCGAGCAGCGTCTTGTCCGAGAACAGCGGACCGGGACCCGTCTCAAAGTCCCACACCGGCCCGAAGTGGAGTACACCGTTCGGGGAGCCGTCGAAGTCCTTATACATGTAGGTGGAGGTGCGGTAGATCTCCCAGTTGAGATAGAAGGCGTAGACCAGGGTCTGAGCCGCGAAGGAGCGCTCGTCTATATACTCCGAGTAGTGTATGCCGTGGGAGTTGAAGCCCGAGTCGGAGAAGATCGCGTTCTCGAAGGCCTGCACATAGGAGGCTATATACTGTACCTGAGCCTGCGTGCAGAACTCGGGGCTTTTTATGTTGACATACATGCCCTTTTTGGTTATAAAACCGCTGGTGCCGTGGGTGCCGCACATCACCTCCAGCACATAGCCGCCGGTGATGTCGCTCCCCGCCGGCAATATAGCGCCCGGGCAGTAGGAATAGCTGCGGATTCCCTCGGCTATGGCGGGGTCGGACCTGTCGCGCACCGATTGTCTGCCGTGGTCGTTCACCGTCATCTTCCCCTCCACGTCGGTGACGGGGATAGCGGCGTTCACATCCATGCGCTCGCTGAGTATATAGGCTCCCCGGTACTCGCCGTTTATATAAAGGTCAACATATTCGGCGGTCATATTGGGATAGGCGTCAAGCACCAGGGCGTTCCAGGTGTAGAAGGCGGTTATATAGCTCATTCCCGTGGGGTCGTAGTTGCCGAAGGGGCGGATTTTCAGCAGCGTCCACTTGCGGCTCTTTCCCGCCGACTCAACAAGTTCGGCGGGCTTTTCGAGATTCAGGTTGTAGGAGTTCTTGGTCTCCGCCCGTCCGGACGCCTCATAGGAGGTGAGCCCGTGCCCCTTGAGCCTGCGCATGCGGCCGTCGTAGACAATGGAGCCGTCGGCGCGCACCATCGAGACAAAACCCGTGTCGAAGTTTGACTGGGCGGAGTTAATATGCACCAGACCCTCATCGCCCCGGTCGAGGGTGATATGAATCGAAGGACAGTGGTTCCCGGTCACCACATAAAGGGTGTAGCGGTAAAATTCGCACTCGTCCGGGTCATACTCGAAGAAGCGGTGCGGCAGGGATTTTGTGTTCTTGTTTGAGGGACCGCTCATGTCAAGCGGCGCCGACTCGCCGGCTTTCAGATATTCCCTCGTGTCCGGCTGATACCAGAGCTTATCGCCCGTGTAGGTGAAAAGCAGCGATGCCGGGTCGGCGGAACCGGGCAGAAAGAGATACCAGCTCCCCCCGGCGCGGGTGGGTCTGATATCCTCCGCCACATAGGCGGCTCCCCCCGCTCTGTCAACGGCCGCGGCAAACGGCGGGCGGGCGTTCGAGTCGGAAAACTTCGCCGGCGCTCCGGTGTTCGGGTCGAGGGCATAGGAACCGGCCGCCGGTATGAGCGCCAGCAGCAGCACCATAAGCGCGGCGGTCAGTATCACTCGCAGCGGCGGTGAGAAAGTCAGGCTGTTTTTTGTCATAGTCGTTCCGTGGGCATGAATTTTATTCTTACACTTTCATATTTTAATCTTACCCTTTCATTATACAATGAACCGACGGAATTTTCAATAGTTTATTGCCGGGGATTTATATATTTGTGCGCGATATAAAGCGTTTAATCGTTTCCCCCGCCGGCAATTTCCCTTGAATAGAGGGCGGCGGAGTTGAGTATTACGCCCAGCGCGCCGGCGTTGTGTATCAGCGCGCCCGCCACAGGTCCCAGCACCCCCATGAAGGCAAGGGTCACGGCGGCGAAGTTGAGAACCATCGAGACGATGATATTGAAGCGTATGGTGTTCATCATGCGGCGCGAGAGGGTAAAGAGCCGGGGCAGGGGAGCAAGACTGCCGCCGGTGAGCAGGATATCGGCGCTCTCGGCGGCTATGTCGGTTACCCTGCCCATCCCCTGACCGGCAATGGCTATGCCCACATGGGCGGCGCGCAGCGCGGGCGCGTCGTTTATGCCGTCGCCCGTCATGCACACCGGCTCGCCCTCCGAGACGTACTTTAACTTGTCCGCGGGCAGGCAGGAGGCGTGTACGTGAGCTTTGTCTATCCCCAGTTCGGCAGCCACGGCGTGCGCGGCGGCATGAGAATCGCCGGTCAGGAGCACCGGAACAACTCCGGCGGTTTTGAGAGCCGATATCATCCCCGCGCTCTCGGGGCGGAGGCTGTCGGAAAGGGCGATATATCCGGCGGTGCGCCGCGATTCGCCCTCCCCGAACATCACGCGCACCACGGTGGCGCCCCGGGAGCGTAAAGTCTCGATATTGCCGGGCAGCCTACTGCCGTCTGCGCCGTCACTTATCGCAGCTGCCGCAGTGTCCGCGGCCGCCGAACCTATCCATACCCGCCGGCCGTCCACCGAAGCCGAAATGCCCACCCCCGGCGTCATTGCGAAGTCCGACACCGGCAGAAGCGGGACATCATCGGGAAGGGCGGCGGCAATCGCCCGCCCCAGCGGATGTTCGGACAGGCTCTCGGCGGATGCGGCGACGCGCAGAAGTTCGCCGTCGGTCAGTCCGGGCAGAACCGAGGTACATGCCGAAACGGCAGGCGCTCCGTGGGTCAGGGTGCCCGTCTTGTCGAAGGCGGCGCGGCGCACCGATGACAGCCGCTCCAGCGCGTCGCCCTGCGCCGTGAGGAAGCCCATGCGGGAGGCGTTGCCAGCCGCAGCCATGACGGCGGCAGGGGTTGCAAGCACCAGCGAACAGGGACAGAATACCACAAGCACGGTCACCGCGCGGATGATCTCACCGCTCACTGCCCAGGCAATAATTGCGGCGGCAAGGGCGGCGATGACAATCCAGGCGGCGGTGCGGTCGGCAATGCCGACTATCTTCGCCTTTGAGGCGTCGGCGGATTCGGCAAGGGCTATCATCTTCCGCAGCGAGCTGTCTTCACCTGCGCGGACTGCCCGCATGTCAAAGGCTCCGAAGCGGTTTACGCTCCCCGAGATCACCTCGTCGCCGGCTGTCTTCTCGGCGGGCAGCGGTTCGCCGGTCATAGCCGATGTGTCAAGGGTGGTGGAGCCGGAAATTATCACCCCGTCAGCCGGAACCGTCTCACCGGGCAGCACCCGAAGCAGGTCGCCCGACTTTACCGCGGAGGCGTTGATTATCGGCAGCTTTGCCGTGTCGGCGGATGAAAGGCGGGCGGTGATGCCGGCATCATCTTCGGCAGTAATGCCGGTACCCACGCCCGCGCCTGCGTTCTCGCCCGCGCATAAAAGCCTGGCGGTGCGGGGGATGAGAGCGGCAAGCCGTCTGATCCCCGCTTTGGCGCGGCGCACGGTCAGCGCCTCAAGCTGTTCGCCCAGCGCCATGATGAACGCCACCTCGCCAGCCGCGAAGGTCTCGCCGATACCGACCGAGGCGACAAGCGCAATCGCAACCAGCACGCCCGCCGTTATGTCGAAGGAAGTTATCAGCCCCAAGAGCGCCTCGATTACTATCGGTATGCCGCAGAGGATCACGGCTATCCACGCCGGGTCGAAGGGGATGCCGGGCAGCAGTTTTTCACGAAGCAGGCTCAATATAAGCGACAGCGCCGAGACCGCCAGAAACACTATCTGTTTTATGGTGCCGCCCGCCTCGAGAAATTCCTCGACCCTTTCGGCGGCGGCGTCGATTTTGTCTTTGAATTTCTTTGATTCCGACATATTCTGCCTCTTTCTTGAAGATTGGAATATACCCGCGGGGGTATCACTGCCGGCATTATACCCCATGGGGTATACTTTGTCAAGAGGGAGAGGGAAATTTTCGGGAAAAAGATGTCGGTGTGCGCGGGAACATTGTCCCCCAGGCTCCCTCTCCGAGGGAGCTGTCAGCGCCAGGCACTGAGGGAGTTGACATCCTCCGTCACGGGTACACTCCCTCCGTCACGGCTTCGCCGTGCCACCTCCCTCTAAGAGGGAGGCTTTTGTGGCGCTCATGTGGAGTGCACGTTCCCAAATGATTGCGTTCCCCAGGCTCCCTCTCCGAGGGAGCTGTCAGCGCCAGGTACTGAGGGAGTTACACTCGTGTGCAAAGATAAAAATATCTCACCCGTATGCACAGGTGAGATACATAATGATATTCAACTCACGCCCTTCTCGAATATGGCGTGTGTGCCGGGAGGAGCGGTCTCATCGCCCTTCAGCGTCCATACGAACATCGGCAGCCCGTACAGTCCGGTGACCGCCTTCACGGTCGGCATACCGAGACAGTCCTTGTCGCAGGAGATGAAGTTCGGTCGGCAGAGACGGTTGAACGCCATGGCGGAGAGAAGGAAATTCACCCCGGAGCGTCCGCGGACCCTGAAAACGTCGGTGTAGAGAAGTCCCCGGGGCATGAGGGGATCAACCTTCGCGAAACCGCTGAGCAGCAGCGGATTGAAGGACTGGACGGCGAATTGCCCCTTATAGCCCTCAAGCACCTTATGGATTGCTTCGCAGAGGGCGGTGTCGCCGCTCTCGCCCTTGAGCTCCAGCAGGAAGGGCACCCGGCCGCCTGCCGCGTCAAGCACAGCCCGAAGGGTGGGAATGCCCTCGTCGGTCTCCCTGCCGTCGGGAGTACGAAGGCGCAGTGCTGACAGCTCCCCGCAGGTGCGCTCCGACAGCAGTCCGGGGGAGCCGGTCATTCGCTCCAGGTCGTAATCGTGGAACACCATCACCTCGCCGTCGGAGGAGAGCTGCAGGTCAAGTTCTATCCCGTACCCGGCGTCCGCCGCGGCGGTGAAGGCGGCGAGGGAGTTTTCGGGTATATCCCCGCCGTAAAGCCCCCGGTGGGCGTAGTCGGTGAACAGCGCCGCGTCCTTCATCGGCTTGCCGGGCAGCAGAAGCAGCAGATACAGCCCGGCGGCTGCTATGAGAATTATCAGTATTATCAGTAAAACTTTCATGTTTTTACGGTTTTTCATATATCCTCCGCCATACTCTCGGGAGAGACTTCAAATCCCCTGGAATCGCCGTGGCGGACGAAAAGCATTGTGACAAAGGAAAGTGCCACGAATACTGCGGCGTAGGGGAAAAGAGTGAGCATGCCCACGCTTGTGAGCAGAGCGCCGCTGAGTATGGGGGTGACTATCTGGGCGCTCATGCTGGCGGTGTAGTAGAAGCCGGTGTAGCGTCCCACGTCCCCCGACTTAGCCAGTTCCACCACCATGGGATAGCTGTTGACGTTGATGGTCGCCCAGCCGATGCCCGCCAGAGCGAAGAGAACATTCATAATCATGACGCTGCTCCCGGCGCGCAGGAAGGCGGCGGAGGTGAAGGCGATAAAGAGCATGATTATGCCGGCAAGAATGGTCTTCCGGCGTCCGACTTTGGTGGCGACAAAGCCCACCGGCAGGAAGGAAACAATGGCGGCTGCCTGAGCCACCAAAAGGGTGGTGTTGAAGTCGAGCCGCAGCACCTCTCCGGCGTATACCGAGTATTTGCTTGTGACGGCGTTGTAGCCGGTGAACCAGAGGGCTACCGAGGCAAGCAGGAAGCAGAGGGAGCGGAACTCGCCGGAGGACAGCTTTCGTTTGGGTGCGGCATCGGCTTCACCGTTTTTCCCGCCGCCGTCTGTCCTTCGGTCATTGTCGGTTTCCCGTGACAGCATCTCGCCCGCCCATTGCTTTTCGCGGACGAAGAGGACAAATATCAGAAGGGCGGCGAGCATGACGCCTGATATGGTCATAAAGAAGAGGGTGTAGGGCATGAGGGTGTTCTTCGGCGCGCCGGTGCCGAACAGAGTGCCCAGCAGCAGCACGAGAATGCCGCCGGCGGTGCCCATGAGGTTTATCACGGCGTTGGCTTTGGAGCGGAGGGGCTTGGGCGTCACGTCGGGCATAAGCGCCACGGCGGGTGACCGGAAGACAGCCATCGAGATAAGCACGCCCAACAGCAGCGCTATAAACACCGCGAGCACAACGGGATTTTCGCAGGTCGTACGCCAGGCGTAAGCCTGACGGGCGGCGGCGATATGGGCGATATCGGCGGTTCCCCCATTGACGGCGGCGACAAACTCCTCGCCGCTGCCGTAGATATCGGCTAAGGTCTGCCCGTCGGCGCGGGAGAGGGTCACTCCCGAATCATAGAGCCGCATCAGCGCTTCATCCCGCTGCGGGGAGGCTTCGGCCTCTGAGCAGACGGCGGTGATGTCCTTAATGCCGGCGAGCTGCAGCGTGTCAACATATGAAAGACCAACGAAAAGGATTGCGGCGGCTATGGTGCCGGCGATAATGAAGGGGGTGCGCCGTCCGCGCATGCCCTTGTGGCGGTCGGAAACGGCTCCGAAGACAGGCAGAAGAAAAACAGCCAGAATATTGTCAAGCGCCATAATGACCCCCGACCAGAACTGGGAGAGTCCGAACTTGTCGGTGAGGATTTTCGGGATGATGCTGTCGTATGCCTGCCAGAATACGCATATAAGAAAGAAGGCGAATCCCACAAGCAGAGTGCGCCGATAGCTGAGCTTCATGATGACATCCTTTCCTTGCCGAGACAAATGTGCGAAACGCGAAATTTTTCCCATTATATCATATACGAAGGTTAAGCTCAATATCTCTTTCGGGAATTTCGGGAAAATTTTACACGGCGGGACGAGCCGGCTCCGCTCTTGACAGGGAAGCCGGGAGGTGATACAATCACGGGACAACAATATTCGAGGCATAAAGCAATGAAACGAGGAGAAATGTCTCCCGCGCGGGAGCGCCCGGGAAGCAGAAAAGCGGCGGCATCGGCGATAATAGCCCTGGCTTGGCCGACGATAATCGAGCAGATAATGCACACCGCCGTTCAGTATATCGACACGGCGATGGTGGGAGCCTTGGGCACCGAAGCCACCGCGGCGGTTGGAGCCACCACCACAATAGGCTGGCTGGTGTTCGGCATAATATCGGCTATAGGCGTGGGCTTCCTCGCCCTTATAGCAAGGGCGTGCGGCGCCGACGACCGGGCGTTTGCCGCGAAGGCGGCTTCCCAGGCGGTTCTGGCGGTGCTGGTCTGCGGCAGCGCGGCGACGGTCATATGCACTTCGCTGAGCGGCGTCATACCCGTCTGGATGCGGACAGACCCGGCGGTAAGACGGCAGGCGAGTATATATTTCTTCATTATCTACCTCCCCATGCTTCCCCGCACCGCGTCGGCGGTGTTCGGCACGGTGCTGCGGGCGGCGGGCGACACGAAAACCCCGATGAAAGTCGGAATATCGGTCAACCTGATAAACGTGGTGTTAAATTACTTCCTAATATTCGAGACAAGAACCGTCACCCTGCCGTTTGCGTCGAAAAGTTTCACCGTGCCCGGGGCGGGAATGGGAGTGACCGGCGCCGCCATAGCCAGCGCCATAGCCTTCACCTGGGGCGGGGTGCTGATGACAGCGGCGCTTTACCGCAATCACAAGGTGTCTCCGAGAGGTCTGCCCCTCAGACCCGATATGTCGATCCTGCGCCCCTGCGCGGCGATAGCCCTGCCGAACATGCTGCAGAGGGTGGCGACTTCAACGGGTTATGTGGTCTTTTCGGCTATGATAAACTCGCTTGGCGGCGCGGCGACGGCGGCTCACACCATAGCGATAACGGTGGAATCGGCGTTCTACATCCCCGCATACGGCATGCAGACCGCCGCCTCAACGCTGGTGGGCAACGCCTACGGAGCGGGGGACAGGGAGCGGATGAAGTCGCTGGCGGCGATGTTCATCCCGATAGAAGTGGGACTGATGGTGCTGACGGGGGGAGCGCTCTTCGTGTCGGCTCCCGCGCTGGTGGGCATATTCTCGAAAAGCGGGGAGATAATAGCCCTCGGCTCCACGGTGCTGCGAATGGTGGCGCTGTCCGAACCTTTCTACGGCGTGTCCATCATCACCGAGGGCATGATGGTAGGGGTGGGCAACACCCGTCTGCCCTTCCTTTTCAACGCGATATGCATGTGGGGCGTGCGCATAGTCGGCACTTTCATCTGTACCCGTCTGCTGGGTCTGGGGCTGGCGGCGGCGTGGGGCTGCATGATAGCCCACAATATGACGCTCTTTGTCCTCTACCTGATATGTCTCGTCACCGGCAGAGTGTTCGGCAGACAGGCATGAATAAGCCGTATCAATATCCGTGTTTTGACACAGCGCCGTTCAGCTTTAAGAAGAATCATATTATTTAAGGATTGCCGGGGTGTGCTGACGAAATGTCTTATATTGGAAATAACATGAACCTCGGAGAACTCCCTCAGTTAACTCCCTCAGTCAGTGGCTGACAGCTCCCTCGAAGAGGGAGCCTCAGAGAACGAGCCGGTTGATAGTCAGTCAACAAATCAGAACTTGCCCAAGCCTCCCTCACAGAGGGAGGTGGCACGGCGAAGCCGTGACGGAGGGAGTGAAGCTGTGACAGAGGTAGCAACATCGGCGACCGAAGGTGTAACCAACACCGTCGTTTAACTCCCTCAGTCAGTGGCTGACAGCTCCCTCGGAGAGGGAGCCTACGGAATGCGCCACCATACAAATAAGCCTCCCTCACAGAGGGAGGTGGCACGGCGAAGCCGTGACGGAGGGAGTGAAGCTGTGACAGAGGTAGCAACATCGGCGACCGAAGGTGTAACCAACACCGTCGTTTAACTCCCTCAGTCAGTGGCTGACAGCTCCCTCAAAGAGGGAGCCTACGGAACGCGCTACCACACAAACAAGCCTCCCTCTCCGAGGGAGGTGGCACGGCGAAGCCGTGCCGGAGGGAGTGTACCAGCGGCAGAGGATTTCAACTCCCTCAGTACCTTGCGCTGACAGCTCCCTCGGAGAGGGAGCCTACAGAACGCGCCACCATACAAAGCCTACGGAACGCGCTACCATACAATATAAAAACACATAACCGCCCGCACCGGAACAGCAAGACTGTACGGCGCGGGCGGTATTCGTTATGCGGCTGTATTAAATCTTATCGGCGTTCCAGATGGGATTGCCGATGGCAATCCGCAGGTCCCGGGTCACGTCGGTGACCTCGGCGCGGTAATAGGCGCGGTCGGCATCGAGATCGTAAAGAGCGAGATACGCCGTCTTATAGGGCGGAATTTCGCGGCTGACTATGATATCCTCATCGGCGAAAAGGTCGAGGCGGTATTCATGAGAGGCGTTAATAAGGCTCCTGTGGAAATCTCCGACGGCGAGAATGAGTGCCTTGTCCTTAAACGGAGCGACTCCCCCCATGAGGACATCGCCGACGCACATGCGCATACCCACGCCGCCGCAGGTGAAGTCTCCGGCGCGCAGGTGACGGATAAAGGCGGCGTTCTTCCGCTCCTCGGAGTATATGGCGGTGAGGGCTTCAACACCGGGATGGAGGTGCTTGTCGCCGCCGGCACATGCCCAGACCCGCTTGCCGGCCGCAAGGAGCTGCAGCCAGAGTTCGTAGTTGGCGGCGGTGTATTTGCTCTCCGGCTCGTTGTAGAACACCTCGATGCCCGTCTCGTCCCGGAACCAGTAGTCGAGAGGGTCGTCGGACACCATGACCTGTTTCGGATGGGGGTGGACGAAGAAGCCGCCCTTCGCCTTCACCGTGTCGATAAGCTCACAGAAGCGCTCCCGGGTGAAGGTGGGATAGCCGAAATGCCCCTCGGGTCCCCCCTCGAACCCGAACTCGGCGAACTCGGTCAGCAGCTCTTCGAGAGGCGGTGAATCGGCGAAAATCATGTTGTAGTGGAGACTTTTGTTCTCAGCCTTGCTGTCGGTTATGCCGGTGCCCGGCTCGCTGCCGCCGATGAACAGACCGTCTTCCCATTCGGGCAGATACATGTGCCGCACCTGCCGGTGGTCGATAATAGCGGCGAAGTCCATGCCGAGTTCAGCCATCTCGCGGCGCCAGACGTCAAGGGGATATTTGCCGTCGCTGGTGCCGCCGGTAGCCGCATGGTCGTGGAGCTCGCCGTGAAACACCCGTCTGCCGGCGTAAAGACCTTCGATGATTTCTCTTGCGTTTTCTTCTTTCATATTCAAATCTCCCTGCAATCATATGTCGGTTTATTTAAGTATACCGCATTGTATCACATTTCCGTCTGTCTCCGCAACATAAAGATGTGAAATCTTAACGGCACATTCAAAAAATCCACTCGACAGGGTGCGTGCGGAGTGCTATAATGGCGATGTAAAAACAGCCGAACGTTAACATTTGCTCAAATGACCGGCAAGGGAGGTAATATGTATATAATAGACTCACACTGCGACTCGATACAGCAGGTGGACCAGCGCAACCACGGGATAGTCAACCCCTACAACTTCAGCGGCAGATATCCGCAGCTTCAGTTAGTCGCCGCCTTCTGCTCCTGGCCGGGGGAAGACAAGCGAAAGAGCTATGAGCGGGCATGCCGCTATATCGGTCAGTTCCTCATAGCCATGGAGAACGAAAAAGACAGAGTAATGCAGGTAAAGACTTCCGCCGATATAGAGACGGCATTCGCCGCCGGAAAACACGGAGCCATGCTCACAATAGAGGGCGGCACCGGCATCATGGGCTCGGTGGATATCTTCCGGGAATTCCGGCAGATAGGAGTTCGGGTCTTCGGTCTGGCGTGGCTCAGCAACGACCTTGCAAAGAGCAACCGGGTCTTCGACGACGGCGAGGAGGACACGGGACTCACCGATATCGGCA
>Ga0209723_1004768_pt1 | contig 14742 bp, 19 predicted proteins | sample BiotimSIPDNA_2_FD_185750 | JGI IMG/M metagenome (GOLD analysis project Ga0209723, IMG submission 185750) | Anaerobic biogas reactor microbial communites from Washington, USA - Biogas_R2 time_0 SIP DNA (SPAdes) (version 2) | ecosystem: Engineered > Bioreactor > Anaerobic > Unclassified | place... | reverse complement strand
GGGCTACTTTGAATTTATACTCGGCAGTAAATGTGCGACGCTTGGTCATTATTTCCCTCCACATGCTTGGTTAGAATTGTACACCATTTCCATTTAGCATGTGGTCTAGTTTTTGGGGGTAACTTCACCCTGTGCTACGGATTCATTCGATAGGAGAACCCTTACTTTGGCAGAAATTGCCCAGCGCCCTGGATATTCTAAAGGAAACAGGAATCAAGTCATGGCTTTTTACCTGCGCTGTAACCACCGATGCATCTTTGTTGGCCGCGATTTGCCAGGCAGTGAGTATCATAGAAGTATCTGTCAATAGCATTTCTGCCGAAGACTATTTATTGACCAAAGGCGTAGACATGTTCACCCTAGTCATGGAGAATATCCGGTTTATGCGAGCGGCGATCGGAAAGGAAAAATCCAGAAGGTTGATCGTTAGCCGAGTTGAATCTGGCTATGTGGATGCTGACAACGAATTTATTCGCTACTGGAAATCGTCAAACTTGGTTGATGATGCCTTCATCAGAAGCAGACATACTTACAATGATCTCTTGCCAGAACTAGCGCAAGTTCCGCCGCCGGCGGCAAAAAAAGGTCCCTGTCTCGTCCATTGGGCCAGGTTCAATATTGGGTTAGACGGTCGAGCGGTTATCTGCTTCAATGAATTGTTTAAACACGGTATTGACCCGTCATTGGTGCTAGGTGACATCAACACCAAGTTAATTGCAGAAGTATGGAAGGGCACCAAATTAACCGCTTTGCGTCAAGCGGAGTTGACGGGGGATTATTCCACACTCGCCTATCAAGACGTGCTGCCCTGCAAAAATTGCGCCCACTGCCAGCCTTTATTTGGCGTTGATAGAAAGACCAGTGAGTATCAGATTGAACAATCGGGATGAATCGGGGGTGAATCAATGATCAAGCTATATCACGAGCATCCAGAATTTGATGAATACACCAAATTCGATACTGGGACAGGCAGGCTTGTCCCAATCACGGCAGCGGAATTTCAAAGTACATTGCCCGGGGGCTTTTCTGCCGGGAATGGACAGTACCTACAACGGGTTACTAGCGATGGCATCACTGTATTCCAGGGAGAAACACCGGTAACACATACCAGGTTTCCAAGAAGGCTATATTTTCAGATCACACGCAACTGCAATCTACATTGTCCTTTCTGTTTCATCAAAGCGGAAAAAGGATTGGAGCATGTGCCAACAGATTCCATCAAAGAGATTGCGACATATATGGGAGAAAATGGTCTCATGGAAGTCCGGCTTACCGGTGGTGAACCAACGTCACACCCTGACTTCATCGAAATACTCCACAAGTTTCAAGAAGTAAACATTTATGTATCCGTGGCCACGAATGGCGTCTTTAGTGAGCGCATCCGCGACATGCTGGCCGAAGAAAAGAATCTATGGCTGATTTGCTCCATAGATGGCGACCGAGAAACCCACAACAGATACCGCGGAAATACCTACGATACTATTTTGAAAAATCTAACTTATCTCAGGAACAAGAATCCGTCCTTAAGATTCAGAATTACAACCGTCCTCACCAGGGACAATAGAGACCAGATATTCGAGTTGGGGAAAATGTGCCAGTCTGTCGGGGCTGAAAGTATTACCGTTATCCCGCTGCGTCCTCAAGTCCGCAACCCAGAAGCAAGAGCATGGATGGTGACTGCTAGCGAGTTCAAGAGTGTAATCGAAAGTCTTGTCGAAGCTAGAAGACAACTGGGAATCCAATTTACAACCACAATCGAAACTGACTATAAATCAATGATTTATAAAGACCCAGTATTCACCAAAAGATCTTCCTGCGCGGCTGGGAGAGAGGGAACCAATCTTGATTACGATGCAGATATGAGAAGATTTCTAGTCTATGGATGTTCATATTCCCCTGCTTCTGATTTACAAGCCGTACCCGAAATAAGGAGACCGTTTCTGGCTGGCTCTTTTGACATAGATGATTTGCCCAAATTCCTTGATATTTGGCAAGATGACAGTCGCTGGACGCTTTTTCGAGACACTTCTTATAAGTCGGATGACTGTAAGCAATGTAGTTATTTCTTGCATCATCTATGTACAGGCTCATGCCCAATCCAGAACGTTGACTATTCATCGTTACAATTAGACAAAGATGTCTTGAACCAACTAAAACAGCAAATTGCTTCTACCAGTGAGTGGTATTGTTACAAAATGATAGAGAGCTAATCGTGAAGGTAATGCTATGTGGCGAAAATTTACATTAAATATTGCACCCAACATCGCGTCAACCCGACCGCGCTATCGCGCGTGCAATCGGCGGCACTACGCGCCTTCGAGTAATTTGCTATCGTAGGAGCTTTCCCCGCACCCGCACGGCAGGTTACGCTTATCGTTACCCATAACTCCCCCGGCCCCCCATAGACCGGGAGACTTCCCTTCCCCCCCCGTCTCACGCAACGTCCGCGTTGCGCGCCCACTTGACCCTTTCCCCATCCCGACTTATACTACCCTTAGTACAAAAAATCGCCCCGTGATGTGCAACCATCCGGGGCAATAACTACCGGCGACGACCGCGCCGTAGTGGGCCATAGCATACGCGCGATCAGAATCGCGTTACCCGCCCCCGCGCGTCAAACGCCGACGCCGGGGGCGTAGTATTTGGCGAGATACACCGGCATTGGATTCTGCTTTGACGTCTCAGCAACAAAGACCTGGTCGAGGATCTTGACGGTCAGACGATGGAGTTGTTCTTGTTCTGCATTCCGGATCATATGGCTATCCTCCTATGGATGTAGGGCTTGGTTGCCCTATATTCTATGAGTACCTGCCATATGGCACAACTGTAGTTAGGCGCTGAAAAAGTGGAAGATAATTAGACAGACAAAGAGAGTGCATAATGAATTTCATCCGTAGAAAATGGTACTACATTGGCGGTGTACTCTTCGTCGCCTTAGCAGCGGTTCTTGGAATTTTCTGGAACGACTTCAGCTTGCTGCGCAGGTTGATGCTAATTAGTTTCATGGCATTACTGGTTCATCAGTTTGAAGAATATGCTTTGCCAGGCGGTTTCCCGGCAATAATGAATATCGCTTGGCAGCCCAGCGGAACTAAGCATGATCGTTGCCCACTAAATCGGAATAGCGCTCTATTCGTTAATGTGTTCGTCGCTTACCCATTTTATATTTTGCCAATTATCTTCCCTACACTGATCTGGCTGGGGCTGCCACAGGTGCTCTTTGGCATGGCGCAGTTCGGTGTCCATGGCATCCTGATAAATAAAAAGATGCACTCGCTGTATAATCCTGGGCTCTTCGCGGTGGTCTTTCTCCATTGGCCTATCGGTATCTATTACATCTGGTATATCGTGGTGAACAGTCTTGTACAGTGGTGGATGTGGCCAATAGCTGTTGTCATCTTGGGTGCGGTGGCTTTCTTCGGAGTGAATATGCCGGTAAACTACTGGTTCAAAGATGAGAATTCCCCATATCCGTTTAGCCAAGAGGAAATGGCTCGATTCCATGTACAGGAGAAGCTGGAGAGATTAAGTACAAAGAACGTCTAGTTACCTTCAATATGAGGGGAGCTAAAATGAGACTCGAAAACAAAGTTGCATTGATCACCGGCGGTTATGGTGGGATGGGGAGAGCATCGGTGCGATTGTTCGCAAAAGAAGGAGCGGCGGTTGTCATCGGTGGCAGAAATGAAGATCGTGGAAATGCGTTGGCGAAAGAAATCAGCGATAGTGGTGGGAAAGTGCTGTTCGTCAAGTTGGATGTAACCGAAAAAGGAAGGAATGGAAAAACTCCTGAAAAGATTTAAAAAGGAATGACGATTTCTTTTTTTATCCTAATCAGTAATGCCGCTCAGTTCTATAAGAGTTGATATGTTACCACAAAGACTTATGGCGGTTCTGCTTTCATTGCCCCTGCTGGTACTTCTGTTCATCAGCATCTCGTACTGGATCGCGTATGGTAAGCAAGAAAAGCTTGATTCTGGCAAGCAATATATTGGCTACAACAAGCTCTTTCTAACCTTGGTGGCAATTGGTTACTTCGGTATCTGGCCATTCTGGTTGAGTGGGATCGTGTTGCAGTTCCTAGATCGTTATTACACTGTGTTTAACTTGCTGACCTGTTCGTTTCTGATGACATCATTCGTGCAAATCGTGGGGTTGGTGGTTCTATACATTGGCGCGCTGTTTTTTGCCTGGGCAATTGGCTTTGCAGGAAAGTCCTTGAGGCCTTCAACATCCGGCGTCCATGCCGATCACCAATTGGTGCAGGATGGACCGCTCGGTCTCGTGCGCCATCCGTACTATGTCTCATATGTGGTGGTCCTGGTGGGACTAGGGCTGACACTTGCAACACTCTGGCCACTTCTACTTGCTCTGTGTGTCGCGATAGGGATGGGGCCTACGGCAGAGGCCGAAGAGAAGCAATTGGCAGCCTTGTTTGGCGAAGAGTACCAGCAATACCAGCGGAGAGTCGGGCGGTTCTTCCCAAAGCTTTTTGGTAGGGAGAAAGGGATCGTATGTTAGGGAGCTACCTAACTACGGATTCCAGCCGCCGCGCTACGCGCGCCGCAATTAGTGGTTACTTGCTAGTGCATCATCATAGTTGGTCAGCACCGTCCATTATGACCAAGCGCGGCTGAAACCGCTGCCGTTACTTTCCCTCAAAAAGACTAAACCGCTCGCTCCCTTCGTGGACCGGGGGATTCCCATCGTCCATTTCTGCTATCCGTGGTTTCGCTTGACCCTTTCCCCATCCCGACTTATACTACCCTCAGAACAAAAAAACGCCCGTGATGTACGACCATCCGGGGCATCCTTTGGGCTGTGCCCAAAGGCACCACCGGCGACATCCATCCGCCAGGGCAACGCGTTTAGCTCCGTCCGGTCGTGTGGCGAAGGTACACCGGCATTGGACCCTGCTCGATGTTTCGGCAAAAATCGCTCTAGAGGCGTCTTGTATGGATGAATTTGCGATGAAGTTCGGAATGACAATGGGGGAACTGGTGACGGAGTACCGCGCCCGATTTGCCTGGCTGGCGCCCCTTCCTCACCTGGTGACCCTGGTTCTGCTGTATTTAGTTTATCGTTACGGACAGACATACCGACGAGTATTTAGCCTCTACTTTGTCCTCAACTACCTCTGGCTGGTGGTTTTCGTAGGCGGCTGGTTCAGCGTGCAGTTATACCGGCGTATGGGTATAGCGGCGTTAGGTATGTACGGCGCGACACCAATCCTTCTGCTAATCATCCTCTACCAATGGGTGCAGGAGTTCATCAACCCTCGTCTGGACCTCGACTTTACTCAATTCGATCCATGGCGCTTACTGATCGTCGTACCAATATTGATTTGGGGATTCTGGTATCCTCCCTACAAGTGGGGAGTAGGCTTGAATTTCAGTCCCAAAGAGTTGTTGTTTGGCGCTTATGGCCTGATGGGCTGCCCAACCACCATGGTGGCGTTGAGCCTTCTGTTTTTGAAATACCCGGCCGGGAATCAGCCCTTATTCTATGTCTTGACGGCCTATGCCGTGTGCGTGGGCGCGGCGATGGTAGCATTGCGCTATGTTCCCGATATTCCTTTCTTTCTCATCGGCTTAGCGTCGCTTGGGTTGACTATCATCGCCAAGGTCAGAGGGGGATAACCCTTCATAGAAACTGAATCTCAGCTCACTATTTACGATGGATCGGAGATGAAATGGACGACCACAAAGCAATTTTGCAGGTAGCGCTAGATTACATCGAAGGATGGTATCAGGGGAACGCTGCCCGGATGGAGCAGGCGTTACACATCAAATTAACTAAAAGGCGCATAACTCCCGAAGGAGAAGTGTGGGAAGTTAACAAGGAATGGATGGTAGATGCGACAGGCAAGGGGCGAGGGTGTATAGAGAACCCGGAGATGGGACGAAAGGAAGTTACAATTCTAGATGCGACAGAGACGATGGGCAGTGTGAAGATAGTCTCAGAGAAATTTGTGGATTACTTGCATTTGGCCAAAGAAGCCGGCCAGTGGGTGATCGTGAATGTTTTGTGGGATTACACAGATCCGAAGGCAAGCCTTTCTTAGCAAGCAGAATGGTCGGCGGGTGATAGTCCGTTGGGCGGTTCGAAGCTCGTTATCTATGATGGTTACGAATTTCTACGATGCTCTCACAGCAGTATATTGTGAAAATCCATGCCAAGTCCTGCCTAATGCCCTGTGGAAAACATTAGCATGGGTCGGGGATTTGCAAACATCTATGGATATCGATTGAAGGCAAGGTTTTACCCCCAGGCTATAGCATTGTGGAAGTCAAAGTAGAACAAGATGCCGAAAAGGCTGCACAACTGATTGCGCAATGCTACCCCAATATGGATGTCACCAGTGAGATGGTGGTTCGGTGGGCGAAGCATCCGACATATGATCCATCTTTGTGGATATGGGTCATGGATGACAAGAAGGGAATTCCTGTTGGACTGGGAATAGGGGAGATAGACGGGAGTATATTGGAAGGTTCACTAGAATGGATACAAGTGCTTCCTGAGTATCGGGGAAGGCGAATAGGGAAAAGCATTATAGCGGAGTTATTGTACAGGATGAAAGACAGGGTGAAATTCACTACGGTGGCAGGAGAAGTGGATAATGAGACGAAACCGGAAGCATTGTATCGAAGTTGTGGATTTACAGGTAATGATATTTGGTGGATGTTCAGTTGATGTATAAACACGTTTTCTAACCCGAGTCAGCGGGCTAACACAGCGTGCACTTGACTGGCGGGTACGTGCCGCGTTTTAGAGAAGGAAATCAATGATGAAGAAAAATATAACCCGTCGTGAAATGCTACACTCAATGGTGGTGGCGGCATCTGCCTTTCTCGCTTCTTGTGTTGGCCGGACTGCGACGCCATTGCCAACCCCATCCCCCACTCCCACCCCGACGCCATCCCCCCGTCCTTCACAAACCCCGGCGCCAACACCAGCACCAACCGCCACACAGAAACCCGAGCCCACAACAACGCCACAGGCAGAAAGCCCGCAAGCCTCGAGCACGCCAGCGAGCACGCCAGACAGCAAGAACCGGGCTAAAGTCTATATGACCCAAAACATCAGCGCCGATGGGCTAATGCAGATTTACGCGGCTCTCGACCGCAAGGCCACAGGGAAAGTGGCCGTCAAGGTCCACAGCGGGGAACCAGGTGGACATCATTTCCTGCAACCTGACTTTATTGCGCCCCTGGTGAAAGAAGTGAACGGCGCCATTGTGGAATGTAACACAGCCTATGGCGGCAGCCGGTCAACGACGGCAGCGCATCAACAAGTTATAGAGGAGCACGGCTTCACAGCCATTGCATCGGTTGACATTATGGATGCGGAGGGAACGATGAGCATCCCGATTGTGGGAGGTCGCCATCTCCAGGAAGTGGTCGTTGGCTCTCATTTTGCCAATTATGACTTTGTAATCAATCTGGCGCACTTCAAGGGTCATGCAATGGGTGGATTTGGCGGCGTCATCAAAAATATGGCGATTGGCATCGCCGCATCTATAGGGAAGAGTCTCATCCACACCGCCGGCAAAGCAACCACCGGATACGGCCCCAATACGCCGCGGAATGACTTCCTTGAATCTATGGCGGAAGCCGCCAAAGGTATCGCAGACTACATGGGGGAGAACATCCTCTACATCAATGTGATGAACAATTTGTCCGTAGATTGTGACTGCGATGATCATCCGGCCGCGCCCAAAATGGCGGATATTGGCATCCTGGCCTCCCTCGATCCCGTCGCACTGGATCAGGCCTGTGTAGATTTGGTTTATGCTGCGCCAGACGGTGAAGCTATGATTCAACGGATCGAATCCCGTAATGGCATCCACACGCTAGAACATGCCGCGGCCATTGGTTTCGGGACTCGCCAATATGAGTTGGTCAGTATAGACTGAAGCAAAAGAGATCTGACTCCGTCATCCTTCATTTCATTCAGGACAAGTTTCTGAGCGCCGTTATTGTTGGGCGCTTCATCAATCACAATGATCAAGGGGGAATAAAGCTATGAGCATCTTTGAACAACTATCCAAGAACAAAGGAACCGTCTCCAGTACCCTGGGAAAAATGCTCGCCCAAAAAGTGCTTCAGGAAAGTCAGGTTGACATTCTGTTAGAATGTATCAATCTGGCCTCTTATGAAGCCGCCGAGCCTACCGCGAAGCATATCCGTGCTGGCGCAGCCAAGGTTGTTGAAATCGTCGCCGAAAAGCAACCAGAGTTGGTCGCTCCTCATTTGGAAAAATTGTTTCCAGCCCTTTCTGTCCAAGAGCCGCAAACTCGCTGGATGATCATTCGCGTCATGGGGTTTTGCGCTCACTTGAATAAACTCATGGCGCAAAAGGCAATTACCTATGCCGAAAAGTATATAGACAACAAAGAAGGCTTGTGTCTTGCCAGTTCCGCTGATTTGTTTTTAGGTGATTTGGGATCCATCTCGAAAAAAGATGCCCACAAGGTTTTCTCCCTCTTGGAATTATCGATGGAAAATCCACTTGCCAACGAACAGGACTGGCTATTAGAAGCTTTATTCAAAGTGTTTAGAAATCTGGATCAAGCCGAGCAAAATAGGGGGCTGAAATTTGCTGAACGTTGGCAATATTCATCCCGGAAAAGTACGCAACAAAGAGCCAAGAAGATATTGAGATTAAGGTGAGGCGCGGACATTAGTCGGTGGGCGCAGCGGTCGCATCCTGGTCGGCGGGTGATACTGACGTTAGGCCACCAATTAAAGTAGCTACTCAAAGGATAAATGACACAATGGATAATATCAACAAAGATGAAATAATTCGCCTGACTGAAGAATACGGAAAACAATGGGGGATCAACCACACACGACGATTACTTGATCTCATCGAAGTTATTGGGAAAGGATTAGAATTCAATCAGGATGCCATTTGGCTCGCCGCCCACCTGCACGATTGGGGGGCATATGCCCCATGGAAACAAGAAGGAATTGACCATGCGGTAAGGTCAAAGGAAGTAGCCAGCGACTTTCTCGAGAAAAGGGACTATTCACAAGAGTTCAAAGACCTAGTTTTGGAATGTATCGAGTATCATCATAGTGGTGATCCCAATCGAAGCATCGAAGCAATTTTGTTGAGCGATGCCGATGGGCTAGATTTTCTAGGTGTTGTAGGTGTACTGCGAGATATTTCTAAGAATCCCCGAGAGTTAAGGAAGGGTTACGAATCAGCAAAGAAACGAAAAGAAAAAGTGCCAGCCATGCTCTGCCTAGAGAAATCGCGGGAACTTGCTGCAGAGCGCATCAAGCAAATGGATGAGTTGTTATCCACTTTTGAAAAAGATTCATTCGGCTATTTCTAGTTCCGAAATTAGTGGCCTAACAAAACGTGCACCTGACTGGCAGGATTCTGTGACATCTTCAGGCTTTTTCCTGCGCCCAGGCGGAATCCTGCTCCCGAATAGGGTCCACGCCCGCCCGCCAGCAGGTAACGCGAGCCGTTACCCATAACTCCCCCCACTCCCCCGGCCCCCCCATTGACCGGGGAACTTCCCTTTCTCCCCTCACGCAACGTCCGCGTTGCGCGCCCTGACTTGCCACCCTCCCCCTTTCCCCCTATAATGAAAATGTACGATAAAAACCGCCCCGCGAGACTCTGACCAGCCCGGGGCCACCTTTGGGCTGTGCTCAAAGGCACCACCGGCGACATCCATCCGCCAGGACAACGCGTCTAGCTCCGTCCGGTCGTGTGGCGAAGGTACACCGGCATCGGACCCTGCTCGATGTTTCGGCAAAAATCGCTCTAGAGGCGTCTTATAACGAATAAATTCCGTATAAGATGTCGGAGCGGGTGCTTTTGCCGAGATGAACGGCGGCGGCTTAGGCGGAAAAATTTCCGGATAATTACATTGTTAGCTGCCTACTTGAATCACAAACTCAAAGTGTGCGAAACAGAAAGCCTATATGCAAGATCTCGGAAAGCCCATAGCCATTGGGAGAACTTCAGAAATATTCTCTTGGGATAACAATAAGGTTCTAAAGCTTGGGTATCCATTGGAGCCTTCAGATTGGATAGTGGAAGAGTTCAATATAGGAAAACTTATCTTCGATCTAGGGTTGCCGATTCCAAAGATTTATGAGAGAGTTCGTATCAATGGCCGCGAAGGAATAGTCTTCGAAAAAGTCGAAGGGCCTTCTCTCGAAGCCGAGTTATGTCGTAAACCGTGGAACGTAAAGCGGTATGCTCAAATACTTGCAGAGTTGCACGCAAGAGTCCACAAGATGCCTGCCCCAGTCCAGCTCGGATCTCAGCGGGACTGGATAAAGGAAGAAATTATCACCGAGAATCGATTTTTGACAAACGAACTGCGGCACAAGGTTGTGGCCTTGCTAGGGACACTCCCTGATGAAAGTATGCTTTGTCACGGGGATTTTCATCCTGGAAACATTGTGATGACCCAAAATGAGCCGGTTATTATTGACTGGATGACGGCCTCAAAGGGAAGTACAGTAGGTGATGTCGCCAGAACATCAGTTCTCTTGAAAGTAGGAAAATCATCTGTAGGCTCGGTTGCCCAACGGTTATTAGACATCATTGGCAACATTTTTCACTCCACCTACCTCAAGGCATATGTTCAACTTCGCCCAGAGCAGCAGCCGCAATTTCGAATCTGGCAAATAGCAATGGCAGCGAGTATTCTTGGGGTTAGTATCCCTGAAGAAAGAAAGGGCTTGCTTAATATTATTTACGCAGGTGTAAAAGAATATGGCAGCTAACACAGCGTGCTAAGGAACAGCAATTTTATAAACACTTAGCTACTAATTACGCATTTAGGATTGCCCGCAATGCTGTTCCATCTGGTTGGAAGGACGGTCCGCCGTCCAGGGAGATTGCTAAGGAACAAGAGAAATCTCCGGCTCGGTGAGGGTAAGGCCGAGCTTGGCGGCTTTGCGGCGGAGGTAGGCAATCTCGCGTTCGCGGAAGCGCTCATCCTCCGCTTGAGCAGTCGTGTGCTCATAAGGGATTTTGTCCTTTAACATCTTGTAGACCACGCGGGCGAGCTTGTGGGCAGCGGCAATGAGGGCTTGCGAAGGTCCCAGGCGACTCTTGAGGCGGCGGTAGCACGCCCCAAAGACCGAATCGGAACGGATGAGGGCGGCGGCGGCCTGGATGAGCACTTGCCCGGCGCGGTTATGATTTTTGAGCCGGTAGGAGCGCAACACCTTGCCGCCAGAAATGTCATTGTGCGGCGCAAGACCTAACCAGGAACAGAAGTGTTTGGCGTCAGGAAAAGCGGTCAGGTTGGCCCCGACTTCCGCGACCAGGGTTTGGGCGCCACTGGCGCTGAGACCGGGGAGGGCCAGGAGGTCGACGCCGGTAATACGATACAGATGCTGGTGTACCTGGACCCCTGTGGGTTGGTTCTTGCTGTGCGAGTGGGGCTTGTGGGGGAGTTCCGGCAGTTCTGCATCTGGCGGCTCCCAGTCGGGGCGGATGACACTGTAAGTGCGCTCGATTTCAGCATCACAGGCGGTGATTTGCTGTGTGTAGAAATCGAACAAGGCGAGAGATTGCTGCAACACAAAGAGATGTTCCTCGCGCCAGGTACCGGTGAGGGCCAGCGCGATTTCGGCTTCATTCTTGTGACAGCGCGAGCTCCGCAGGGCCGCCAGGGCCTCGGGATCGCGTTCGCCGGCGACGATGGCGCGGATGATGCGCAAGCCGGTCTCGCCGGTGACATCACTGAGGACCTGGGAGAGTTGCAGGTTCATCTGGAGCAAGGCTTTCTGCATGTGCAAGATGTGCGGGCTGCGGTGCTGGATGAGACGCGCGCGGTGGCAGAGCAGGGTCCGCAAGGCAATCAAGTCGGCCTCGGGGCGGAAGGAAACCGATGTCGGCACCCGCCGCGTGCGGTTGAAGGCGTTCGAGACCTTCGAAGGGGCGAATGTCCTCGTGCGCTGGGGTGGCAGCTAACTTAGTGCGACGACTTAACTTACTCATTGGGGCTCTCCTAACGGTGAAATAGTGAGTCCGCCGCCCGGTCACAGAAGAGCATAGCTTGCTAATCGGGGTCGCTAACGCGCCACCGGTGCCGAAACCAGCGTGACCGGAAACCAGATCGCACCACGGGGTCTATGACCACCAATGCAAAGGTTCGGCTTGCGTGGCTGACTCACACGCATTATACCGCGTCGAGACGCGCCCTGTTTCATAAGGTTGGAAGCTCGCGTCTGCGCGAGTGGGGTGATTGTACCCGATGCGGCTATCGCCGCTCAAAATCGGCGGCTTCACACACTTGTAGTTGTTCGTGAGGCAGAAGTTCTTTCACAAAACCCGCCGTGCGGCTTGAGCGTGGCCGTTATGAGAAAAGAAAAAATATAGAAATGTTTGATCATCTCATACCGTTACACGGATTTGTTTTTGTAATGCTGATAAATGAAAGCGATAAAAGATGCCTCTTTACTGCTTTTCTTGTGAAATTTCAGCTTATTTGAGATATTTTGCATGAACCGATTTTTTTCTTCTCTGCTTTTGGATAAACTATGCGATTTTTTTGAAAAACAGGAAATTCATTTTGCCTTTTCGGGAATCCTGATTTTCGTTACTCCTATCATTCGTTGTTTTCGGGAGGGTTTACTGTGCAAAAGATAAAATTAGCGGCCTGCGGCGTTGACTGCAGCGAATGTGGGCAATACAAAGTCACCATGGAACAGGACTTGAAAGCGGCTGAAGCGATGGCCGCGTGGTTCAGGAGTATGGGATGGATAGGAGAAAACGAAGGCGCCGAGGCGGTGATGAAAAAAGCACCGCTGTGCAAAGGCTGTTGGAATATAACAGAGGATTGCTTTTGGAAATGCGGCTGCGGCAGCATTGATTTCCGGGTCTGCTGCAAAGAAAGGCAGATAAACTATTGCGGCGAATGCGGTAACTTTCCATGCGAAAACTACAAGGAATGGACGGAATGGCACGAGACCCACAAGAAGGCGATGACACATTTATTATCGCTAAAAGCAAATACATAAATAACGTTGCAAAAAGTTTCAACCATACAATCAAGTAGGATGCGAATCGCACATTGCATTTGTTCAAATTGTTCATGGTAATTTTCAGTTTTCGGGATTCAGCATCGCGATTCGCACCTCTTATTGTGATCGTTACCCATAACTCCCCGCACTTCCCCGGCCCCCCATAGACCGGGGGACTTCCCTTTCTCCCCTCACGCAACGTCCGCGTTGCGCGTCTACCTGCGCCAGCCCTGGGCCTCCCTCTCACTTGCCACCCTCCCCCTTTCCCTCTATAATGAGGATGTACCATAAAAACCGCCCCGCGACTCTCAACCAGTCCGGGGCCACCTTTGGGCTGTACCCAAAGGCACCCACTGGCGACATCCATCCGCCAGGGCAATGCGTCTAGCTCCGTCCGGTCGTGTGGCGAAGGTACACCGGCATTGAACCCTGCTCGATGTTTCGGCAAAAATCGCTCTAGAGGCGTCTTATAACGAATAAATTCCATATAAGATGTCGGAGAGGGTGCTTTTGCCGAAATGATCGGCGGCGGCTTAGGCGGAAAAATTTCCGGATAATTACATTGTTAGCCGGACTCTGCGAACACAAACTAGAATAATCACTTTTGAAGGAGCGTAGAATGAATAAGACAGCAATAATTACAGGGGCAACTGGTTCAGGTATTGGACGAAGTTCTGCACTGGCATTGGCAAGAGATGGTTATAATATTGTATTGAATTATCATTCAAACGAAGAAAATGCAGTTATGGTTACAGAAACGGTAAAAAGTCTAGGGGTGCAAGTTATAAGTGTAAAGGCAGATATCTTCAATCAAAATGAATGCGAGTTGCTTATAAATGAAACGCTCCGTCATTTTAATAGAATAGATGTGCTAGTCATTGGACCTGGTGCCAATTGGAATCCTGAACCACCTGATAAAATTCAACCCGAAAAAGTATTAATGGATACTATTCAAGAAGTATCTCCCGTTTATTCTTTTCTGCCTCATATTTTGCCCATTATGGAGCAGCAAAAGGCAGGGAGGATAATTGGAATAGCGTCAAACACCCGAATTCCGTCTCCCTCATACTCCTACAACAGTGCCAAGGATGCCAGGATTGCTGCTTTATTAGGAATTGTAAATCATTGTTGGAAACATAGAATAACCGTAAATGTTATTTCGCCTGGCCCTGTGGAGCATATAGAAAACATGGCGAAAGCGATCGAGATCAATAGAGATTTTTCTAAGAGTGAGCACCAAATAAGCCCGCAAGATATTGCAGAAATAGTTTCCTTTTTATGTTCCGAAAAAGGAAGATATGTAACTGGAAATGTGATTGGGACATATTTCTAAAGATAATAAAGACGCGGCTATACTTCATGCTGTAACAAGTCCGGTTAACAAGCGCATGCACCCAACTTGCTACCGCTCTGTTTTTCAACGGCTCTGCGCCAGCGAAGGCACTTGTAGGTGGGAGTAGTCTTGCTGGCCCGATGTCGGGTGATACGCGACGTTAGGCGGACGCGCTTTCGCGCGCAATTACTAAGGAGAATGATGTGGATAAACTAATTGATTTTGAGGATCCAAGTATTCAGAAGCTTGTAAATGAACTTGGGCTTACTAAAAACGCAGTACCGCATAATTCACTACGCGACTTGGCAAAAGGGGGTTTCATAGCATCCTATCTTCATTATCCCAAACGGAGATGGAGCTATGAGAACCCCAAGAGAATATTACCAGAAAAAGCCAATTGTG
>Ga0209723_1004767_pt1 | contig 14746 bp, 14 predicted proteins | sample BiotimSIPDNA_2_FD_185750 | JGI IMG/M metagenome (GOLD analysis project Ga0209723, IMG submission 185750) | Anaerobic biogas reactor microbial communites from Washington, USA - Biogas_R2 time_0 SIP DNA (SPAdes) (version 2) | ecosystem: Engineered > Bioreactor > Anaerobic > Unclassified | place... | reverse complement strand
GTCCGTTTACATTTTTCTGTCAGCAGGAGTGCCGGGCAGCGGTTCGTAAGACTCCAGTTCCTTCATCAGGACTTCAATAGCCTTATTCAGCTGGGCGTCATTCCCCAGAAAATCTTCAAAAGGATTGATATCCACTTCAATATCCGGATCCACACCGTATCCCTCAATAATCCATTCTCCCTCTGTGGAATAGGACGTAAAGAACGGTGTGCGGACATCTTGTCCGTCCAGGTAGCGTTTGGAACCCGAGATGCCCACAATGCCGCCCCAGGTGCGTGTCCCTATGAGCTTGCCGAGTCCCATTTCGCGGAAGCCGTAGGGGAACAGATCTCCGTCGGACATGGAGTATTTGTCTATCAGGCAAACCTTGGGCCCCGAGTGGCTTTCGTTGGGTACCGGGACGTTGGTGCCGTTCCGGTACATGCTCATGCGGTAGGCCTCGCGGGCCAGACGTTCCAGGATCATGGGAGAAACGTTTCCTCCTCCGTTCATGCGATCGTCAATGATCAGCGCCTTTTTGTCCAGCTGGGTATAGAACAGCTTGGTGAACATGTCCAGACCGGGTCTTCCCATATCGGGAATGTGAATATACCCGATCTGACCGTTGCTGGCTTTATTGACCTTGCGGATGTTTTCCTGTACCCATTCATAATAAAGAAGCGGTGTTTCATCGGCAATGGGTTTTACGTAAACAGTCCGGGCTCCGGTCCGGGAAGGCGTGTTGTTCACGGTCAGGGCTACGGTCTTTTCTGCCTTACCCAGCAGTCCTTCGTAAATGACTTGCATATTGGAGCAATCCATCCCGTCTATAGCCAGAATATAATCGCCTTGGGATACGTCAACACCTCCGTCAAGGAAGGGGGAACGTAACGATTTGTCCCAGTTCTCTCCTTCAAAAATCTTTACCACTTTGAATGCCCCGGAAGGATCCTTGGTGAATTTTGCCCCCAAAAGGCCTGTTTTTACCCGTTCCGGACCGGGAGTGTCTGAAGGAGATGTTACGTAACAGTGTCCCACGTTCAGTTCCGAAATCATTTCCCCAATTACATAAGTCAGGTCATGGCGGTGTTTTACGTACGGAAGCAAAGCTTCGTATTTGTCGCGTATATCGTTCCAGTCGCGCCCGTGCATGGTGGGCAGGTAAAAATGATCCCTGAAGACACGCCATGTTTCGTGGAAAATCTGATCCCATTCGGCCGGGTAATCTGCCAATACCTGAACCTGGTCCAGATCAACTTTTTTATCTGACTTCCAGGTGGGAGCGCCCACTATGCGAAGATCGCGGCCTTCCATAATCAACATTTTCTTTCCTTTAGGAGCAAAAGCCACCGGCATGCCCTTGGTTACGGAAGACTCTTTCATATCATCCAGGGATATTTTCTTGATCTCTCTTCTTGTCCAGAAATACAGATCCCCGTCAAAAGCAGTTATCAACTGGTACATCCCCGGTTCCAAAGGCAGGGCGGAAGCCCGTTCTACGATCCCGTCCGTATCCACACGAACGACAATTTGTTTTTCAGAGGGTTCTGCCGTTTTTTTATCTTTACGGTTTTTGGTTTCAGGTGCCGTCTTTTCTTCTTCCACGTTTTTGGCTTTATATTCTACGGCTTTCAGGGCAGTGGGGTCAGGGGTGTCTTTAGCCAGCGGAATGACAAAGACATAGCTGGAAAGGTTGTAGGATGCGTTCCATTCCACCCTTGAATACGAGGCATTGAAATCCCGGTATGAAGTAAAGAAGAGGTATTTCCCGTCATCCGAAAAAACTCCTGAACCTGAATCGTACCAGGGACTGGTAACGGGATAGGATATGTTGTCTTCAATATTATACAGGTAAACAATGCTCACGCGGTTTTCTGCTTGTGTAGCATAAGAGATCCATTTTCCGTCCGGAGAAATGTCAAAACCACGAATGCCTTCGTAAGGAGTTACAAACATTTTTTTAGCTGTACCCGCTACCGGGTCAGCTACCCAGAATTCACGTTTTTCAGTGGTGAAAAACAATTTTTTTGAATCAGGAGACCAGGTAAGCTGATCGGGATATCCGTCTGTGAAATCAGTAAGCTGGCGGGCAGCTGTAGGATCATCATACGGCATGACATACAATTGATATTCTCCGCTAACATCGGAAAACCATGCCAGTTGCTTCCCGTCCGGAGACCAGGCGGCAGAACGTTCGTGAACGCCTGGTGTGCGTGTCAGATTGTAGGTAGCTCCTTCTGTGCCGGGTACAGAGAACACGTCTCCCCTTGCCGTTACAAGGACACGTTCCGCATTAGGAGACAGGGAGAACCCTGCTGCCTGGTCCGCCACATCCAGAAGCTTGGATCTTGCATACAGGTTTTCATCATTAATGCGGATTTCCACTTGCTTAAGCTGTTCCGATTGTGTGTCGTATGTATAAATATATCCACCGTTCTCAAATACAATATGCTGTTGGGAAGCGGAAGGGAATTTGATATCATACCTGTCAAATTCAGTTACTTTTTTTGTGGTCTTGTTTCTTGTGTCATAACAGAACAGGTTCATGATGGAGTCCCTGTCCGAGATAAAATAAATATCGGATCCGACCCACATGGGAAAAATATCCTGTGCCCGGTCACCATCACCGGCTGTTATGTTCTCCAACTGTGTCGTTCCAACCTTGTTTATCCAGATGTCATCGGCCTGTCCTCCTTTGTAGTATTTCCAGGTTCTGAATTCCCTGAACATGCGGTTCAAAGCCAGGTATTCCCCGTCAGGCGAAAAAGAGCAAAAACCTCCTTCGCTCGTAGGTATTTGAGTCAATTCGCCTCCTTCTGCAGGAACCGTAAAAAGATGGGCACGCATTCCTGAGAAACTGTACCAACGTGAACGGAAAACAACATGCTTTCCGTCCGGAGTCCATCCCATAACAATGTTGTTGGGACCCATGCGATCTCCAATATTGTCCCTGTCCAGTGTGGCTGTATATGTCAGGCGTTTTGGAACGCCTCCTTCCACAGGAATGGTGTATACTTCCGTGTTGCCGTCGTATTGACCGGTAAAAGCAATGGTTTTTCCGTCAGGAGATATTTTTGGAAAGACTTCGTAGCCTATATGGGAGGTAAGCCTTATAGCGGTTCCTCCCGTGGTGGGAACTGAGTAAAGATCACCTGCATAGGAAAAGGCAACCACCCCATTCCCGACTGTGGGGAAACGGAGCAGACGTCCTTCAGATTCCTGTGCATGGATCGTAGTCAGTGCAAATAACAAAATTGCAGTAATTGGAAATTTAAATTTCATAATATGGTATTAATAAATAAATGAATTGTCGGGTTGTAAAGTTAAAAAAGATGTTTCAACCCATATCAATTCTGCGTATATTTACTAGTACATTTAACTAAAACTTACATTATGTCAAAGTTTGTTCAGGAGTTCAAACAATTTGCCATGAAAGGCAATGTTGTTGACATGGCCGTCGGTATCATTATTGGCGGTGCATTCGGAAAAATCGTTTCTTCCCTTGTTGCCGATTTATTAATGCCGCTTGTAGGGGCATTGGTGGGAGGTGTCAATTTCACGGATTGGAAATGGACAATAGTGGGAGAACGTATCAGTAAAATGGATCCCGAAATTATGCTGCCTGCCGTTACCCTGAATTACGGGAACTTTATCCAGGTGTTGATTGATTTTATCATCATTGCTTTCTGTGTATTCCTGTTGATCAAAGGAATCAATAGATTGAATTCTTTGAAGAAGAAAGAAGAAAAAGCCCCTGCTCCTGCTCCCGAGCCCAAACCCACGAAGGAAGAATTGCTGCTAACCGAGATACGGGATCTGCTTAAGAAATAGTCCTGTTTTCATAGGGATCCACATGAACGATAACGTGTGTGTCCGGACCAAATTCCGCTACGAGTCTGTCTTCAATAGCTGCAGCTATCCGGTGAGATTCGTTTACTGTCAGAGTACCATCCAGCCGGATGTCCAGCTGGATGGCTCTGGCGTTACCTATGCGTCTGGTTTTGAGTTTGTGTGGGTCTTTCACCAAGGGGAATTCCCTGGTTACGATATCCAGGATTCTGGATTCTTCTTCACGTGGGAGGGATCGTTCCATCAATTCTTCAAAGGTCGGTTTTAGAAGTTTGTAAGCCACCCTTATGATCAGTATCCCAACAAAAACAGCGGCTACCGGGTCCAGAATCCGCCATTTTTCACTCAGGAAATAAGACAGACCTATTCCGATAAGTGTAGCCACGGAAGATAAAGCATCTGAACGATGGTGCCAGGCATTTGCCATAACGGCAGACGAATTAACCCGCTTCCCCTTCAGAAGGGTGTACCAGTAAAGGATCTCTTTAACAATAATTGATGTCCCGGCGGCCCAAAGTGCTATTTGACCCGGTCGTTCCGGGATAATTTCTTTTGAAAGGATGGCCAGTATGGTTTTCCCGTTATCCCTGATCAATTCAATAGCTACAAAAATCAGGACGATTCCCACTAAAAAAGTAGCAAGGGTTTCGAATTTGCCATGCCCGTAGCGGTATTTGTCGTCAGCGGGTTTTGAAGAAATTTTAACAAAAACCAGCACTACCAGATCTGTTGCAAAATCAGATACTGAATGAATGGCATCGGCGATCATGGCACTACTTTTCCCGAGAATTCCGGCAGCCAGTTTTCCGGCAGCCAGCAGAACGTTTACAAAAAAACCTGTCCAGGTAACACGAAGGATGGTTTTTTCCCGTGTGTTGTTGTTGCTCGTTTTGAACATCATGACATTATAAACTGATGAACCATTTTGCTATGCGTTCTGCATATGTACGTGAAACAGGGATGTCGGGGACTTTGTCCGTTCCCAGGTCCAGTACTATGCCGTTTCGTGTACGTCTGGCAACCTTTACCTGATCCAGGTTAATCATAAATGATCGGTGGCAACGTACTACGGCTGTATTTGCAAAACGTTCCTCCATTTCCCTGAGGGTGTTCCGAACCAGATATTTGCTGACTCCCGATTTTGACAAATACCATACTGAAACATAATTGTCGGCGGCTTCCAGGTATAACAGGGAGTCTTTTTTTATGGAAAGCAGCAATTCGCCTTTTTCATCACGGAAGGTCAGAATGTCTGCCCCCACGGGAACATTTGCCTCTCCTTGTTCCAGCTCTCTTTCCAGCTGTTTCAGGCGTTTGGAATTCTCCTTCCAGGAGAGAAAAAGGATGGTAATGGTGTAAGGCAACAGGAGTATCAGGCTGGTATTGATTACCGATGAACGATAAACCTCCGTGAAGTCACGGGTTTCATCAAGGGTGTAGGAATACAGGGTATAAAACAGCGACATGAAAAAGATTTCTCCGATAACCCAGATGATATACTCCCAATACGTAAGGGTTCTTTTTTTTGTATAATAAAACAGGATAATCCGGCTGATCACTACCACCAGAACTCCGGTCAATATGATCAGACTGGAATACAGAAAATATTCAAATTGCGTAATGGGATACCATTGCGGGGATTCAAAGGGTTTGTAAATGTTTATGAATAGCAAAGCAAAGACGGACGTAAAGACCACCAGCAATGTGAGACTGGACCTTTTGTAGATAAAAGGCGGGATTTTTCTTCGCAAAACACTCATATTACAAAGGTAAAATTTTGCCCCAAATAAAGACGGTTCACCCCTTAAAAGAAACATCTGTCCCTTAATGCCGCACCTTGTCCCATTTATTTGTAAGGGAACAAAGAATGAAGTTCTTTTGAACCATGCAACGAACAAAACAGTTGACTACATGGTTCTCGTATGACCATCCGGTAAAGATCCCTGACCGTCCTGTGGCTACAATTCCTTTTGTGTTCACCCAGGAAACAGGCCTTGAAGAAGTCAGTAAGGTCAGGGAGCATATTCATTCAGCTCCGTTTTATGCCGGATCAGATTCTACCGTTGAGGAAAACCAAAAATTCCGCTATGTAGTATTTGCCCCCGCCGGACCACTCCGGTTTAACAAAGCTGTGATTATGTTACACGGTCTTAATGAACGGTCCTGGAGCAAATACCTGGCATGGGCAGAAGACCTGGTCATTAACTGCGGCATCCCGGTAATTTTATTTCCTATAGCTTTTCATATGAACAGAACGCCTGCTTCCTGGTATACTCCCCGCTGGCTGCAGCCATGGCTTAACCGCAGGAAACAGGAAATACACAACTTGGTAAATGCCTCTTTTGCGAATTTAGCCCTGAGCTCCCGACTTACAGTTAGTCCGTTGCGCTTTTACAGTTCCGGCCTTGAATCTGCTTATAATTTGAATCAGCTGGTAAGAGAAATAAAACAGGGAAAACATCCTTTGTTTACGGAAGAGGCCCGCGTTGATTTTTTTGCCTATTCCATTGGAGCATTGCTCGCTCAGGTTGTATTGATAGCAGATGTTGACGGGTATCTTAAAAAATCCTGTATGTTTGCGTTCTGTGGGGGAGCGGTTTTTGAAAGAATGAACGGGAACGCCCGTGATATTATTGATCAGGAAGCTTACAATGCCATAAGATCGTATTACCTGAACGATTTTCTGACCCGTCAGTTTTATGACAGTGATCAGGGATCAAGCCACGGCGTTTTGTTGGAAAAGGCATTTAAAAGCATGATCCCGTCCTATGACGATAAAGGAGCGCGACAAACTTTTTTTGCCTCGGCCAAAAACAGGATAAAAATGATTTCTTTAAAGCAGGATATAGTGATGCCCACCATCGGTCTTCAGGAAGCTGTGGGGGCAGAACTCTCCGATTATATGTTGGAAGAACTGGATTTTTCCTATGCCTATTCCCACCAGGTACCGTTTCCCGAAAACGAAAAAGTGCCCGGGGATGAAATCAACGAATCTTTCAGAGCTGTTTTTGACCGGGCAGCAGCCTTCCTGGTCTGAAGATCAGATCTTTATGGCAAATTTCTTCAATCTTGTATCCAGCATGTCCGCAGGAATAATCTTTTTTATGATATCGGCAACGGCATTCAAAAGACGTTCGCGGATAAAATCACGCGATACAATCAGGGAGATTTCCCGGACCGGAGGCGGAGCAATGACAGGACGTACATTCTTTAGCTGTTTGTCATTGAGCATAGAAAGGTGCAACTGTGGTATCAGTGTATAGCCTCCGTTCGTGTCAATGATCCTTACCAGGTTGTCAATACTGCCGGCTTCGTAAACCTGTTTGTCTGCCGGTGTGTTTTCCGTACAAAAATTGAATATCTGATTCCTGAGGCAATGTCCTTCCTGCAGAACCCACAGATGCTGCAAGGGAAGTTCGTCGGCCGGGAGTTTTTCTTTATTGTAATTGGGGTCTGAAGGAGAAATGTAAGCTACGAATTTTTCGTAATAGACAGGAATTTCAAGCAAATCGGTATCCATAAGGGGAGTTGCCAACAGTCCCATGTCTATTTTAGCTTCTTTCAGATCACGGGTAATTTCATCTGTTCTCATTTCCAGAATACGAATTTCCGTCATCGGAAAAAATTCCTGAAAGAGACCTATAAACCGGGGAATTATATAGGGGGCTACAGTGGGAATGATGGCCAGGTTCAAATGGGTTGCCATAATTTCCTTGCGCGAAGAAACGGTTTCTTTCAGTTGCATGCTGTTTTGCAGCACAATTCTTGCCTGGCGAATGATCTCTTGTCCGACGGGGGTCGGTTCCACGGGATGTTTGGACCGGTCAAAGATCCTGACATCCAGTTCATCTTCAAGTTTTGCGATCATGGCACTTAGTGTAGGCTGGGCTACCCGGCAGGCTTCTGCGGCTTTGACAAAATGCCTGTGACGGTCAACCGCCACAATATATTCCAGTTGTTGTAACGTCATACTGCAAATATATAGAAAATATAAATAAATACATAGAAATAATCTGTTTGATAAATATTGCATAACCACTTACCTTTGTCACAGAAAACAAAAAGAAAAATTCTAAACTATTAAATAAAACATTATGAAAACATTAGATTACATTAAGTTAGACAAACAAGGGATTGTTCCTGTTGTAGATGAATTGCACAAATTACTGGCAGATATCCAGGTGTTTTACACCAACCTGAGAGGGTTTCATTGGAATGTGAAAGGCAAACAATTCTTTATGCTCCATGAAAAATTCGAGGAGATCTATGATGACATGAACGAAAAAGCCGACGAAGTAGCCGAAAGGATCCTTATGTTGGGTCATGTGCCGGCAAATAATTACAGTGACTATTTAAAAATGTCCGAAATTAAGGAAGTGAGTGGCGTGTCTGACGGGAAAGAGATTGTGAAACGAATCCTGGATTCATTCACCTCCCTTATGACACGAGAACGCAAAGTTCTTGATTTGGCAGGAAAAGCCGAGGATGAAGTTACAGTTGCCATTATGAGTGATTATCTTAAAGAGCAAGAAAAAACCGTTTGGATGCTGGTGGCCTACCTGGACGAATAAGAGAAGAATCCCCGAACCGCTGCACAAGCTTACAAATAAAGTTAAATATTGAAAAAATTAAATATCATGGAAAAGATCAACAATGTAACTGAAAACAAACCAATCCCCAGAATAGGCGAACCCGCTCCTGCTTTTAAAGCCATTACGACTCAGGGAGAAATCAATTTCCCTTCTGATTATAAAGGAAAATGGGTTATTCTTTTTAGCCATCCCGCCGATTTTACACCTGTATGTACGTCCGAGTTCATGACCTTTGCTTCTATGGAAAAAGAATTTAAAGAATTAAACACAGATCTGGTTGGCTTGTCTGTTGACGGTCTATACAGTCACATTGCCTGGCTGAGAACCATTAAGGAAAAAATTCAGTACAAGGGAATGAAAAATGTTGAAGTGAAATTCCCCCTTATTGAAGACATTACCATGGAAGTTGCCAATCTTTACGGAATGCTTCAGCCGGGAGAGAGCAACACAAAAGCCGTAAGGGCCGTGTTCTTTATTGATCCCAAGGGCATTATCAGGACCATCATTTATTATCCTTTATCCCTTGGCCGTAACTTTGACGAGATCAAACGTGTTTTAATAGGACTGCAAACTGCGGATAAATTCAATGTAGCCCTTCCCGCCGACTGGCGTCCCGGAGACGACGTTATTGTTCCTACGGCAGGTTCATGCGGACAAGCGCAAAGCCGTCTGGAAGTTCCCGAAGAAGGGGTTACCTGCTACGATTGGTTCTTTTGCACTAAAAAGCTGGAGAAAGAGAAAGTGGAGAAAGCTTTATGGAATAAAAAATAGTTTAGATTTTGTTTTTATAAGGCAAAAGAACAAACCGGCGCGCATTGGCTTGCAATGCGCGCTTTTTTATTAAATTTGATAAAATTAAATTCTTATGGAAGAAGATTACCTGATCTGTTATTGCAACGAAGTTTACAAAAGTACGATTGTTAATGCCATTAAAGAGAAAGGCCTGAAAACCGTAGAACAGGTAGGCGAAGAAACGGGTGCCGGCCAGGTATGCGGGCAATGCCAGCCGGACATCCAAAAGATTCTGGATGAATTGAACGGAAATTAAAAAAGATCCCTCTTGTCAGGAAGGCAGGAGGGATTTCATGTTTTTTGCAATCATACGGCTGGCAAATCCGGGACTCAGACGATACAATCTGTTCAACATTTTGGAATCTTTTCCAACAAAGATCCTCTCTTTGCCTTTTTCCATAGCGTCAATGATAATGTCAGCTGCTTTGCCGGGATCCATCGGGTTGAATTTCTTTTCCTGTTCGGGATCAGCTTCAGGCATTTTCAGGCCTGAATTCGACATAATATTCGTTCTGATGGCTCCGGGAAAGACAATAGACACATCTACATTCGTATCTGTCAGTTCTGAATTCAATCCTTCCGTAAGCAATTTCATGGCAGCTTTGGTAGCTCCGTAAACACTTTGGCCGGGTATGGGAATGAATCCGCCCATACTGGCTACATTCACTATATGTGCAGAGGGACGTTCCAGCAAATGCGGCAGGAAGGCTTTTATCATGTACAATGCTCCAAAGAAATTGATATGACACAGCCGTTCAATAACAGACAGGTCCAGATCGTTTATATTCACGAAAGGCTGAACGATCCCGGCATTGTTGATAATTCCGTCCACACAGCCATGGGCTTCTGTTATCTGCCCGGGCAATTTGTCAATAAGATTTTTGTTCCCGATGTCGATAAGATGCAGGGACAAACGTTCCCGATTCTTTGGGCCGGCTAATTCTTTTGTTTGATTCAAGGCATCTTCGTTAATGTCAATGGCAGCAACCCGGCTCCCTCTGCGCAACAAAGACAGGACTAGTTCCCTGCCAATACCGTTTCCGCCGCCTGTTACTACGATTACTTTGTTTTTTACTTTCATGACAGTTGTGTTAAAATGTTGTAAAATATTGAGTATCAATAATTGTTCCAAAATGTGACACCCGGTATAATCATGACAAAATTGTCATATAGAAATATAGAAAAAAAACACTCAAATGAACATAAGTTCATTTTATTTATTATATTTGCATTGTCAAACCAATAAAAAAATAGAATTATGCCAAGAGGAGATCGTACCGGACCAATAGGAAAAGGTCCTGTTACCGGAAGAGGGTTAGGATACTGTAGCAGAATGGATCGCATCCCGGTCCGTGGACGCGGCCAAGGCCGTGGTTACGGATTTGGCTTGTGGTCTTCATACAGTAAAGATGATGAAATACAGATGTTGAAAGACCAGACAGAATCCTTAAAACGTGCTCAGAAAGACATTGAAAAACGACTGAACGAGCTGGAAAAAGATTAAAGCCTGTACTGCGGATCAAACGAGTCTTTCCAGGTTTTCTTCGGTGAGATGAGATTAGGGCTTACGTTGGAATCCGTCCGGTTGTTGCAGACCGTAACAAAAAGGGTGAGAAAATCATGAAGAAAAGTTATCTTTGCCCTATGAAACGTACCTTTATTTATTTCTGTTTGTTGTGGATCCCGTGGATGGCCCAGGCTCACCCGGGAGTCCTTTTATCGGATCAGGTAAGGCACACCCCTGAAGATCAAAAAGTTTATGAAACAGTGATGGAAGTGTTGCTGCCCCTGCGCAGCGAATCCATGCCCGTACTGATCATGAAAGCTGCAGAAGCCATGCTGGAAACCCCTTATGTGGGAGGGACCCTGGAACAAACTCCGGAAATGTTGACCGTTTCACTGGCAGGGACTGACTGTATACTGCTGGTAGAAGCCTGTGTCTGTATGGCATTGACCGCACGGAAGGAAGATCACAGTTTTGAGGCTTTTTGTGACAATTTAAGGCAGTTTCGTTACAGGAAAGGTCAGGCAGAAGGATATGCTGGTAGGATCCATTACACCAGCGAGTGGATACAACAGGCAGAATCCCGGGATCTGGCCAGGGAAATAAGCAGGAGTGTATCAGGTACCCGACTGGATCAGGTGTTTTCGTATATGTCCGCTCATGCGGACAGGTACCCCATGCTTGCGGACAATCCGCAACTTACCTTACAAATTGCTGCTGTGGAGAAAGAACTCAGCGAAAGAAAATATTATTACATACCCAAAGCAAAACTGGAAGAAAACCTGGATAAAATTCAACACGGTGATATGATCTGTTTTGTGAGCGGCACAGAAGGTCTTGATATTTCCCACGTGGCTTTTGCATATGAATCCTATATCTGTGAACACGATTGTTGTCCCGACGGACGTGGTTGTCCAAACGGGCAAAGAAGACTGGGTTTCATACATGCCTCATCCAAAGAGGAGAAAGTAGTCGTGGATGATATGACCCTGGCCGGTTATGTCAACAGCACCCAGTCTTGTAAAGGAATCAGGATCGTTCGCTTTCTGTGATCCAGTCAATGATCATCTGTATGAAACGCGGAACGGGTATTTCCGGATTGCTTGCGAAAGACATGATATCTCCTTCCATTTCACCCCATTCTTTTTTCAGTTCATCTGCATAGGTGTTTGTGGAATAGAACAACTGAACACCCCGTTCTCCGTATGCCAACAGCTTTTCATTGATGGCTTCCTCATCGGCCCTTCTGCCTGCAAAATGCGTACTGTGTTTGTCAAACGCTATGGCGATCGAAATATCAAAAGCCAATGCCAATTCAACAAAATCCGGCATGCATGTTTTATTGCCTACGTCCAGAATGGTAACACCCAGCATGTCGAAATCCAGATCCAGTCTCTTTTCGTAATCCAGTAAGATTTTTTTCTGATAATCTGATTCTATCAGGATAGCTTTCTTACTAAAAAATATTTCGTTAAGATCAGTCGATACGATATTCCTGAATTTGTTCTTCAAGGATTCAACGGAGGAACAATCAGGGGCTTTTATTTTTGTTCCGCCTCCTTCATTGGTAACGATCCGGACCGAGTCAAAATCCGGCAGCGTAACAAAATTGGTGGAATGGGTGATGTAAATCACCTGGTTCTTTTCGCTCAGGTTTTTCAATACCTTGTAAAGATTGCGTTTCATCCTGGGGTAGAGATACATTTCCGGCTCTTCAATCATCAGGATGAATCCCTGGCTTTTATGCCGGTTGTAGGCATCCAGGATGGATAATATAATGGCATTCTGTACGCCTTCCCCAAGTGCCCGAAGGGGGGTTGCCCGGTCTTCTTCGTAAAGGCACATTTCCAGGGATTGGTAAAAATCCTTTGAGGTGATGGGCTTGAAAAATATATCCCACGACGTGTCGTTCAAGTCTATATCGTACCCCAGGTAATCCAGCATGGATTGCCGGAGGGTATCCTTCAAACGTGAAAAAGCTTCGGTCCGCAAAGTGATCATAGCCTCTTCTATACACTGGTCAAACCATTGTTTACGGGGTATTTGTGTTTCAGTACCGTCTGTGTTCATCATGGAGATGGTGTTGTCTTCCCTTAGAAAATCCCGGTTGATTTCGGCCAGCAGGCTGTTTAGCAAAGTTTGCCGGATATCGGAACGGGATTGTGTGGTGATCCGGTCGGTACGGATATACACAACAGGCGTTTTTTCGCGGATCTTATCCAGCGGACAGTCCAGGGTATTGAACATCCTTACTCCTGCTGTTCCCGGATTTTCTGCAATGACCTGTATTGTGCGGTTTTCTTTTGTCAGGCAATACTTTTCCAGATAACGCCGACCCTTTAACGGTCCTTCTTTATGGCGTTTATAAATACAACGGATCTTGTCTACCCGGGCAGGGTCTGCTCCGGGGAAGGGAACGTGGAGGTACGGTTCATCAAACTCGATCTCTACATCGATATCCCGGGCAGGGTCCTGCCGGTACACGTCTTTTTCGGTAAATATTTCATCTACAGGACATTCCTGGCTTAGTATCTTATTGATACACCAGAGGATGTTGCTTTTTCCCGAATTGTTGGGACCTATGAAGACAGTTAACTGTGAGAGATCAATTTCGACCGTGTCCTTGATGGAGCGGTAATTGGAAATACGGACTTTTTTAAGTTTCATACATTAAAGGTATAAAAAAACCACTAGTGGCCAAATAAATTATGGCCTATTTTAAAGTTAATAAACAAAGTCAAATTTCAGTTGGGAGCAATCTTCTATATATCTATTGTCAAGGGATTCAGAGTTCGAAAAAAGATCTCTGATAGATGTCTTGTCAAGCAGCGAGTGACTCAACACACGGAGGACGTTGAATGTACTCCTATTAAGTTGGCAGTCATGCTCGACAATGGCCACGAGACAATATGTAGCAATTGCTGTATATATCTGGATTCTAACGGCATTCTCAGTATTTCCCCAAAAAGATTTTACCCTGAGATGCAATTTTATCCAACGAAAAAACAGTTCGACCTGCCATCTTTCCTTATAAAGCAAGGCAATGTCTTTGGCCTTGAGTTCGCGGTTGTTGGTCAGGAACGTGAACGTTCTCTTAAGGTCAGGAGCATAGTACACTATTCTCCGCAGTTCAGCAGGATACTTCTTTTTAGTATGATAGCCCACAGGTCGTATCATCTGATCCAGAAGCACATTATCTGCGCCGTCCAGAACATCCTCGCCATCAATCACCTCGTAATTAAAGCTGGACTTCTGTCGTATGATAAAATGCGAACCTATTGTTGCAATTGTGTACAACCTGGCAAGGTCATAATACCCTTTATCAAAAATATAAAACGCATATGGTTCATAAGGGATATCATCCATTGCATTCATGTCGTGTATTTTAGCTTCTGTGATATGTATATAAACAGGTATCTGAGTGACTACATCAAACAACGTATGCACCTTGATACCCCCTTTGGTTTTTCTAAAGCGCGCCCATTCATAAAGACTCAGGCAGAGATCGATTGTTGTGGAGTCAAATGCGTAAAATTTCCCATTTATAACGAACTCCCTGTCAATTCGCTTGCTCTGCGCAAGGTTTATCATGTAATAGGCAAACTCTTCAAAAATTTTGTAGTCTCGGTTTGCGTTGGCGTATTCCAAGGTACTTCTGGCAAACGGTCCTTTACCAAATCCGAGATGGTAACTCTTACTTTGATGGGCAGCAATGACACAGGCAAGTTCTCTGAGACTGTCGCAACCAGACAGTTGTCCAAACATCATCAAAAGCAATTGGTTCCAACAGGACATCGCTTTTGTCCACTTGTCCCCACTGTGCCGCTTCACTATTCCATCAAATATTCTTTTAGGCAAAAACTCAATAAGCTGACTGAATACGTATTTTCCTGTGTTCATGCTTGCCTGGGTTATAATCAGGCTGTAATGATACGAAATCAATTCAAATCGGCACCGAATATTTTTGCTTATAATTAATTATATATTAACAATTTATAACGACCAATCAAAAATTTATTTGGCCACTAGT
>Ga0209723_1004766_pt1 | contig 14750 bp, 12 predicted proteins | sample BiotimSIPDNA_2_FD_185750 | JGI IMG/M metagenome (GOLD analysis project Ga0209723, IMG submission 185750) | Anaerobic biogas reactor microbial communites from Washington, USA - Biogas_R2 time_0 SIP DNA (SPAdes) (version 2) | ecosystem: Engineered > Bioreactor > Anaerobic > Unclassified | place... | reverse complement strand
CGCGCTATCGAAGCCCCGAATCGTCGATCAGCTCTCCTCTGACCCCGCCACCCCCTCAACTAGCCCGTTGCAGAACCACTCGATTTATGCAACAGTTGGGTAGACATAGAAGGGAGCCCTGCGAGCCTTGGCCAACTCCTCCTTGAAGTGAATGGGATTCAGAATGTCCTCGATGAAGATACCATGGACCGCATCAGACGGTACGGCCTCGGCAAAGGTCGGCCGGCAGCGCGTCGATACGAGGAACACCACCACCTTTTCGCCGGAGTTCAATGTGGTCAGTCTCTCGGCAAGTGTTTGCCCCCGAGGCTCCGGCCCGTGGTCCGTGTCAAAGAACAGATCTAGAACAAACACGTCGAACGGAGTATCTCGGAACTGCTGGTCGATCAATTCTTCGGCCACTTCCACAGAACTCGCTTCCTCGATTTCCGTTATCCCGAGCTCATACAGGCAATCACGATACTGCTTCCGGTTGAAGTCCTCGTCATCCACGATGAGCGCCCGGAGATCGCCCATGTCCTTGCACCGATAGCGTCTAATTAGTGTTTTCAGGTTGTCCAGAGTATCGTTGCGACCCTTGTAGAACACGGGAACCTCCTGCTCCAAAAACCAGCGAACCAATTCGCTGTTCTCGGTCAGACTGGTCCAGACGGCAACTGCAAGACGCGAATATGGCTGGATCGCCTTGATGTACACGTCCCGGCCACTGCCATTCTCCAATCGTAAATCCAGTACAACGAAGTCGATTTCCCCGTCGACGATAGCATCGATGCACTCGAGTTCATTGCGAGCACAATGAACACAACAGTCGTCCGCTTCGAATTCCGATTTAAACAAATCGTGGTAGTATTCCTCATCGTCGACAAGTAACACGTTGCTCGGGTATCGCATTAGCTCCACAACCTCCTTCCTAAGTGTTTCTGGAAACGAAGTTCAAAGAGCGCTCCTCCCTGTTCTTGATTGTCGGCGCGTATCTCCGCCTGCAGCAACGCTGCTAGGTTCTTGCAGAGGAACAGTCCGAGGCCGAGGTTCTTGCCCTCAGAGACCTTCCTCTTGGTTGACACAAATTTCCGAAACAGGTTACTTCGCACCCCATCAGGGATTCCCGGACCGTTGTCGGCGACGCAGACACACGGCCGCTCCTCGGATTCATACACCGAGACACGAATGACGCCCTCGCGTTGGCCACCGCTTTCTCGAATTGCTTCTGCCGAGTTAAGGATGAGGTTATAGAGAATGACTTGGAATGTCTCCTTGATCAGAAGAACGGCTGGGCGTATTGGCTCGTAATCCGGTTCCATGCGAATGTTCTCCAAGTCCGACTTCAACTGTCGCGCAATCGTCACGATCAGTTCACGCACGCATTGACAGAGATCTACAAGCTCCATGTTCCCGACGAGAGAATTCGTGATGCTCTGAATCGCATCGGCGGCTTGCCGGGCTCGTTCGTATTGTCTGTTGGTCTTTTCCGCATTCGTAAGGATGCATTGTCTGAGTTCTTCACTGGCACCACTTCCGGTCGTTCGGAGTTTCTTCAGAATCTGTTGCGAATAGATGTTCATCCATGCAACCGGGCCACTCAATTCGTGCATAAAGAACTCTTGCCGCATGGCATCCACGATTGCCGTGGTTCGCTTGACACGTTCGTACGCATCCGATAATCGATACTGTGAGTATCGGACTATATCCCGGACGGCGAGGGTATAGAATAGCGTTTTCAGCTTGGCCGGAAAGTGGATGCAGCGTTGTCCCTCGTAAAAGCTGGCCAGAAGAAATGCGTGGGCACTGGAGCTATGCTTCTGTAGGCTTGGTTCCATGGGAGCCGTCAGAAGAAAAGCCACTAGGTTGCCTGATCCCAACAGCATCTCCATGAGTGGTGACAGCCGGCTCCGCCGGTAGAAGGCCACGCTGTCGACGTTGAATTCCGCCGTTGGCTCCGCGTACTTGACCACCAGGCGTCCAACTTCTCTGAGAGCGTTGAAGTCGACGTCGGGAGAGGCATTCTCGAGCAGTGCTACCAGTTCGTCACTCCCGCGAATAAACCAGTTAAGTGGCTCGCCATCCCGCGGAGCCCAAAGGTATTGAAACTCGCCCCGCGAGGAAGGATCGAGTACCTTCTTCAGCCAGCCGATTGCCTCGTGATAGTCTCGTTCCCCGGAACCAAGCAGCCGGCGATGGCGGCTCGGGTTTTCATAGATGTATTTCCAACATTCCTCGATGAAGCCCGGCTGAAGAACGAGGCTCGCTGCATGTTCGCGCGTCGTACAGTCGTATCGATGTAGAATGGTCAGTAGGGCCCATTCGAAGAAGAAGACTGCCCGCTCACCGTGGGGAATCAAGACCCAGTTGATTCTTTCCTCCAGGCGGGATCGTCGGTGCCGCTCGTCGGAGAGAATCCGGTAGCAGATGTCGGCAGTCGTGCGATCATCAAGAGAAGTCATGATCTCTGAACGGGCCCTCGCAATGGCCTGTCGCTCTTCCGCAGGTCGCTCCGAAACATGGAACCGGGTGACTGGAGTATTTGGTGACGTCCCGTGTTCATCCGGCGCGTTCGCAGTTCCTATCTCTTGCCCCGGGGGTGCTACTTCGTAGTGCGGCATCTCGAGCCCGGCCTTCAACGCAGTACTGAAAGCACCAAGTGTTTCAGTTTGCGGGTCCGCAAAATAGAGCACTCCTGTCTCAAACCCGAGTTGTTCGGAGGCCACCTTCCTGAAAAGATCGCCGCGCACTACCTCATTCAGTTCCTCGGGATTCGACGAGAACGTGATGTCCAGAAGCATGGTCACCAATTCCTCGTAACCGGGGATGACTTGCTGATCGCAGGGGCCCGCTGCTGCAACTGCAGACGTTGGAGGCCGCAAATCGCTGTTTGGCATGGCTAGGTTTACGTATCACCCGAGGGGCCCGCACGAAAACGCGCGCATTTGGCGTCGCGCTGTAACTGACCGGTCCGAGATGACCAGGATACCCCCTGCCCTGCCGCAAGTCCACACCCCATCGGCGGACCGTATCGGAGTCATGAAACTGGGCGATGTTTGCGGTTCATGACGGCTGCAAAGCGTCACTGACTGGGACAAGCTCCCCTGTTAGAGTTCTACGATGATCGATTCGGGCTGACAATTACGTGTCCGGACCCTAAACGATACGTGGGACAGGCTTTAGGTCTCGGACAAGGTACTGCGAGCAGCGATCGGGGCATGCGAAGTAACGCCACAGCCACCAAGCACAAGGCACTTCCGGTCACTGTAATCGACCACCTCTGGAGCGTTTGCTTTCGGCAACCTTCGTATCCCGCGTGCTCCATAGTCCAACGCTCGCACTGTGACGCTAACGCGTTTTCCAGTATAGGGAAGTACGAAAGTCGGGGTAATCGGTGAAGACGTGACGGCACTGCTTACACCGCCAACGGGCCAGCCAAACCGTCATCAACAGTACCGCGTGGCAGGAAATCACTCTCAGGCCCCGCCGCCGGAGATCATGGGGCGAAAAAGTGTCCTCTGCGCCGCAACGGGCGCAAAACTTTCGGTAACGCTTGCGATCCGCCCGCCGGCGCACCAACCGGTTGTGTCGCTCGATTTCGCTTAGAGTTCGGCTGGCCGACTGATCGATATTCATGGCTGAATGTTATATTGACGAGGAGCGAGATCCGTCCGCTAACTTCGGTCTCGCTCCTCTCTTCATGCGCCCAAGCGCCCGCCAGAATCCAAAACAAGAGGCGGGGTTCCAGAGATAATCTACACGGGCGGGGTAGCCGGCGGGGTACGGGGCGAGGTCAAGCCGGACAAACAAACCGAGAATTCAGCCGCCTGTTCCGGTCAGATAATCTGCGACGGGGCAAATGGAGTTCTTACGACGACAAAGTTGCGGCTGGATGGGACCGCGGTTTGGGCAATCCCCCAGACTGGGACCGTCGGCAGATCGAGTTCTCCGAGCGCCTCAGTGAAATCAGTCAAGCCATTCGGGAATTGCCACGTACGAAGGCTGCGAAGCTCGGCTACGCTGCAGCCGCTGTTGTGATCGTTGCGATTACAGTCGGAATTGGGTTTTGGCTTTTCCGATAGGTCCTTTGGAAACGAAAGGAACAATCGCCATGAGTTGGTTTGGTCGGCTCTTTGGTGCTGGTGACAAGACGCCTCGCTCAGGAACGAATCAGCACTCGGATGCGATTCAACACAAGCAGCATATAGGGATGTCCATCACCGTGACCTGTCCGCGATGCGGAAATCAATACAGGGCAAGCACAACGACGATCGGCAGCCCTGTAACGTTTGCCTGTTCCCAATGCGGTCGAGAACAGATGCTTCTTTTCAAGGACAGCGGTGAAGTTCGCTTTCTGTCGCCGCTCTGAGCTCCAGCCGTCTTGAGGCCGAATGTGCGACGAGCCAACTCTGGGAAAACAACACTTGCCGATGCACGCGACCAGTGGGACTCACCCACGTTTGGCGCGTGCTGCTGCACTGCGGATCCGTGGGATGCAACCAACTTGTGAAAGCGGTTCGAGATTCTCCGGCTCCGCCGCAGTCCATTCAGTGTTCCGGAGATATCGAGGAGACCTGAGGATGTGTGATTTCGATCCGTACGACAATGGCGACAGCGACAGTGGTAATGAGGCTTGGACTGACTATGGCCCCGACGGAAACGGCCCAACTGGTACAGGTCCAATCACCTATGATTCGGGGGGCAACATCGTTCCGGACAAGGATGACGACTGAAGTGCCCGCGAATGGGTGACTGGATGCGAACATGTAGCTTACATCGACAACAGTCCCAGCACTTTGGCCTCCGAGGGGGCCGAAGTGCTCGAATTGCGGGCCCTGGAATTCGACGATCGCAAGTGCTTCCTGTACGCCGATTGGCCTAGCTCGTGCCGGCAGAATCACTGTATCATCCGGCCGCCATGCAACCAGCCAATCGCCAGCTCCAACAATTGCTCCTTGACTTGGGATTCGAAGGACGCGAGGGCGTCGAGCCGAACTGCCTCGTATTCGAGCACGCTCAATCGAAAACCCGCATCCTGATGCCGGCGAAAAGGGATGAGGAACCGGCCCGAGAAGCGGATGTCATCTCGATCCGGACGCACCTGATGCGTCGTGGCCATCTGAACGAGGCCGGCTTCGAACGACTCCTGAAAGAGGGCCTCTGAAAGCCTCATGGAAATCGCGAGCGACGGGGCGGATTTCAGGAAGTGCCAGGCAGCGACAAACCGAGCCGCTTCAATTCGGCGTGGACAATCCTCGGTACTTTCTGAGCCTTCTTCCGCATATCAAGTGCCTGCGCCAGTGCGGCCAGGGCGTTTTCAAGGTCCCCCGCGTTCCTGGCTCCCTCGACGAGGTACCGAACAGCCAGAATCACGTCGAGTTCGTCGAAGCTGGCGTAATCCAGAAGGAGATACTTGATGCCCAGCAACGATACTCGCCACGCGAACGACGGATGCGACTGAAGCGTATCGCGCGCCGCCGTGGTCAGCGTTCTTGGATCGACGGTTCCACTTTCGGCACACTGCAGTGCGATATCGTACATCTCGCATTTTCGGGCCGAGGAGAACCAGGACTTCATTGGATGCCCTGATTTATCGAGCAGGTCCATCAGGATTTGTCTCGGTTCGTATTCCGGATAGCGCCGCGTCAGTGATTGGAAGTGTGCGAGATACGTCGAGCTCGAAATCGCCTGAAGCGAGTACTGTTCATAAGCCTCGCGCCGTCGCCCGGCTTCGTAAAGCACTCTTTCGCAGAAATCGTCGATTTCAGCCTCCGTCGAACCATACCAGTACAAGCGTGGTTCGTCATGAGACGTCTCGGGCAGGAGCGACCGGGCGTGTTGGATCGCCTCATCGACGTGCCCCTGGCGCAAGAGAGCCTCCGCCCAATAGACTTCATAGGACCAGAAAGGCGGGGCCGCCAGATCGAGCAATCGTCGAAGCTCCTCGAATCGCTCAGACTCAAGCAAGCATGAGAGGCACGCCGAGGTGCCAACGAAGTAGTAGTGATCCTCGCGTCGACTTCGGAGCGCCTTCTCGGTCCGAGGCAACAGCTCCTCAAACCAGTACTCCCGTAGTGAATCGGTCACACAGAGCTGGCCCCATTGGCCGGTAACGAGCGACAGGTACTCGACGCCATCGTCACAGATCGCATCGAAAAGCCGATCCGTCCATTTCCTGCGGAGCTGCTCATCCGCTGGCGCCTCGATGACGAGCGGCATGAGTTTTTCGATTGCATCATTGACCGCCCGCCCGAGTGCTCCGGAGGAACTATCGATGTGCTCGAGCGCCGGCCAGAAGCGTTCCATCAGGTAGATAGTCGCGTCGACCGCATCGAACGGATTCTTCTTGTACGCCTTCCGGATCTCCGAGGCCGAGGCTCGCAGATTCTTCGTCGCCTTGGCCGTTCCATTCCAGGAATAGAGCCCGGCACGAAACTTCGACTTGAATGCCCACTTGGGCTTGCTCTCCTTTGCCATGCCGTCTGAACGTCAGCCTTCTGTGTAAAGCGTTCGAATCGGAGACGGACGCCTCCGCTCTTGCATGATCGTCGGCGGTGTTGGCCGCCACCCCAGAGTCGATGTTGTCAATCGGTCCAGCCATTCTTGAACTTCCGGGCCACTAACGCAATAATGCCCATGGCATCACAGAAGGGGTACCAGAGATTGGCCCTTGGCCGAAGTCCGCCCGACGTTGGCCGGATTTCCCAACCGGAGCTACAATTCGATGCCAGCCGATGTACATCGTTGAGGTGCCCACAGTGGTGCCGAGGTGCCCAATATGGTGCGCCAAACCTCGCCGCGTACTTGCACGATTTGCATTGATTTGCCGCGAAGCGGTGGGCGGAAGAAGGCTCGCGGAGGTTTGACGCAAGCCCAAAGACGTCTACGCCTTGCGGCGTATCTCATTGCGAAAAAAGGACTTCGGCCCGAAAACTGAAGTCCTTTCCAACAGTATCCCCGACAGGATTCGAACCTGTAACCTTCGGCTCCGGAGGCCGACGCGCTATCCAATGACCACCAGATCGGGGGAAGCAAGATGGCGACAGAACATCTCTTCATCGCGTCAGCGGTCGGGTCGCCATTCAGAATGCCCGCATGCTGGGAGGTCACTCGCCCAACCAATGGCTCAGCGGCCCTGGCGGGATCCCAAAAACATGTCCTCGCCCAGAATCCAGGGGCTTTCGAATTCTATTGCCAGCGAGTGGTTTTTGCACCCCTACCATATCAAAGGTCCCGCGAGCGAGGATGGCGTTGCACGTGGAATCGAATGTGCCTTGGTAAATTCGGGTGCATGCATGCAGCCTATCTGAATTGGCCTTCCGGGGGCAGTTTGGTGGAGGGGCGAGACGAAGCCCGTGGACGCGAAGGAGTCTTAAGTCGAGGTAACGTCATCAGTTGCGTCCTGAAAACGCGATCAAGGTTTTGCATCCATCTTCTTCCGAGGGCGCGCACGATACCTTGATCACGTTGTCGCCGCAATTCCTGACTATGTTGCTCCGCCCTCAAAACGCCACTGTGATTCGTGAAGCCACTTATAGTATGCCGCCGACGTTCCCTACTCAACGCCATTCCGCCACGATCTAGTTCTCGCCCTGTCGTACAGCCAGTCACCTGACACGCCCCTACCGTGAAACAGTCCCTTCTTCTGGCACGACTGAGAGCGAGCTAACATCTTGGCGAAAACGTGGCATATTCACTTGGGGATCGGTTATCTCTTGTGATCTCCACCGGATGTGGAACCCGATAGGTCGACAAACCTCTTCCTAACTCGATGGCGTTGGCTCATCCTGGCATCGTATAGGACACACACGATTCCGCCAATCTCTTCCGAGCCCTGCTCCGAATTTCCATCAGGTCGTCGTGAATCCGCCGGTAAGCGACGATCAGTATCTTTCAGAAGGCGACTTCCAGCCTCTCAGGCTTTCGACAGATGGCAGATACGTTTCGTGTCGCCCGCAACAATTCGACATGCGTTGGCACCAGTGTGGCTGACAATGCGTTCCGACTTGGCATGCAGCTCCCCAGCATCGGATTCTTGTCGGATATGAGGCTGAATGGATACAATACGTAAACCTCACCTTCCCGCTCCGCGACTCCCGCGAAAGAGGAGCATCTGCCATGCCGTCCACTTCATCAGCTCCGGATGTTCTCCCTGCAAAAATACGCAAGAGACTCAGCGAATTGCTTGACAAGGTCAGCAACAATACCTTCGCAATCCGCATGTGGGAAGACGTGATGACGAGTGAAGACCGCGAGCGACTCCGAGACAAGGTCAATTCGGAACCGGTAATTCCGAGAATTGACCACGATACTTATCCGGCTCCGCCTTCGGGGGTCGACGAAATGCAAGATGGTTGGCCCGGGGAGATCTTGCACCGCTGCTACCGCCGGTGGCGGGCAGATGGCATGTGGATGATAGCCAAAGGGATTGGGCAACCACAGGCTATTGCAGAGCTCGCCCGTGAACACGGCTTCCTCGGTGAACGTGAATACCTCCGGTTGCTTGAGGCGATCGGAGGAAGTAAAGTCCAGAGGCAACGATCAAAACTTCCCGAATGGGATCGGGACGAGCGAACTCTCCGTTTTGAAGGAACGGTGATCCGCAAGATTAGAAGCTTGACAATTGCCCGGAATGTCGTTGCCATCCTGGACGCTTTTCAAAACCGGCACTGGTGCTCTAGGGTTACTACGCCAGCAACACTCCGTGAGCAAGGCTTGCACGATGCCGTATACACGCTCAATCACAACCTCAAGAAGCTGAGGTTTCATGTGGATAGCGATGGCTGCCGGGTTCGGTGGACTCGGCATCGCTGACCGTCGAGTGACCGTCGAGTCATCTTCGATAGCCAACTTGTTGGGGCCATGCAAGAATTAGAGGCGCTGACGCGGTCAGACCGCGTTTGCTGCTTCGCTTTGTTCGCCATTACACCGATCGTGCAAGTACCGGGACGGAGTTATTGAAGATGATAGCTTTATCAACTTCCGATGTTTCCTTGCCTCTACCCAACGCGCTCGTGCACGCCGCTGTTCGACACGCCGAGCGGCAAGCCGCGTTGACGGCAGCCTACCTGAAAGCATCGGACCTCATTGTGAGGGTGAATGGACGCCTTCCCGCAGCTTTCCTGTTGGAACTTGCAGCCGTACTTGAGTTGGCACTCTGGGAGCAGCAGGATCTCCGCCGTCACATAGATGTCGACCTGCCCACCTATCGTCAAGCCGCAGATCACCTTGCCGCCCGATGTAGTAAGGGTCCAGAAGAGTTCGCGGACCTACAGGCCGCACAACTCTCACTACAAGTGCTCCGCGTCTGGGCAGAACACTTCGCCTGGGACGCGCCCGATTTGCTCGGAGCGGAGGTAGTCCTCAGCGACGTCGACGACGATTACCTGGACCTGCTTGCACGGTTCGTGTGGACCCACCGAAACGAGTTAGCCTATATTGTTCTCAAGGATTGAACGTGATGATGAATCGCAAAGAGAAGGGTCGCGCCTTATTCTACACGCGCGACTCCGGTGGCAAGCATGAAACCACGCCCGGCGAATATGTTGGATGGGCACAGCGTCAAGCCGAACAACTCGAGCTTGATTTCGACGGCACTCCCGAGACCATCGAGGCGATGATCCGCAATGGCCAATCGGCCGTCGGCGATCTGTTTCTCGACTTCGGAGTTCCGGGAAACATCCTCTCACGCAAAGGGCTCGATGCTCTGCTAAAGACGGTGCTCGATGACCACGATGTTTCTCACGTATTCACCCCGCGGAGGAATCGATTAGCACGACCAGACCACCCGATGGACGGTGTCAAGCTGGAGGATGCGCTGCGTCGGAAGGGTATTACCCTGGTGTTCATGGACAAGACGCTAGCGCCGATGCGGCGAGGCAAGCGTCCAGACATCGCGGAGTTGATTGTCGCGGCCGTCGACTACGACCGCTCGTCGGAGGACCGCCGTGAGCTGGCACAGAAGGTCCTTTATGGGCAACTGCGGTTAGCAAAAATGGGGTTTTCCACAGGCGGTCGGCCGCCCTTTGGTTTTCGTCGCTGGCTGGTGAAAGAAGACGGCACAAGCGTCCGCGAGTTAGTGGAAGGCGAATATGTGAAGAGGCACGGCCATCATGTTGTCTGGCTGCCGGGGCCTGAGGATGAGTGGGCTGTCATCCGCCGTATTCTGCGAATGCTCGAAACGACGCCCGCCGCACAAGTGGCACGGGTCTTGACTGCCGAAGGGGTCCGCTCTCCGGACAGTGACCGGTACCGGACCGACAACGGCGTGAGACACCGGACAAGCGGGGTTTGGCACCAGACAACCATCGTTGGTATCGCTCGTAATCCACTTTTAGTGGCGTTGGTCGAGTACGGGCGAAGGTCGATGGGGGATCAACTCCGCTGCACGCCAGACGGACCACGCGAGTTGGCCGACGCGGACTTCCGAACCGACGAGAACAAGCCAAAAGTTATCATCAATCCGGACGAAAACCGCATAATAGCTCCGGCTCGATTTGAAGCACCCGTTGACCCCGAGCGTCACCGTTGCTTGCTAGCGAAGCTAGACCAGCGTGCGGGCACACAACGCGGTAAGCCGAGGTCACGCGATCCAAATGTGAATCCACTAGGTGGTCGAGTGTTCGACATGAACTGCGGCTGGCCCCTCTACCGCCAACCATACGGCAATACGTATCGGTATCTCTGCGGCCTGTACCAGCAGAGCCATGGAGCGCAATGTGCCCACAATTACGTTGACGGACAGACAGCGACACGGTTCCTGCTGAGTTGCGTCCGTCAACGCGCCCTTTCGCCGCAGCGTTTGCAGAGACTGGAAAGCCGCATCCGCCAACTGGCCGCCGCTGACCAGCAGGACATCCGACTAGAACAGACAATTGGCCAGACGCGCGCCCAACTTCTGGAGGTGGAAACTGAGCGAGACCGGGTCGCGCAGAACCTCGCCCGGGCTAAGAACGACGAACAGTACCAAGCCATCGAGGCCATATTCGATCAGCTTGCCCAACAGGCAAAGTCGTTGAGGGCCGAGATCGCCGGTATGGAATCTCAGACGGGCGCAGTCGCCGAGGCGGATTCTGCCGTCGACATCGCAATGCAAATCGTTCGTCAATTGACCGAATTAGCGGGAAACGCAGAGAACTTGGCGGCGCCGCGTCAGATCTTCGATATGCTCAACGCCCGACTGTTCCTCGGGTTTCATCCCGTCCAGGGAAGGAAGCGTACCTTGAACAAAATCTGCCGCGGCGTGGTAACGTTTGGCGATGCCAAGCCAGCGGTCGAAATCTATAATGGACCCACGTCCCGAAAAAAAATCAAAGGCCCGGCGACATCAAGTGCCCCCGGGCTGGGTGATCGGCAACTGCCCTCACCCCCCAAAAGTTGTGTTGATTCCGGGAAGGAGGACAAGTCGTTAGGAAATGTAGGTCGGGGCGAAAGGATTCGAACCTTCGACTTCCTGCTCCCAAAACGGAGTCCCCGTACCGCGTCAAAAAGCCAAGAGGTCATTTGCTGCCAATAGGATACGCGAAATCGCCAGCCTTTGCAAACGGTACTGAATCCAAGCAAAATGTTGCGAATAATGGGGGTATTTGAAGGCGAAAGGGGTAGTCGGGGGTAGTCCGTCCATCGCCCCGAAACCACTGCCACCCCTTTCTCTTTTTTGGCATCGGAGCCGCCAGCCCGGGCCCAATCCCTAACAGTCGGAATGGGACCATCTGATTGACGCGATCCGGCAGGACAAGCCGCACAACCGGTGCGGAAGCCAGCCTGGTCCAGATCATGGGACGGATGGGCGTCCATACGGGGCGTGTCGTCACCTGGGACGAGGCCCTCAACCACGATCACGAATTCGCTCCGAACCTCGACAAGCTCACGATGGACTCGCCGGCCCCCCTGCTGCCGGGCGGCCGGGAGAAGTACCCGCTGCCCCAGCCGGGCGTGAACCCGCAGCGCGAGTACTGAGGCGTCGGCAAGATTAAGCTCCGCAGCACAAGTCTTATTTTTACAGTGTGTTGCGGATCGAAGCCGGTCGTCTCCACCGAGGCCAAGAGCAGAGCCCTATTGTCGACAAAGCGTCTGTCACCTGCTACAACGACCATTGGCCGGGACGTGCCGGGGCTCACGCCCTGGAAGGCAGCAATGCTTACCGTCCCGGCCACTTCTTTGTTGACGCTAACGGTCGTCTGGGCCGATGAGCGTCTTCCCTCAATCCTCGCCCAGCATCGACCGCGCCGTTCCACGGATCAGCCCGCCCCAGGCTCCCATGTCCTGAAGCTTCTCCTGGGCCACCGGCGTCAGGCCGCCCAACGCACCCAGCGTGCCGCCCACGATCTTGGAGGTCGCCAGATCCACGCCAGCCGTCGCCAGGCCCCGTACGAAATGGGCCGGGCTGAGCACTGACTGCCCGCCGTACATCTCCTGGGTCCCCGTGACCAGCCCCGAAGTGGCTGCCCCGAGCTGGGGCGGCGTGTGCATGTCCTGCGTGTTGTCTCCCCAAGGGCTCTTGGTGCCGTAAGGGTTGCGAGAAGCCGTCATGCCGGCCCGGACGTCGTTCCAGATCGCTCGGTTGAAGGCGTCCATAGGCACCGCACGCAGCCCAACCCCGCTTGGATTGTCGAAGGCTGTCTTGAGCAAGCCTGCAATGCTGGCGGATAGATAATCGGGGAGTGGCGGAAATTTAGCCAGGCCCGCCACAGCAGCCTCGAGCACCTTATTGGGGACGTACTGGCCAGCCTCCTGGTCGTATGTGGCGCCGTGGGGCCCTGCTCCCGCCGCCCGGTTCTGAGCTCGGTCCAGCGCTGCAGGGTTTACCGTGACCTGCGCTGTCGGTGTGACGAGGCCCTTCCACCAGCCCAGCGGCTTCCCAGCCTCCCGGGCGTTGGCCGTGTTGGCTGCGTATTGTGCCACGCCGGGAGCGGCACCGCCCAGCAGCCCTGCCAGCCCCAACGTGCGCCGCAGCTTGCCACGCTGCACATAACGCTCGGGAAACAGATGCTCCAGCAGCCAGCCCGTGCCGTAACCGAGGCCGCCCGTCAGCAGGCTGCCGACAAGAGCGTTCGACAGCGGTGACGGCCCGCCCGTCAGCTTGCCGCCCCATTCGAACGGCTTGTTGAAGAAGCCCAAGGCACCGCCGGCCCGTTTGATGCGGATCCATTCCCCAGGAGCGTCCGGCAGCTCGCAGTCCGCAATCGTGACCTGGCAGCCCGTGGTTTCCAGGGCGTCCCGCCAGGCGGCGTGGTGCTCGTCATCGCGGTCGCCAAGTACGGCGTGGAGAGCTCGCTTTTCGGGATGGTAGTAGACTGGGCAGCATGAGGCGACTTTGCGACCTTGCTGTTGCCTGGTCAATCCGCCGTGACCGCCCCGCCGATCATTGGCCTATTCATGCCCGATGGTCAGCGCAAGTGTGGAGGAAGAATCTGCGATGAGTTGCCCCAATGCTGAATGTCCCAAGTCCATCCGCGCCGATCTGCCCAGGCTGCTGGCTGAGCTGAAAGAGTTGTCGGCCAGGACGAAGCCTCGTGGCGGTTTGCAGCGTGACCGGTCACAGGGAACGAGGCTGCCCTGCATCGTGATCCGAGGAAAGTAGCGTAGCTGGGGATCACGGTCCGCAAGCGTCGTCTCACACGACCAAGATGAGCCTCGCGGGCAGGCGTTCAAAGAGGTGCCGCAGACGGCTCACGACTGTGTGCTTCCGGCACGCTGCTCCACGACGTCGTTGTCGCGAGAGCAATGTGTTCTGGAAGGGCTGATCGGTGCATTAGTTTCTAATGGCACAGTTTTCCAGCGAGCCTGCTGCGAAGTCTGACTGCCAGCCGTTTCGAGGACGTCGGTGGGCGTCGCTCGCTGGAGGCGTGCGCCGAGAGGACCCGTTTATACAGCGTGTCAGAGACGGTATTCTCATTGGGGCCGCACGTTAGTGGCCGGATCCGACTTCGGCGCTCGGCGTGAGTTTCCGTGCCATTGCCATCGTGGATTGGAGAAAAGAGGACAATCAGCCATGCGTTCCAACATGACACGGCGTCAACTGATGCAGGGGATTGCCGCCGCAGTGCCCATGGTCGTGACGGCAAGCACAACACACGGGCTGACCACCGGCAGCGACACGGCGGCCGGCGAAGACGAGGAGACGGATGAGCCCCGTCCTTACCCTGACGATGTGCTGCCACGCGGCGTGCGTTCGCGGTTTGTCAACGGGATCAATGGACTGCGGATGCACGTGCTTGAGGCCGGATACGAGGGCGGCACCCGACCGGGCGTACTCCTGTTGCACGGCTTTCCTGAACTGGCCTACAGTTGGCGCAAGGTCATGATACCGTTGGCACAGGCAGGCTTCCATGTCTTCGCGCCAGACCAGCGCGGCTATGGCCGTACAACCGGTTGGGACGGCGACTACGACGGTGACCTTGCCTCATTCCGGCGTCTGAACGTCGTTCGGGACGCTCTCGGACTGGTTTTTGCATTTGGTTATCGGTCCGTGGCGGCGGTGGTCGGACACGACTTCGGCTCACCGATCGCCGCTTGGTGCGCCGTGACCCGCCCCGATGTGTTCCGGTCGGTGGCGCTGATGAGCGCTCCGTTCGGCGGGACCCCGTCGCTGCCGTTTGGCACGGCCAGTCGTCCGCCACGACCTGCAACCTCAGCCGGTCCAAGCCTGTTTGACGAACTGGCGGCGCTGCCGCGTCCTCGCAAGCATTACCAGCAATACTACACAACCCGCGAGGCCGACAACAACATGCGCAACGCCCCCCAAGGCATCCATTCGTTCCTGCGGGCGT
>Ga0209723_1004759_pt1 | contig 14774 bp, 13 predicted proteins | sample BiotimSIPDNA_2_FD_185750 | JGI IMG/M metagenome (GOLD analysis project Ga0209723, IMG submission 185750) | Anaerobic biogas reactor microbial communites from Washington, USA - Biogas_R2 time_0 SIP DNA (SPAdes) (version 2) | ecosystem: Engineered > Bioreactor > Anaerobic > Unclassified | place... | reverse complement strand
ATTCCCGAGCAAAGAGTGTGCAATAAAATCGCCGTCAGCGACCGGAAAAGCGACAGCCAAACCAAAACCGCCGCGCCGCCGGCGGTCAAAAGATCGTTGCCCGAAAAAATTTGTTCCCGCACCGACGGCAAGAGGAACAGCAGGTTTTCCACCGCGGCGAATCCCAGCGCCGCCGCGGCCATATAAATGACAAAATCAACCGGTTCGTCCAGATGGCGGTTTTGTTGGGCGGCTTGTTCGCGCACCCACACGGCAAAATATTTGGCGTATTCCTCAACAAACGCGATTGCCAGAATGTTGGCCAGAAGCAACGCCGCCGCTTCGGGGAGGCCGAAAGAATTAACAATATTGATCAGGAAGATTTCAATCGCCACCGCCGGCGCGGTCATCAATCCGCCCAGTAAAAACACTTTGGCGATTTCGTTTTTGGGTTCCGGATGCCGGTCGCGCTTCAAGTAAAACGCCAGCCACAAAAAACAGGGGAGCACCCCGGCGATCAAATACACCGCCAGCGATCCGGCGGCTTGCGAAAACCAGACCGCCGCCGCCAGCGCCGCGTCCGCGTCAAAAATTGGTTCCATATCCCGATTCTATCTTTTTTCGCCTCCGCTTTCAAATCCCGCTCTCGCTGTCCATGTTCAGATACATATGATACACCTGCCTAATTAATTTTGAAGCTATCTCTGGCGCGGGAAATTTGCCAAGTTGGAAAGATGTGAAAGAATTTTTCCTGAAAAGCGAAATTTGCTAAAAATCTTTCTAAGTATGACATTTCTATTCAAATCCGGGGTATGACATTTCCATTACCATTTAACATCAGACTGCTTGACCTTTTTGCAGGGTTGTTTAAGCTGTATATAGATAGTAATCGAATTTGATTACTATCCCCATATGAACCAAACAATCCTATCTCAAAAGCAAAGCGAAATTTTAGACGCTTTAACGGCAAAATATGGCCAAATTGTAACTTTTGACCAGATAGTGGCTCAAATCGGCGTCGAAACTGACCATCAACACATTAAGAATCTAGTCACAAAGCTGGTAAGAAATGGCTGGCTTATTCGGCTTAAACGAGAACTTTACGCAATCTCGGAATTAAGCAGCCGGGGATTCTTGTCGCTGTCTCCTTGTCTGGTGGCGAATTTGCTGGTTAAAGATTCTTATGTCTCTTTTGAGGCAGCACTCCAGCATTACAGCATGTTCGATCAGTCGCTTGCCAGAATCGCGTCAATCTCGCTTAAAATGCAAAGAGCGGTAAAATTAGACAATGCCGAGTACGTTTTCGTGAAAACCAAACCCGATTATTATTTTGGCTGGCAGGAAATCGTCGCGGATAACAGAACCGCCCGCATTGCTTATGCCGAGAAGGCTTTGATTGATATGCTCAACTTCCATCGTACCAAATACACCGTCGATTTGGTTCTGGAAAAATTACACGAGTACAGGCAGGATTTGGATATTAAAAGACTCGAAGATTATTTGAAAAAGTTTCCCGTCACAATTGCAAAGATATTCGGATTTTTATTTGACCTCGCGGAAATCGATTCAACCAATTTATTTGAATTTGCCAGGGCGAAAAGCAAATGCGGCGTTCATTGGATGATACCCGGGAATAAAAAATTCAATTCCAAATGGCGTCTGTATTATGATGAATATTTTGATAAATACCAAAACTGATGATACTTCGGAAACAACTCGAAACCATCAACCGCAACACATTGCGGTATCCTTTACAGATTGCTGAAAAGGATTATATGCTCGCCGCAGTTCTGCGAATCATTTCCGAATCGGCATTGGGCAAGACCCTGATATTTAAAGGTGGTACCGCAATTCATCATTGTTATCTTGATCAATATCGTTTTTCTGAAGATCTGGATTTTTCCGCCAACCAAAAGAAAATTTTCCTTGAAGAGGCGAAAAATATGTTTGCGGGCATTGATTACCTTAAAATCAAAAAGGATTATTTATCTGGCGCCACGGTAAAAATAGAGAAACTGCAATATACCGGACCGCTGGATTTGCCCAATTCCTTGAAAGTGGAAATCGATTTTCTGCAGAATGTCTTATTGCCAGCGCAATCTCTGGAATATAAGAATGTTTGGGGTATTAGCTTCAAGGCCAATGTAATGGATATTAAAGAAATTTGTGCCGAGAAAATCCGATCAATCAGCGATCGTGCCCGTTACCGTGATTTTTACGATTTGTTCTTGATTTTGGATAAATACAAACTGGACCTGCCGGAAATAATCAGCTACATCAAGCAAAAAGAAATCAGAAAACCAATTGCCAAAACCAGCATCAGAAGCAATCTCGAAACCGTGTACGCCCAAAAAGAAACAGAATTAGGCCAAATCTATTATTCGCGGACGATTGATAGTAAAGATATCGAGGTAATGGTAAATAACCTGCCTTTTGAAAAAATCTCTTAATTGTATGGCAAAACAATCGCGGAAAATGCAAATAGGAGTGATGGGATCGGTTATTGACCTTAACTATTCCAAAAAAATTGAAGAAATGGCCGAAGAAACGGGATATTGGATAGCCAAGAACGGAGCGGTGTTATTCTTCGGGGCGGAAAAAGATTTTGACTCTCTTTCAACTGCCGCTTGCCGGGGAGCCAAAAAAGCCGGAGGGTTTACAATAGGCGTTACTTATGGAAAAGGGAAGGTGATTTACGAAAAGGAAAATGTTGATGTTGTAATTGCGACCGGGCTGGAACGCGGCGGCGGTCGGGAACTTTCCCTTGTTCTCAGTTGCGATGCTATCATTGCCGTCAACGGCGGTTCGGGAACGCTCACGGAAATAGCGATTGCCTATCAGGCAAACATTCCGGTGGTTGTTTTGGAGAAAAGCGGGGGATGGAGCGAAAGATTGGCGGGGGAATATTTAGACGACAGAAAAAGAATAAAAGTGGAGATTGCGGAAAACCCGCAAAAGGCGGTTGAGAAAGCTATCGGGCTTATTCAAGAAAAATATGAAGAAAGTAAATAATTCAATTATCCATCATCACTTTTTTGGCATCTCTTTTTGGAAGAGATTGGTTGCTGTTTTCTGATTTTAATTATTCAGTAGCAGTCAATCCCTTTCCCAAAGGGATTTTTAATTTAGGAGAGGGCAGTACTTTTATAACTTAAAAAGGAGGAAAAGAGATGGAACGACCTTACGTTGTATCTGCTGATGTACGTTTATTGCTTCAAAATTGGGCCGATCAAAGGGGCTTTAAAATACCCCCTGCTGTTTTTTTTGACTGTATGAGGGGAAAGTTCTCTTTGCGAATGCAAAAAATATTTCCTAATTTTGAACTTGTCCCCGAGAAAGAAATTGTTGATGGTTTGTCCAAGATTGTGTCTGAAAGTGGATTGCCGCCAGTTTCACTTGATGGGGTGTATTTTAAGAGTGAGATGTCGTTTGAAATAACTCGTTTAGTGAATCGACGGGGCCAAAATCTTGGTTGGGGAAATCGTGCTGGCACTTTGACTATTTCGCAACAACTTGATTTGTTGCGTAAAACGGGAGTGAAAAAAGTTGCTCTTGTGGATGACGTTATTTTTTCTGGGAATATGCTTGAAATGATTTTGAGTCTTTTTTCAAGCATAGGGATCCGTGTGCCTGTTGTCTGTGCAGGCATTGGTATCGCTCATGGGATTAAACATATTAGTAATGCAAAGCGGGAGATTTATTGTGTCCGCACATTTGACCAAGTGATTGATGAAGTTTGCGAACGAGATTTTTATCCTGGAGCGCCTCTGTCGGGGAGACTTTTGTCTGATGGTGAAAACATAGGGGTTCCTTACATCTATCCCTTTGGCAAGTTTGAAGATTGGGCGTCCATACCTTCTGAATATGGTCCAGATCTTTCCGATTTTTGCCTTCAGCAAACAACTCTCTTGTTTGAAGAAATTGAAAGAATTTCAGAGAAAAAAGTTTTTTGCCAGGATCTTGGAAGGAAAGTTATCAGCTTGCCAACGGATAATGTCCGATACGTAGATGCTCTTTGTGAAGCGAGAAGCCGATTAGTCTTATGATGGTCGGCTTATTTTTATTTATAAAAATAACTTTTTAAAACTGCTTCGGTGCAATAATTAGTCTATAAAATAGTTTATAAACAATAAAAAACAATAAAAATAAATATTTGGATGGCAATCCGAATTCTTCAGATAACCAGCCACAAAATTCTTCCCAAGAGGAAACAAATCAACCGCCGGCGAAAACGAAGACGAAAAATTTCAGAAGGTGTTCAGGGGGTCTAACCCTCTGATTTTGAAAAGGGTCGGACCCTTTTAGCGGAGCGGTTGCGATTGGCCAAGGCGATGAATGATGATTGTTAATCGGGAATGAAAATAAAAAGGGCCAGTCAAAAAAGACTGACCATATTACCCGAGCGGCTTGCGCTCGGGCACGGGGACTATTCCTTCTAATGTTTGTATGGAGAGGTTGGGAACGCTTCTGAAGTTCCCAATCGCGAAGCCGCGTCCCGAGGGGGCCACGGCTCCCGTGATGTTCTCTTCAAGGTTCGGGACCGGGAAGGGCCCCGCCTTAATCACGGCCATGGGCGGTTGCCCAAGACCAAGTTCTCCATTCGGTCCCAGCGCGGCAGAGTAATCTATCGCGCTGGCCATACCTATTGCCGCGACAATCATTATCGCGGCAAAAATTGCGCTTCTTATCCTCATCTGACTCATAGGGTTTCACCGCTTTCCCTGTATCATAACTTTGATTTTGTGTCAATAGCTTGACGAAACAGGATAATGGTGTATAGCCAAAACAGTAGACGCGCTCTTTCGCAATTGAATAAATTGAATAAATTGAATAAAAGGAAAGGGCCGCTACTGGGAACAGGGAGGTTTGAGGAAAATGAAGTTGTTGTTTGGAGTGTTGGCACTCCTAATGGCGGCGTGCATAGGCATGTCAATGGCGGCGAGTTCACAGAGTGAAGCCGCTGGCACGAACGAAGATCAAGAAGATCCGGCGATTGTCGCCGAGACTTTCCAGCTGGAAAAAACGATTACCCCGCCGTCGGGATGGACTTCCCGCCGGGCCGTGATGAGCTATCGGCCGATGGCGCTGTTTTTCAAGCCGGAAGCGGAAAGAGACGAGTACGGCAAAAAAATCTTTAGTGAGAATGTCAATATCGTGCGCGATAACCTTTTGAGCAAAGAGGAGGAGTATCTTGCCAAAGTCAGGGGGTTATTACAAAGCGATCTTGAAAATTACAAAACCCTGTCCGAGCGGAAAATCAATTTGAGCGACGGATCGCCGGCAACGCTGATTGAAAGTTCATTCACCCAAAGAGAAATGGCCGTGAGAAGCGTGCAGCTTTATGCGGCCAAGGACAACCGGATCTATATTTTGTCCGGTGTCGTCCTGGCGAAGAATTGGGACGCTGAAAAAGATATAATTGAGGCGGCGGTGATGTCGTTTAAATTCCCGGAGTGAATAGTCGCCTTATTTTTGCAATGCTTTGAGCATTGCAATTTTTATTTTCAGAATCGGAAGGTGTTCAGAGGGTCTAACCCTCTGATTTTTGAAAAGGGTCGGACCCTTTTAAAATTGCGAAATCAAACAGCCGGGTCTGCCTAGGACTTAACCTTGACAAAATGGGATAATGGTGTATAGTCAAGGCAGTAGACGGCGCTCTTATAAAATTAAATAAATAAAAGGAAAGGGCCGCTACTAGGAGGTAAGGAAGATGGGTAAGATTTATGTTGCGGGAATGCTCATCGCATTCCTGGTGGCGTGCTTGAGCGCGCCGGGAACAGCTTATACTCTGCGATTGAATGCAGAGGACACGTCGCCAAAGATAGGGAATACGGTGTTTTTGATGGAAGTGCCGTATGTGGAGGATATGTATGTTAATAAAACTGGTAATGGAGCCACTGCTGGGTATAATTACACGTCGATTTCCATGCAGTTTTGGAAAAATGATGGCTCCATGGCTGTTTATGCGGAATTACTGTACTTCCCTATGGGCTTGCCTCCCTATGAGGAGGCTTGCCGAACGTTTATTAGTGATTTCGAAAAAAAAACTGGCGGGAAAGTATTTCGGGTCAATGAGAGCTATGATCAATTCTCTGGGTATCAAGCAAAGGTATGGGACGTTCGTAATCCCATAAATGATCGGCCTGGTTTTATAGCCAAGGCTGAGATTGACAGCCAGAGAGTTTTTAATATCATAGCCGACCCGAACACATTCGGGAATTCAAGTTTAAAAATTGGCGTGGTGGATGAGAATAAAGTTGTCTGGTTATAGGAGTACCAAAATTGGTGCTCCGTCTTTTTATATTTTTGAGAAACAGTTATAATGGTCGTAATGAAGCAACTCGCATAAATTCAAATATCAAAATTCATGATTATTTGTAATGGCGTAAGGAAAAGCTTGAATAACTTTTTTTTAAGTTCGAGTTTTTGGCTGGTTTTGTTATTTGTGATGTTTTCTCTCTCTTTTGTTTTAGGTGGAAGAAATTCAATAAAAGCAGAATTAGACAGTTTTACTCCAGTAATCAATATTGGGGGTGATGCGGGGCGGGCGATTCTTGATACTTTGGGTAGGCTTGGGGCGGGAGGATTGTTTAATTCGGATGGGACGCCGATGACGGAGGAGCAGTTGTTGGCGGCGATTGAGGCTTATGTGGAATCAACCGCGGGGCAGGATTTGAGTGACGAGGCGGTGGTGGCGGGTTTCTATGCATCTTTGGGAATTTCCAATGTGCCGACAGAGGCTACCGCTCCGGAATTTACGGCGGCGTTTGCCGAAAAGGTGCGCGAAGCCGCCGTGGCAAAAGCGGCGGCGCAGGCGGCGATGGAGAATCCTGTGTCCGGCGATCCTGCGGCGCCGGTGGCGGGGGATCAGCCGACGGCGGATCCCGGCAAAGAGGGTACTGTTGGTCCGAAAAAGGACGGGGAGAATCCGGGGGTGGCGCCGGAGGGGTTGGAGACGAATGATCCGACAAAATCTTCGGCCGATTATGTGGACGGCAATCCGAAAGACGAGCCTTCCGACAATAATCAAAATCCGCTGGACTCTTCGGAGGATCAAACGCAGGATCCTTCCCAAGAGGAAACAAACCAACCGCCGGCAAAAACGGAGACGGAAAATTTCAGAAAGTTTTCAGAGGGTCTAACCCTCTGATTTTTAATAACCCTCTGATTTTTAAAAAGGGTCGGACCCTTTTAAAATTGCGAAATCAAACAACCACGGCCTGGGTAAAACTTGACAAAATGGGATAATGGTGTATAGTCAAGGCAGTAGACGCGCTCTTTATAATTTAAATAAATTGGTAAGGAAAGGGCCGCTACTAGGAGGTAAGAAAGATGAGCAAAGTTTATGGTGCGGGAGTGCTCATCATGCTCCTGCTAGTGGCGTGCTCTGTGGGGAGCGCGCAAGAAAGAAGGGTGGAGTTCTTCGATCCAAAAATTGGGGGGTTCTCGTTTGTGGCTGACCATGACGAGTTTGCTATCCTCACCGACGCCGATACGATGACAACGGATGGAGCTGTATATCCGTTCCAGTTTGGTAGTGTCCAAGTCTGGGACGAAAATAAAACAATGGGAGCATATGTGTCTCTGTCTCGTTTTGACAGGGGGAAGCCTCCCGTTGAAACAGAAAAAAAGCTCTTTATTAAGAGCTTTGTCTCCTCCGGCGGAGAGATGTGGGAAGATAGTCCAGTTTCCGGGATTGTGGCTGGATATAATGCCACAATCTGGCAAGGGGTTGGAATGCCCTACTACATGGATGCGCAGAAAAAACAGTTGCGCCACTTCTCTGCTACGATCATTTACATAGATATTAACGAATCTATGTCGATGGCAATCGGAGCCGAGGAGCCGCTCCTCAGCGAAATAATCGGGAGTATTGTTGTTGAATAAGGGGGTGTCTGAAATGGCACTCCATTTTTTTTATTTTTAAATTGGTTATAATAAAATTATAATAATATTATGCTATGGTGCCAACTTTATTCAGTAGTTTCAAAGGTAATAGTTTCGGCAAAGATTTTTTGAAAATCAGATTTTTATTTCAATTAGTTTTGTTTCTTTTTCTTTCTTTCTTTTTAGTTTCATTGTTTAAGAATCCAACCAGTGCTCAGTGGGGAGCTCCTCTAGAGCTTAGCGGGAGGACAGATCTTTTGACCGGGCTTGGGCCGGGGATTGGGAAACTCACAAACGAGGATGGGACGCCGATGACGGAGGAACAATGGAAGGCGAAGATTGAGGAATATGTGGAGTCAATTGCGGGAATGGATTTAACCGAGGAGCAGGTGGTTTCCGGCTTTTATGATTTTTTGGGGATTGAGAGTGTATCAGCGGATCCGACCAGTCCGGAATATGCGGCACTGTCAAGCGGATTGACCGGAGCGCGCACCGGAGATAAGGATGCCTCGCGCGCTTTGGCGGAAAGTATTGCCGCGGCGGCGCAGGCGGTGACGGAGAATCCTGTGTCCGGAGATCCTGCGGCGCCGGTGGCGGGGGATCAGCCGACGGCGGATCCCAGCAAAGAGGGCACTGTTGGTCCGAAAAAGGACGGGGAGAATCCGGGGGTGGCGGCAGAGGCGACAAAGACGGGTGATCCGACAGAATCTTCGGCCGATTATGTGGACGGCAATCCGAAAGGCGAGCCTTCCGACAATAATCAAAATCCGCCGAACTCTTCGGAGGATCAAACGCAGGATCCTTCCCAAGAGGAAGCAAACCAACCGCCGGCAAAAACGGAGACGGAAAATTTCAGAAAGTGTTCAGAGGGTCTAACCCTCTGATTTTTAAAAAGGGTCGGACCCTTTTAAAATTGCGAAATCAAACAGCCGGGCCTGCCTAGGACTTAACCTTGACAAAATGGGATAATGGTGTATAGTCAGGGCAGTAGACGCGCTCTTATAAAATTAAATAAAAGAAAGAAGGAGCCGCTACTAGGAGGACAAGGAAATGAGCAAATTTGTTGGCGGAGTGCTCATCGCACTCCTGATAGCGTGCCTGAGCGCGCCGATGGTGCAGGCTAGCGAGCACATTATTTATAGCCGTGAGGTAGATGCGATTTTTAGTCTCCCCGCAGATTTCACTATTACAAATATAAGTGATGGTGAAGTGCTGTTCAAGAATCAGGACAACTCCGTTTGGGGGGGTATCCAGGTGGAATATAATACTACCGAAGGCCCCCTAAATTTAACGGAGCAGTGTCGGTATGAGATGGTAAAGGTTTATAACCAAAACCTTGCCATAAAGGGGATAAGGGGAAAGAATATCACCCTCTCCGACCTGCCGTTTAAGCAGATTCCTATCGCAGGGCAGTTTATTACTGTGTCTCGCGAACCGCGGGACTTCTGGGCGGCAGAGTTTCGGCCTATGGGCACCAATGCCACAATAGTAACGGTGATCGCGACCGAAGCTTTCATGATGAACCTCATTGAATTTATGAGGTTTCGTATCAAAGTTTGATTATTTCTATTTTTCAAACTTTTTTCTTTTTTTAAAATGCGATTTTAGTTTAAAAAAGAACTTCTATTTTGCCGTTACGTGTCAAACGAAAATAGAAATGACATATCTTGCTGTTACGCTGTAAATAAAAATAAGCTATAATAAACCAATAGGTTTTTTTTGGGGTTGTTTTTAATAATAAAAGCAGGTCTAAATTTATGAACCAATATATTAATTTTAATTTTTCTAAAAATAAAATTACGGCCATAGCGCTATATTTTTTTGCAATATTGTTAACAGTTTGTTTATTTCGGTTTTGGGGTGTTGTAGTCGCTAATTATGGTTATGGCGATTTTATTGATAGTATGCCAGTCGATGTCGGCACCAGCGGAATTGGCGGTGCGTTGTTTGAACAATTCGGAGGACTATTAAGAAATCCGGATGGAACGCCGATGACGGAGGAGCAGTTCAACGCAGCGATTGAGGCCTATGTGGAATCAACCGCGGGGCAGGATTTGAGTGACGAGGCGGTGGTGGCGGGTTTCTATGCGTCTTTGGGAATTTCCGAGGTTCCGGCAGAGGCCACTGATCCGGAATTTGTGGCGGGATTCGCCGAAAAAGTGCGCGAAGCCGCGGCGGCAAAAGCGGCGGCGCAGGCGGCGACGGAGAATCCTGTGTCCGGAGATCCTGCGGCGCCGGTGGCGGGGGATCAGCCGACGGCGGATCCCAGCAAAGAGGGCACTGTTGGTCCGAAAAAGGACGGGGAGAATCCGGGGGTGGCGCCGGAGGGGTTGGAGACGAATGATCCGACAAAATCTTCGGCCGATTATGTGGACGGCAATCCGAAAGATGAGCCTTCCGACAATAATCAAAATCCGCTGGACTCTTCGGAGGATCAAACGCAGGATCCTTCCCAAGAGGAAGCAAACCAACCGCCGGCAAAAACGGAGACGGAGGAAAATGATCCGATTGTCTTTTACAAAAAAAACGATACCGAACGTTATGTCTTGAATTTGAGCACTAAAAAAGACCGGGAGCCGATTAATTTGAGCACCAAAGAAGACCGGGAGCCGATTAATTTGAGCACCAAAGAAGACCGGGAGCCGATCAGGTTGGGCCGTGAAGAAGATGCTCCGGTGGTGGTTTTGAATAGATACAACGAGCCGGACGTGGTTTATACCAGAAGGCAAATTGAATCCGATATTGAAGAGGAGGAGGATCGGGATGAGCCTGAGCCGGCGCCTCAAAACGATCCGACCCCGGCGCCGGACGCTTGTGCGGGGGACAGGTGCGCGTCCGCGTCCGCGTCCGCGTCCGCGGAAAATTCCACCGATAGCAATAATATTTTTGAAAAGTTTTTCAACGATTATGACGAGAGCGAGAGCGAGAATGCGGTTTCCAATTACCAGAATGCTTCCGATAACAGCGACATGATTGTTGACAATTCCTACTCCATGGAAACTGCGGTTTCGGCGGTAGAGGCCGCCGCGCCGAGCGCCCAGGCGGCCGGATCGCCGGATTCAAAAACGAAAGCGGCGGCGCAAACGATTATTTTGCCGGCCGCGGAAGCGGAATTGGCCGCGCTTTTGCGCACCGCGGCGATTGAGTTGCGGTTGAAAACCGCCGATGCGAAAGGGGCGATGTTCTATCTTCGCCGCGGGGTTACCGCCGCGCCGCTCTATTTGGGCGCGGCCCGGCAATCCGCCGCCGGCACGTGGGAATTTTCGGCGGATTTAAACGCCAATCCGTTGCCCAACGGCAATTATTATGTTTTCGCGCAGATTGATCGCGGCGACGGAAATGTTTATCACACCACCGATGTTTATATTGCCATCAATATCGCCGCGCCGGTGAACGAGGAGCAAAGGGCGGCCGCCGAGCAGGAGGTTAAAGCCAGCACCGCATCAATTGAAAAAAGCGAAGAGGTTATCCAGGCGGCCGTTCGGCAAACCGCCGCCGCGCCGGCTTTCGCGCAAGCGAACGCCGAGGAGCGGATTGAAAATTTGGCGCAAATGGTCAGAGTTTATTTCCGTCTGGAAAGTTTGCGCGAAGAAAAGGTTCTCCGACAGCGGGAGGCCGCCGCGCAGATTGCCAGATTAAACGGCGAGATTGCGCTACTGCCGGCCAACGTGATTGATTTGGTGCTCAACGATAAAGTTCGCGCCCGGCAATATTTCATTGAATTGGAAAAAACATTGGGAGAAGAAATTGTTGTGGTCAACACCGGTATTGAAAAAATTTCGGAAGAGATTGGCGGGCTTTCCGATGAGATATTCGGTTTGGCGCCGACGGAAGAAGCAAAAGGCTTGATGCGCGGCCAAATTGATGCCATGAGGGAGGATATCGCCCGGCGCGAAAAAGCGATCATTGAAAACCGGAAAATCCTGTTGCGCGATACCGACGGCGACGGCTTGCTGGACGGCCGGGAAATTGAGATCGGCACCGATTTACTCAATCCCGACACCGATGGCGACGGCTTGCTGGACGGCGATGAAGCGGCCAACGGGCGCGATCCGTTGGTGCCCGAAAAGTCCGCCGTTGAGCCGCAGACCGATCCGGGCGCGGTGCCGCCGGCAAAAGCCGATGTTTATAAAGTGGAAAAAGTGAAATCGGTTAAAGCCGAAGACGGTTCATCCTTGGTTGAAATTTCCGGCCGTGCCTTGCCGCTTTCCTATGTCAAAATTTTCATCTATTCCCAGCCGGTGATTGTGGCGGTGAAGACCGATGCGCAGGGACGCTGGACATATACTTTGGACAAACCTCTGGAAGACGGAAACCACACCGTGTACGCGACGCTGGTTAACAGCCAAGGCCGGTTTGCCGCGCGTTCCGAAGTTTATGTTTTCAAAAAAACCGGCGATCAAATTGAAAAATTGGTGGCCGGGCAGGAAGCATCAATGTCATCGGCGACCGGCAGAATAATCCAGGATTTCAAGTTTGTGATCATCATCATTGTGGTGATTACCGTGGCGCTGGCGCTGGCGGCGGTTGGTTATCTGGCGAACCGCGGCGCGAAGAAAGTTTGACGCGGAAAAATTAAATGAAGCGATATTTTCAAAATACGTTTGTTTTCGTGCGCGAAAATCCGGCGATTTTGTTTTCTTTGGCGCTGATCGTCGTTATTCCGCTGGCGCTTTATTTTTATGTGTCTTTCACGGTGCAATCGTTTGAGAATGCGGCAATCAATGAGATTGAGGCGCATGATTTCACCGTGAGCGACACGCTCTTGGCGATGGTGGAGCGTGATTTTCCGGCCAAGGACGCGGCGCATCCCGAAGCGTTGCAAAAAACGATTGATCGGATTGTCGCCAACGATACGCGGCTGAAAAACATCCGCGTGATCGTCAAAGACGGCCGGGACTATAAAACGATTGCCGCGCAAAACCGCGATCAAGTGGGGATGTCTGTTGACGTCACGCCGTCTTTGAACGGCGAATCGCTGATCGCATACAGTTGGGTTAACGCCAGTGAGGATGTATCATCGGAAATTGAAATTGCCGGAGAAAAGTTGCGGCGGGTGATCAAGGTGTTTGTCGGGGAAGACGGCGAAGTCTACGCTCTGGCGGCGGCGGACTTTTCCATCAACCGGACGCTGGATATGATCGCCGGCGGAGTTTATCAAAGTTATTTGATTATGGGGGTCATTATGATTTTGAGTTTGCTTTTGATTGTTCAGCACGCGCGGCTGTTTTCCTATGTCGGTTTGTCCAAGGATTTGCAACAGAAAAATACCGCCAAGGATAATTTCATCCGGATGGCGACCCATGAATTGCGCGCGCCGGTGACGGTGCTTACCGGCTACACGGACTTGCTCAAAGAAGATTTGGCCGGCACGGTGGACGCGGACCAACAGAAATATATTGACCGGATGGTATTATCGGTCAAAAACCTGAGCGATTTGATGGCCGACATTCTGGAGGTGTCGCACTTGGAGCAGGGACGGACCGATTTTGAACCCGAGATCATCGCGCCTGATATTGTGGTCAAGGAAATTGTTGACGGATTGGCGGCCAAAGCCGAACAAAAGGGGCTGAAACTTTCTTTTGACGCGAAAGGCTTTTCCCACAAGATCCGCGTTAATCCGGTGTGCTTCAAACGGATTGTCACCAATTTGGTGGAGAATTCCATCAAATACACGCCGGCGGGAAAAGTGGCGGTGACGGTGGCGGCACAAACCGCCAAAAAACGGTGCGCCATCACCATTCAGGACACCGGTTTTGGCATTTCGGCCGAAGGGCAGGCGCATTTGTTTGAACAATTTTATCGCGTGAAAACCCAAGAAAACGCCGAAATTCCCGGCACGGGATTGGGGTTGTGGATGTCGCGCGAAATGGCGCGCAAAATGGGCGGCGACATTATGCTGGAAAGCATTGAAAAAATGGGCTCCAAATTTTTCATCTTTTTCCCATTGTCCAACAAAAATTAAAAATATTGTATCCGTAGGGGCGCGGCTTTATGCCCGCCCTTTTTTAATTTGGGCGCCCACAAGGGACGTCCCTACGGATTTTGACTTTTGTCTTTTGACTTTCTAGTATACAATCATGCGAACCGGGATTGCCACCGTGCCGTTGGATTGGGGGCGTTGCCCCCGCTGGCTGTTTGAGAGAATGACCCGCATGGGGCGGGGGATTTGTGTTGCCATTGTGGAGGAATTCGGCCCCGAAGAGTTGTTGCGGCGGCTTTCCGATCCGGCATGGTTCCAGTCGCTGGGATGCGTGATGGGGTTTGACTGGAATTCTTCAGGCCTGACCGTCACCACGATGGGCGCGTTAAAAGAAGCGGTGCGCGGTATGGAAACCGATCTGGGATTTTATGTTTGCGGCGGCAAGCGCGTGTCGCGCAAAACTCCCGAAGAAACGCAAAAGTGGGGCCAATATCTTGGCTGGTCCGAAAGCAAAACCGACAGCCTAGTGAACGCCAGTAAAATGGCGGCCAAAGTTGATTCGGCGCTGGTGCAGGACGGATTTTCCATTTACGCGCACAATTTATTGTTCACCAATTCCGGCAAATGGGCCGTGATCCAGCAGGGGATGAACACTGATTTGCAAAAAGCGCGGCGCTATCACTGGCTGTCGGACGGCGTGAATGATTTCTGCGAAAATCCGCATTCGGGCATTGCCAGCGACGCGCGGCTAAAGCCGCTGAATTTGACTGCCGAGGAGAGCCGGGAAAACAAAGAGATTTCCGCGCAAATGGTGAAGCTTGAGCCCGCGGCCGTGCTGAAAAATTTACAAACCGCGGCCGAAAAAGTTTCAAAAAATATGCCGGCGGTTGCTAATCCCGGCGGTTCAAGCTTGGGAAAACAGAGCCGTCTGCCCGGATTTTCCGAGATGGAGCTAAACGATGTTGAATTTCATTGGCATCCGGTC
>Ga0209723_1004757_pt1 | contig 14776 bp, 8 predicted proteins | sample BiotimSIPDNA_2_FD_185750 | JGI IMG/M metagenome (GOLD analysis project Ga0209723, IMG submission 185750) | Anaerobic biogas reactor microbial communites from Washington, USA - Biogas_R2 time_0 SIP DNA (SPAdes) (version 2) | ecosystem: Engineered > Bioreactor > Anaerobic > Unclassified | place... | reverse complement strand
TAAAGCGCCTAAGCGATAAATTAGCCATGCTGGAAGAAGAGCTGTGGCAAAGCTACGTCCTCAATTCGGAAAAGCTTGATTTCATGCAGGCCTTAGTCTCATCCACGGCAAAGAACAGCAAAAATTTGTATTGTGCTTGCCCCGTGCGCGAAGCTTTACTCACGGCTATTGCCCCGCCAGAAATCGCGACCAATTACACCATCATCGCTGCAGACGGTTCGCAAATTCAACCTAGTCGCCATAAAGCCGTACAGTTTTGTGTAATTAATGTTGGGATTATCAAAGCCTTTATGGGCTCTGGGCAAGCGCCTGAAATCCAAACCTTCAGCCAACTGCTCGATTATGAACAATTGTTTAGCGAAGACGGCCAATTAATTGACGAGGACGCCGTTGCAATCATCAGGGATTTTGCGGAAAGGTCGGTCATACAGCAATCCATAACGCCCGACCCGCATCCTATCTTATCCATTACAGACGGCCCACTGGGGCTATACCAGCGCGCCGCTGCCAGGAATGACTCGAAGGAATTACAAACAAAACTCTTGAATATTTACCATGACATCGCCGAACAAGGCGTGATCAGCGCCGGGTACATTGATAAGCCCGGTTCGGATATGATTGGCCGCTTGTTCAGCATCATGAAGAACGATGAACAGGGGCAGTCTGAATACGATTCAAAAAAGCGCTATTATAAGGGCGTTAGCGATGTAGCCATTTTTCGGCGTTTTCTAAAGCAGCCCGGTGCGCGCTCTGCTGTTTTTGAAATGATCAACCAAGATGATAAGGGCCAAAAATCATCTCTGCCCGTCCATTTCTTTTACATGAATGTTGGCCAAGGGTCCCCGTATATTGTACGCGTGGAGTTTCCTGAGTGGGTAAGCCGCAGTCCACAGCGTGTGGATTTGCTGCATGCCGTCATTTTTAAAGAGGTGAAGGTGCTCGATAGGAATCCCTATCCTTATATCCTGCACCGCGCCCATGAATTGGCCGTCATTCATTTTGAAGAATATGAAGAGGTTGAACGGATGCTGCTTGAAGCGTATGAAAAAGCTGAGATCAGCTCGGGCGTTCAATCTAATAAAGAAGCCAACAAGATTTACAGTGGAAAGTGAAAATAATCATGAATCAATCGCAAATTATCCCCATTGGCAAGTTACTTCGTGCTAATAACAGCGGTTTCGTAGCGGGTTGCCGCGTCTCAGAATTAGATGCGCCCCAGTTTGGCACACTCTGTAAAGTGAGCATTGATAAGGGCAGGGAGGTTTTTGGGCTGATTGCCAATATCAGCATCAATGACGATGGCTTGGTGCGGCAAATTGTTTCGGGGGTATCGATCCCAGAGGAATACACGGCCGACAATCGCTATAACCGCAACCTGCCCGTGGAAATCCAGGTTTTGTGCATCGGCTACCAAGAGGACGGCACGATTTTTCATTTGCTGCCCCCACAGCCGCCTCTAAGCCTTGATACGCTGTATTTGTGCAGCCAAGAGGAGTTGGTTAGGTTCACACAAGCGGGTCACTTTGGGTATTTCCGGCATATCTTACGCGCTCAAGACCTGCCGATCGACGAGCTGTTAGCCGCCCATTTACGGTCCGCGAAACTTGCGCACATGCAAGCCGGCAATAAGGCCTGGTTTGACAACGCCGCCCAGGAACTCATCACGCTGCTTCGCGATGATTACCCGGTATTGATTTCCGTGCTGAGCGCATTGGCGGATATATAGGAGATTAATATGGATCAATATGCTGATTTTTCGAGGACTCCGCAGCAGGACTCAATCGGATACGTAGTTGGCGGCGGCTTGCAAGCCAACCTGCAGGTGCGCTTAAGCGTCCGGCCGCAGGATATTCAAGAAGGGTCATTTGTCATCATTGACAGCGGCAATTGGCGTTTTTACGGCCTGGTTACGGATATTTTCCTGGGGGCGACTGACCCGCGCTTTGCGGATGAACAGAGCGAGCGGCGCCTTCCGGCAAACCTAGCCAGCTTACTGCACGGGCAAACCCTATTCACGAACCTCTCCGTGCTGCCGGCGCTGATGTTAGAGCGCGGGCCGGAACCTGGTTCACCTGAATATCTTGAGTGGCGCGCAGCGAACCCGGAAGAAAAGCTGCCCATCCCGGTCAAGACAGTGCCGAGCCATCACTCAGAGGTGCATTTGGCAGATGCCGGGGATATCGCCCAAATTTTTGGCGAAGAAGACGGGAAAACCATTTACAAAATCGGGGAGACCCGCGAGCAAGGTCACGCTGTTTGCATTGACTTAGAAAAATTTGTTCAACGCTCAGCCGGTATTTTTGGCGCCACCGGCACAGGCAAATCTTTCCTGACGCGCGTGATCCTGGCTGGTCTTATCAAAGCAGACCAAGCCTCTACCCTCATTTTTGACATGCATAACGAATATGGGCCAGATGATATCTCGTCTGACACGGGGGAAAACGTCCCGGGGCTGCGCAACAAATTCCCGACACGGGTGCGCCTGGTTGGCCTTGGCGCTGGAACAAAATTTACTGGCACACAAGCCGATTTCACTTTGGAAATATCCGAATCGGACATTACCGCAGAAGATATCCTGATGTTGACAGAAGAATTGAACCTGAAGGAAACAACCAGTTCAACACTGGCGGCTTTGGAAGATCAATATCATGAAAACTGGTTCCACAAATTCAAGAAGATGCGCTCCAATGCAACGGTTGAAGGAGAGGACGGAAAGAAAACACCTGCCCCGGATAGCGTGGCAGCATGGGCGTACCAAGCGGGAATACATCCTGCCGCTGCAGAAGGATTGCACAGCAAATTAAACAGGGTATTTCAGAAGCCCTATATCAACCCCGACCCAGCAGCCGATACGCTGACCGAGATGATCAAGCAGTTGGAGAGCGGCAAACATATCGTGCTTTCGTTTGGAAAATTCGCAACGGACCTAGACTATTTACTGGTGACGAACCTTATCACTCGGCGGATCCGCGAAGCATGGGAACGCAAAACGAACGCTTTTAGGGGCGATAGGAATAACGGAGAGCCGAGGCCGCTGGTCGTGGTGGTAGAAGAAGCACACAAATTGCTTAACCGCGAAATGGCCTCCCAGACCACTTTCAGCACGATCGCCAGGGAGATGCGCAAGTATTATGTTACGTTACTAATAATCGACCAAAGGCCTTCGCAAATTTATGATGAGGTGATGTCGCAGCTCGGCACGCGCATTTCAGGCTGGCTGGGGGACGAGGATGATATCAACGCGGTGCTGTCCGGCCTGGCTGGACGGTCGGCCCTGCGCGGCATGTTGGCGCATTTACAACCTAAGGAAGAGGTGTTGATCCTCGGTTGGGGGGTCTCAATGCCGCTGCCAATCCGCTCGCGGCGCTATAATGACCAGTTTTGGCAGGAGCTGCTGGGTGAAGGTGGCACCCTTGAAAAGAAAAGCCGCGACCAATTAAACGCTGAACTGGGGTTTTAAGCGATGATTCCCTATAAGCTTACCCTGCAGGGGTTTCTCTCTTACCGGAAGCCAGTAACGCTGGACTTTACCAGCTTTGATGTGGCCTGCATCTCAGGCTCGAATGGGGCAGGAAAGTCATCCTTATTAGACGCTATCACCTGGGCGTTGTTTGGCGAAGCAAGAAAGCGCGACGAGTCCATCATCAATGTCGCTTGTCAAAAAGCTGAGGTAATCCTTGAATTTGAATACGAGGGCAACCTCTATCGCGTTCAGCGCATCAACCAGCGCGGCAAAAGCACCACTGTAGACTTCTTCATCAAAAACCCGCTCTCAGATGACCCCCTGAACCAGTGGAAAACACTAAGCGAGCGCACGCTGCGCGACACCGATGCGCTTATTCAACGCACACTACGCTTAGACTATGACACCTTCATCAATGCCTCATTCTTCCTACAAGGAAAGGCGGACCTGTTCACAACGCAGCGCCCTGCCGATCGCAAAAAGATCTTGAGCAGTATTTTAGGCCTTGATATTTGGGAAACCTACCGGGATAAAGCAGCTGGACTTCGCAAAGACCATGAAAATGATCTGGCGGGCATAGAGGCACGCTTAATCGAGGTGCGCGCTGAATTGGGCGAAGAGGACGCCCGCATAGCCCAACTTGAAGCCTTAGAAAAAGAACTGCAAACAAAGGTTAGGGAACGCCAAACACAAGGGCAAATATTTGAAAACCTCAAAAAATTGACTGCCTCACTGCTGGAGCAAGAGCGCTTATTGGCTACCCTGAAAGACCAGTTAGAAAGGGCAACCAAAACGCAACAATACAATGCCGCTATCCTGAAGACAAGGCAAGCCGAGTTGGCTGAGCTGCAAAACAAGGTGGTGCATGCAGAACAAATTGAAGCAGATTACCAAAAATGGTTAGCAGACCGTAAGACTTTAGAGGGCTGGGAAGAACTGGCTGCCCAATTTAGACTGATCGAAGTAAAGCGCCAAGAGCCCCTTATGGCCATTGAAAGCGCGCGGGTGCAGTTAAACGAAAAACTGTCCGCCCTGAAGGAAAGACTTGACGCACTACTGCTGAGTGAAAAGGAGCTGCCCACTCTTACAGCCCAGCTTGCTGAGAAAGAAGAAACCATCCGAGGTATAAAGCTGCAAATTTCCGAGCGGGTTAAATTAGAAGAAGCTTTGGGCGAACTAAGGCAAAAACACGCTGATGCAAAAGCAGAGAATCCACGCTTGAGAGACGAGATGAATTTGCTTAAAGAGCGCATTGAGAAGCTGGAAGAGGCTGAAGGCGCAAGCTGCCCTTTGTGCGGTCAGCCACTATCCGAGGAGGATAGGCTGGCGCTGGTTACCGATCTAACCCAGCAGGGTCTTGCGATGGGCGCACGCTTCCGGGATAATAAAGCCTTAATTTCTGAGTTTGAGGTCAATTTACGGGACCTTGAATCAAGATTAAGCGCTGCAAAGGAATTGGACAGCCACTTAATCAGAGAAAATCGACTGTTAGACCAGGTGGCGCAAAAGATCAGCCACATTGAAGGTGAGAGGCAGACCTGGCAAAGCCAATACGCACAGCAGCTTGAAGAAATAGAAATCACGCTTGAACAAGGTAACTTCGCCCAGGAAGCGCGATCCACCCTAGGCGCTATCGACCAGGCGCTAAAAGACATGGGGTACGACCCTGGCAAACACGAATCAGCGCGCCAAGTAGAACGCGCTGGCCGCCAGGCTGAAACTGCATATAACGACTTGAATAAGGCCAAGGCAACCCTACAGCCACTACAGCGCGAGGTTTTAGAACTAGAACAGACCGTAGCACGACAAGAGAGCGATGTGGCGCGTTTACAGGTTGCTTTTGATGAGGCAGATACGCAATACAACCAGACTAAAGCGCAGTTACCCAATTTACAGGAAGCCGAGACAGCCCTTTTGCAAATTCAGGAAAGAGAGAACCGGCTGAGGATGGCTGTTGGCGCTGCCAGGCAAAAAGTGGATGTGTTGGATACGCTGCGCCAACGCGAGGCTGCTTTTTTGGAAGAGCGCGAGAGTACCATCGGGCAAATCAGCCACTTAAAGGTTTTAGAGAAATCATTCGGCAAAGACGGCGTGCCGGCCCTGCTGATTGAGCAAGCGCTGCCGGAAATTGAGGAGCAAGCTAATACGATCCTCTCCAGGCTTTCAAACAACACCATGTCTGTGCAATTGATCACCCAGCGCGAGTTTAAAGATCAAAGCCGCGAGGACAAAAAAGAAACACTGGATATCCGCATTAGCGATGGGTCTGGGGCAAGGGATTATGAAATGTTCTCTGGGGGTGAAGCCTTTCGGATCAACTTTGCCATCCGCCTGGCGCTTTCGAGGGTGTTGGCACAGCGGTCAGGCGCGCGCCTGCAAACATTGGTGATTGATGAGGGCTTTGGCAACCAAGACCAACAGGGTCGCCAAAGGCTGATTGAAGCGATCAACCTGATCAAGAATGATTTTCAGAAGATTTTAATCATCACCCACCTGGATGAGTTGAAAGAGTCCTTCCCAACCCGGATCGAGGTCGAAAAGACTGTAGAAGGGTCAGCATTGACGGTGATTTAGGGCTTGCGAACTAGCGCCTTGTTCTTGAGCTTACTGAACGTCAGCCCTGCGAATATAGTAATGAAGGGGATGATTGGCACCTGGTAGCGTGGTTGAACCTCGAAGAATGTGTAAGCCGCTATTGAAGAAAGGATGATTACCAAACAAACCAAGCTAAGCGCGTGGTCCTTGCCCTCATCATAATGATAAAAGAATACTGATGCTAGGGCCAATATCAGCCAATAGGTATATTGACTCAATAGAGCGAAGGCTTTTTGGATTTCAGCTGTTTCATAAGGCCAATTTGTCTTAAAAGTTGCAGGGTCATATGCCTCATTCAAAAAAGCAACGTCTGCAGTAAAAGTGGTGTTGGCAAAAATAAAGGCATATTTGTCTTTTAGGACATCCAGGAAGTGCAGAGGGTGGTCAACCAGCCGTTCAGCAACTAGTTTTAGGCCGTTGGAGAATGCTTCATCTTCAGGCCAGGAATACACTAACCCAGTATCTGAGGGGTTTTCACGCCCAAGCATTTCAACATTCGTCCCGACCATTAAAGGCCAAATGACAGTACGCTTTTCGTCAATGCGCATGTCTGCCACCGAGATGCTTTGCGCAAGCGTATTGATAAACAGGTATCCTGCGATTAATCCAAGAATTGGAAAAATTACAGATAAGATTTGGCGCCAATTTAATTGGATTTTGTGCTTTACAAACGGCACACCAAATAATACCGGGGAATAAATAAACAGCGATGATCGAATGGCGATCCCACATCCAAAAATGAAGGCTGCCAAGACCCAAAAGATCACTTTATCTTTGTTTAAGTAGTGCACCAAGAACAAACAACTCGCTAATAACAAGCTAGCAGCAATGATGTCGTTACAGACCAGGCTGGTCATGCCAATTTGTGAAGGGAAAATGGCATAGAGATAGCCAGCAACTATGCCTGCTTTTTCATTGTTTGTGTTTTTTCCAATTAACCAAAGACACAATATGATTACTGATGAAGCCAGGATGTTAATCATTTCCATAACAACATGGTTTGGCATAAGCTTATAGATCAACCCAACCAAACGCGTAAAGGTCACGTGCCTATCCATGTATAAGCCAGGCGTGCCGGATGCCAGCTGCAGGGCCCAACGATGAAAATCGCCAAAATCCGAGATTTGCGCCGTTGGAACCATCATAATCCAATAGAGTCTTAAGCCCGCCCCTAAGATGAGAATCAGGACAATAAAGAGCGCTTTGCTTTTTGGATTTTTTTGGAGCGCACGAAGGATTAAAAGGGGAAACAGAATCACAAATATACAACCAATAAGTGCCCAGGTTAGGCGATGCGCTTGCACATTGACAAATCCATCTTGGAAAAGTATGGCATTGTGAAACAGGAAGGTTAATAAGAGCAGGAGTAAATAGCGATACCAAAGCCCATTAGCCGTTGTTGTGTGGCTTCTCAGCATGAGCGAAGCCATAAAGAAGTAAACAAAGAGCGCGGTAAACCGGAGAAACGGATAAGCCGCTATCCAAACTTGCCAAAACTTTGAGGAGGATTGCACTTGATTGCCCTGGAAATCCACCCGGCCTGAAGCATCCGCTTCCCCAGCGGCAGGAATTTCAACATCGTGAACAAGCCCATTGATCGATACAGATGCCTGCCCGGGTTGGCTTTGGGGCACGAAAAATATGGAATAACTCAATGGGCTGACCGTGAACACCGTGCTTTGTAATTTGATTACCCCCATTTGACTGCCCTGGTGTACCAAAACGCCATCACTGCTATTCCATTCCCCTGAAAATTCATAGCCCTCGTCGATGCGCTGGGTGACGCCATTCTCTTGTACCGCTATGGCAGTCATGAAGCCAAGCGGGGTGTTTGTGGTAATAGTCATATCGACATTAACTGGGTGTAATGGCAGGAAGGAGGTGGTGAAATAGAATACAAGCGCTGCAGCCAAGAGGCTGAGAAGTACATGTTGCCTCCAATGGTCAACCAGGGGGCGCAAGAGCAGGGTTTCTCTCGGTTTCAGAAAGGAGTATACAAGAAAGAAAAAGGTGAGGTAACCAAAAATGCTGACAAGTAATTTTAAAGGTTTTGTATAAACAGCAAAAGGTAAGAATATGCTTAGTATCAAAAATAATAACAGGGCACTGCTTATTGCAGCAATCAGCAGGGTAACCAAATTCTTTTTAGTAAATTGAATTTTCTTAATGGTAGAAACTGACATTAAACATCCTGTTATTAAATTTATGTGTTAAGTGCATTCAAAACACCCTGGAAAGCCGCTACAACCTAAGCTGAGAAGTTATCTTTATGCGCAAGTTATTGACGTGCATATTGAGTTCTGCAATCTCTGGGGGGTCTAACTGTTCACCGGTTAGACTTTTGCTAATGAGTTCAAAGAAGGTTTCGTCCTCATACGGGGGAGTGTGTTTTTTGTAGGTATCCAGCAGCGTCAATTTATTAAAGTCGAAAACGACATGCACAATTGATAAATAGGAACGGATTAGGTAAAACGCATATTTAATAAGCCCGCTTGGATCGGGTTGCTCGTCTTGGGTTTCCCCGTCGCTTATATCGCGGGTTTCATTTTGTCTAAATTCATTCAATAAATCGTGCGGTAAAGGCATAGGGACCAGACCTAGGTCATAGCCGCCAAAAAGAATATGGCCTTGAACTTTGAGCCGCACATTTAGCTGGGGATTGGCCAGGAAACCTTCTGCATTAGTGGCGCTCAGCTCGCTTTCACGGACCAGGACTGCTTCGAGCTTGGTTTCTTCATCGCAGCAAGATTGAAATTTACTTGTTGTCTCTCTGATAGCAGTGAGAAAATTCGTTTTAGCGAGGCCCGATGCCTGGTTAGCATCAGCCATAATGATGACAACATCCAGGTCACTTTGGCCTTGGCGATAGTAACCGCCGGGCAGGGAGCCAATCGCAATGATTGCTTTTATCCTGGATGGGTCAATGCTGGATGCTTCGCGCGCAAACTCATGCAAGAGCGTCCAGGCTTGTTCTTCATTCACGGTGCTGTTCTCCTTGGTGTCTCAACTTAATAAGATTATACTTGTCTTAGACTAAGACTCCGGGTCTTATTTTCTTAGGAGCGCTTTTTTTGGTTATGAATAACTGGGTGTGCGTTTGAAATACTTCATCTCATTTTTGGTTTTACTCTCCTTGTTATTACTTAATGCATCTGGCATTAACACTGTGGATGGCGCCCTTGTCCAAGCAGCCTCAACGGAAGTGGCCGTGCGCTTGGGGGCAAATGCACAGGCACAGCTGGACAAGCTAGATATCTCACCCGTGCACTACTTCGACTACAGCAGCTACAGCTGGGCAATCCTATCCAGCGATCAACTGGAAATACTCGAGCCATCGGGTATGCCCTACCAAGTCATGCCTGATGCCTTTTTAATCAGCCTGGATAGCGAAGAATTTGACCCGGCAATCAAAAGCCCTGACTATCCAGATTTATCAACGAGTGTCGTAAGCCCCGAGAAAAACTTGCGCCTGGTCCAGTTTTACGGCCCGATCAAGGATGCCTGGCTAGAAACGCTCAAAGCCAATGCCCTGGAACTTGTGCAATATATTCATCCTTACACGTACATCGTTTGGGGCTCAGCCAGCAATCTAAATTTAGCGGCTGAAGCCATGCCGGTCAGGTGGCATGGGGCGTTTTCACCAGCCTACCGCAACCAGGTCAGGGGTCCTTTCCCGAAAGAGGCAACCATACTCATCCAGGTGATGCTCTACAACGGTGCAGACCCTGACCTACACGTCAAGCAGATCCAGGGGTTGGGCGGGCTGTTCAAAGGCCTCGCAAAGATGGACTCTACCTTTAGCCTGGCGGTCTTCCAGCTAAACCAGGACCAAATAGAGTTTGTTGGCAGCTTGCCGGGCGTTTACAGCCTGCAAGCTATCCCTGAGGACGGCGGCCTGAGGGGGGAGGTCAGCAGCCAGATCAACGCCGGCAATTACGGGGCAGATAATATCATTTTCAAGGGTTACCAGGCTTGGCTTAATGAGCTCAGTTTGAGCGGCAGCGGCGTTACGATTGCCAATGTGGACAGCGGGGTTGACCAAGACCACCCTGACCTGGTTGACAACTTTTCTGCCTGTGTTGGCTCAAGCTGCGCGGGCGAGGTACAGAGCACCCATGGCACCCATACAGCCGGGATCATGGCTGGCAGTGGTGCATCTGGCATAACGGACAGCGTGGGATTCCTGCGCGGCTTAGGCGTAGCCCCCCAAGCTAATTTAATTGAGCAGCTTTATACGCCAACCTATTTGGAACCTTCGGGGATGCTGACCTTGATGCAGCAGTCACATCAAAATGGGGCTGTTATCTCTGGAAACTCTTGGGGGCCTTCCGGCACGCCGCAGGGGTATGATATTTACGCCCGCTTAGTCGATATCGGCGTAAGAGATGCTGACCCAGAACTAGCGGGAAATCAGGCAATGAATTATGTGCTATCGATCATGAACGGGTATGGGGGGATTTCCAGCCAGGGTTCGCCTGATGAAGCTAAAAATGTCTTTACCATCGGCTCTACGTATGCCCAGACCTCATCTGGCATACCCCGTTTTGATTTTAATAATTTGTCAGTAAACACAGCCCACGGGCCAGCGCTGGACGGGCGCAATATTCCGCACCTGGTGGCGCCAGGCTGTTACGTGGACTCGACTGTTATCAACGGCTACAGCACCCTGTGCGGTACCAGCATGGCTTCACCGCAAGTCAGCGGTGGCGCAGCGCTTTTCATTGAAAAATATCAGCGCCTCTTTAATGAGGCTCCCAGCCCGGCCATGGTCAAGGCCGCATTTTTACCTGTTGCGCATGATTTGGCCGGTTATAAAGATGCGGATGGGAACACCCTCGGGCACCCCTTTGACTCAAAACAAGGCTGGGGCAGGTTGAACCTGGCACCTGTGCTTGACCCACAAGTCACGGTAAGTTATTTTGACAACCCCGTCAGTCTCAGCGAGTCTGGGGAAACCTGGCAGCAGGACATGCTAATACCTGACCCAAGCCAGCCGGTGCGCCTGATGTTGGTTTGGACGGACGCGCCAGGTCACGGCCTGGGCGGGGATACACCAGCCTGGAATAACGACTTAAACCTATCCATCAGGCTAAACGGGGAGACCTTCAACGGCAATAATTTTGACCCTGTAACGGGGCTCTCGCTACCCAACGGCGTCAGCGATTTCATGAATAATACGGAGGGTATATTCATACCACCCCAAACTGAGACGCGCTTTACCTTAAAGGTAGAGGGGATGAATATCAATTCTGACGGCGTGCCGGGCGTTGGCGACGAAACGGACCAGGATTTTGCCGTTGCCTGTTATAACTGCAGCGTTTACCAGGTCAGCCAGCCCCCAGTGGCCTATGACCAATCCCTGGCAACGGACGTCAATACGCCCATGAGTTTGACCCTGTTTACCTCTGATATTGACGCCGGGACGCGCACCTGGCAGGTAGGCGCGCCTGCAAGTGGCAGCCTGGCCGGCACGCCCCCAAACCTGACTTATACCCCAGAACTCGATTGGACAGGCTCAGATAGTTTTACTTTTATCGTTTTTGACGGAACGGTTCCCTCAAATACCGCGACTGTCACTATTGAGGTAGGTAATGGCCAAGGAACACCAGTAGCTATTGATGATTACTACGAAGTAATGATTAACAACAGCTTTGAGGTTGAGGAACCGGGGGTATTAATAAACGACCTGATTCACAACCCGCTTGAACATTATGTGGCTACCCTAGAAGCGGACCCACCGAATGGCACCGTCACGCTAAACCAAGATGGCGCTTTCTCCTACATACCCAAGCAAGGATTCTACGGGTTGGATGTATTTAGATACAGCATAAGGCATGCTAGTAATAATCAAATCCTCAGTGAGGCGACCGCATTTATTAGCGTGAAGCAGCTCTATCAGTATTATTTCCCCATCATTAACAAATAAGGCTGGGGTATCCAGCCTTATGATGTGGTTCAGTGTATAAGCAGGTGTCGGTTGGACTACTTAGCTTGCTCTTTAATCCCGTATAAGGCAAAAATGGATAAGAGAAACAGGAAACCATAAATGCTCATCAAGAGGATGTAGCCCTTGCCATCGCCAATTGGACCGCCAATGTAGGCACCAATACCACCCCCACCCCCCAACGGGTCATCATCCCCGGTAGTACAGTACTCACAGGTTCCATCTACAAATACTGCCGCAGTAAATTATTTAAATATACCGTCATCAAAATAACCACACTCGTATGTTCCTGTAGTTGGATTTCTCCTAACAAAATAATTAGTATTTGCACATTCCCATGTAGGACAACCACCACCTGTGCAACACATTGTGCCATACTGACACTCATAAGTCCCCGAAGGACAGGGAGGGGAACAAAATGCTAAGGATTTTTTGGAAGATAAGATTGTAACGAAAAAAAGCAATATAAAAAGAAGGGAGAAAATTCTAATTTTAAAATATTCTTTAAATTTTTCTTTAACCACAGGCTATATTAATGATATTAAATTAAAATTGTAAAAACAAGTGCTTGTTGAATTATATGAAAATCTAAATCGAAGAGACAAAGAAGGCGAGACCAAATAACCTTAAGGTCTCGCCTATTTAACAAAATTCAAGCAGTTTTACTCCTTAGTTGAAATCGCTATACCAACTGTGGATGGAGGAACTTTATAGGGGTCAAAACCAACGACCTCACTAGTCAAAACATATCCAAAGAAATACCTAAACCAGTGTGGCTCAACAGGATTACCTAACAAAGCATCCTTTAAAGACATCTCTACAATCCCATTTATAACCCATCTAGCATCCACAACAAACTCGCTTTCGCTAATAAGGAGGTTATGTTCACAAATTAAATCATTGTTATCCTCTTTTTGCTCGCAATCAATTTTTCGATATAACAGGTAAACATCACACGGCATATTCTCATTATCAAGACATGATTTATTTGCCTGAAAATCTTCTAACCCCGTTTCCCGAACCATTGATGCTATCCCCTCATCAACAAAGCAGTACTGAGTTTGAGAATCATAAAGATTTGGGTCAAGCAAACTGTATTCCGGATTATCTTTAACTTCTGCTTCCCAAGCTTTCGCCCAGTCCTCAACACGAACATGCACCACACTCGGGGGAATGCTGGAGCACTCTTCCACAGGTGGGTAGCACTCACCACCAAGGTCAAAACATGGTTTTGTCATGAACGCAAAAATTCTGGCAATTTCACTTCCGATAAAATAACAACCCTCTATTATATCTTCACACCATAAGATGGGTTCGGGTGTCGGTGTGGGTGTAGGCATATCGGTTGGTGTAGATGTAGGTTCCATCTTTTGGGTAGGTGTTGGCTGTAAAGTAGGTGCTTCTGTTGGAAGCTCTTTTGTTTCGGTTACAGGTACTTGTGTTTCAGCAACCGGAGGGGCACAGCCACTCATCAAGATAATAAAAATCAACACAAAAGTGTAAAGACTCTTGATCTTTTTCATTTCTCTCCCTTCTCTATTTATATGAATTCAAAAGGAATATATCACAAACAGGGTTGAAAGAAAAGTAATATAGGTTAGAAATTAATTTCTAATCCATTTTTACCAAAAAACAAGAATCACCAAGGTGAGTACAATCTTCATTTAAGCATTCTATATATAATAAATATCCGGGGTTAATTAAATCGGATACATTTATATTAGTATCAAGTATCTCCAGATTCTTTTAAGCAGGTTGTCGGCTTGCTTACTTGGCCTGCTCTTTAATGCCGTATAAGGCAAAAATGGATAAGAGAAACAGGAAACCATAAATGCTCATTAAGAGAATATAGCCTTTGCCATCTCCAATCGGCCCGCCGATATAGGCACCAATCGCACCAGCGCCGGCACCAGCCAGGTTAGACAGCCCAAGATAACGCCCAGCTTGTTCCTGCGGGACAATTTGCGTTCCCAAAGCCCAGTTGGCAGAGTAAAACACACCCATTGCAAGCCCAATCAGCAGGCCCCCGACATATAACATGGTCATGCCAGGAATGGTGGTGATGATGATGGTGCCAATGGTGGCCAATATGCCGCTAAAGGCAATCATCGGCTTTTTGCCAAACTTATCCGTCAGCCAGCCGGCCGGCAGGGAAGAAATGAGAATCGCCACGCCGACAAACATGGTCAGCATGGCAGATGGCCCAGCAGCTGCAGTGCCCTGCATTTCTGGAAAGCGTTCTTGGATAAAATACAAGGTGAAGCCAGCAATATTCGTTGCGCCAACCAGGAATGCCAAGCGGTTGATGACCCACCAAACGAAGGACGGCGATTTCTTTACGTCTTTTCCCAGCCCAATGTTCAGGCTTATCCAAACCCCCACGGCCACTGCTACGGCCATCCCGAGCACACCAATCAAAGCAATTAATACCAGGGAGGCTATGCCGCTCAGGTCTTTGGTGAGATTAATCAACCAGCGCACCAAGGCGCCCGTCCCCAAGATGACCACCGTAAAGGCTGCGGTCATGGCGGCTAAGCGGCCGAGGGATGCCCAATCCATGTCGTAAGGGGCTTTTTCCTGCGGGGTCTCGCGCACAAACATGGTAAGCGCCATACAAACCAGCATGACCGCAATCAGGACAACCAGGCCGCCCCAAATATTCCCGGCAGCAATCATTTTTGAGATGACAAATGAGACAAAGATCAGGGGTGCGGGTAATTCGAAGAAAGCTTTAATGCCCGAAAAGAGCCCGCGTTTTGCTTCAGGCACCAAGT
>Ga0209723_1004747_pt1 | contig 14797 bp, 15 predicted proteins | sample BiotimSIPDNA_2_FD_185750 | JGI IMG/M metagenome (GOLD analysis project Ga0209723, IMG submission 185750) | Anaerobic biogas reactor microbial communites from Washington, USA - Biogas_R2 time_0 SIP DNA (SPAdes) (version 2) | ecosystem: Engineered > Bioreactor > Anaerobic > Unclassified | place... | reverse complement strand
AGGCACGTACTTCCTACCTTTCCACGTAACGCATGATTTCCGGAAGGGTAGGAAGTGGTCATTTCAGTCAAAACATACACAACAATCACAATAACAAAAAGATACGGCTCTATTTAGAAAAGCACGTACTTCCTACCTTTACACGTAACGCATGATTTCCGGAAGGGTAGGAAGTGCTCATTTCAGTCAAAACATACACAACAATCACAATAACAGAAAGATACGGCTCTATTTAGAAAAGCACGTACTTCCTGCCTTTCCACAACAGCATCAGGACTTCGAGTGTTCCTTTAGTGCTATTTTGGAAGCACACGAAAACATATTTGTACGTGCTTTTTGATACTATGAACATCACAACGGAATATGTTGCATTATGTTTTGATTACTCGACAAAGCCATCCGCTCTATTCTTGCTACAAGCGGAACGCTACAGAATTTTTTGGTTGGGAATCTCGGAGATTCAAATGCTTTTCATAACTTTGACTGTACGGTAATATGAATTGGGACCCCTGGACTGGTTGTTATAAAGTAAGCGATGGATGCACTTACTGCTATTTCTATGGCCCTTTCTCAAAGCGTTACGGACAAAACAATATTCGTAAAACGAACGAGTTTGATAAACCTATAGCTAAAACAACAAAGGGTAAAGATAGAATTCAAGGCGGAAAGATTGTTGCTACCTGTTTCGCAAGCGATTTTTTTATTGCGGAAGCCGATCAGTGGCGTACTGAAGCCTGGGCAATGATTAAGAAACGACCTGATCTGGACTTTTTGATATTAACCAAACGCATTGACCGTTTTAATATTTCTCTGCCAAACGACTGGGGTGATGGCTATGATAATGTGAATATAGGGTGTACAATTGAGAATCAGGAATCAGCTGATTATCGCCTGCCTTTGTTTCTGTCCTACCCCATTAAAAGGAGATTCATAGCAGCAGCACCTCTTTTGGGAGCTATTGATATTTCGACTTATCTTGTAGGAATTGAGCATGTTACCGTAGGTGGTGAAACCGGACGGGAAGCTCGTATATGTAATTACGATTGGGTCTTAGATATTCGCAACCAATGTGTCAAAGCCGGAATAACCTTTTGGTTTAAAAACACAGGTTCGCTTTTCAGATATGACGGTACAGTCCAAAAAATCAATCCTTTCAGTCAGAGTAGGGTGGCAAAGGAATTTGGAATTAATATTAATACCCGGACGCGGTCCGGAAAGTTCGTGAAAGATACTGCCCCGTAAGTCAGGATATCTCCGCCTTTGGCGTCTCCCCCGTGTTCCGGATCAATGGTCCAGTCGCCCATAGACCTGTCCTTGATATCATTTACAATTTCGTTTGCGTATTTTCGGGAAACCCATAACTTTACCGTGCGTCACTGTAGAGACAAATCGTAGATTATGGAAAAAACTGAAATGAAGCCAATTGAGGGTTCGAATTGGAATAAACTGTACAAAGTCGGCGGAATTGCTGCTTTGGTGATCGTTTTGATCATCCCCATACAAATAATTATTTTCACCTTATTTCCTCCGCCCGACACTACGATCGGGTTTTTTGAACTCTTACACAACAGCCCGTTTATCGGACTGTTGAGCCTGGATCTTTTATATTACATAAACAACGCTCTTTTAATATTGGTATATCTTGGATTGTTTGCTGCACTAAGAGAAACGGATCTTACAAATATGCTTATAGCCGCAATAATCGGATTTATCGGGATAGCCGCATATTATGTTTCGGCTGTAGGATTTGAAATGTTATCTGTGACCAATCAGTATTATGCAACAGACTCAACAGAGATGCAACATCAACTGTTGTCAGCAGGTCATGGTTTGATAGCAAGATATAAAGGCACAGCATTTGACGTGTACTATATATTTAATGCCATAACGCTGCTCATTATATCTGTAACGATGTACAGATCAGCCGATTTCAGAAAATCTTGTGCTACCTGGGGATTGACAGCCGGGATCTTTATGACAATACCCTCCACGGCAGGAACTTTAGGATTGGTTTTCTCCTTGATATCACTGATTCCATGGACCGTCTTTTCAATTTTGATTGGAAGAAGATTGCTGCAAATCCAGGGCCGAGGCTGACCTTGGGCAGTCCCGTTGCCGTTTCTGCGAACTTTAATATGCCAAGACCCGTTAACAAGATCCAATCTCCAGAATCTAAAATTCAGCTGCGAAAAGCTGTGTTGGCAGACCGTCCGGTAATCTACGAATGGATGGCCAAATCCAATATAACATCTTCAATGATGGGATATCCGCTTTTCCCTGAAGCTCCTGTCCCTTCTTACGAGGAATTTGTTGATGATTTTTCCGATGATTTCTTTACCGAAGACAGTGATAGTCCGGGCAAGTCTTTTATCATCATGGACCAAAACACGGAAGTAGGGACACTGTGTTATGACCTGATGAACCTGAAGAAAAAGTGGGTTGTCCTGGATGTTTGGCTCAGAGATGAACAGTATTGCGGAAAAGGGTACGGGTCTGAAGCATTGAAACTGATCTGTTATCACCTGTTCAGGACAAAAAATATAGTGCAGTTCTACATTGCCCCATCTTTACGAAACCCCAGAGCCATTAAGGCATATGAAAAAGCAGGCTTTAAAAAGCTGAAAATGAACAGAAGTAAAGCAGCTAAAAAATTTGGAGTCGATATTTTTGATTATAACGATAATGTCGTAATGAAAAAAACATTATTTTGTTACGACTGTGAATAATATCCTTTCCGATGATTGAAACAACGTAATAAATCTGTATATTTATCGTCACATATTTTGACGCTTGTCAAGGTCTGTAAACACACTATATATAAAGGAATACATGACAGAACCAGACCGGGACAAACAATATATTGACATTGAAAAAACCATCAGGGAAAGCAAATCCAAAATGCTGACACGCATCCCCGGATTTGCAATTAAATGGATCATATCGATTATCAGGCAAGATGAAATCAACCACATACTAAGTAAATATTCAGATTATTCAGGGAAGGATTTTCTTGACAAAATCATAGAAGAATTTAACGTAAAGGTTGTTGTTGAAGGAAAGGAAAACCTTCCTGAAAACGGAAAGTGCTTTTTTGTGGCCAACCATCCGTACGGAATACTGGACGGTTTGATACTGACACACATTGTATCAGAAAAATACGGATCGTTAAAGGCCATTGCCAACGATGCCTTTATGCTGATCCCGCAACTACATCCGTTCATTGCCGCAGTGAACGTGTACGACAGGTCTTCAAAGGCCTATGTCAAAGCCCTGGATGAAACTTTTGCAATGGACATTCCCATCACCCATTTCCCCGCAGGAGAAGTCTCGAGGGTATACAATAAAAAGATCCAGGACACTGTGTGGCAAAAGAGCTTCATAAGAAAAGCCATTGCAAATGACAGGGCCATTGTCCCGATCTATTTTTACGGGAGAAATTCATTATTATTCTATTCGATCTTTTCTTTAAGGCGCTTGTTACATATCAAGGCAAACCTGGAATTAATGCTGTTGCCCCGTGAAATATTTAAAAAAAGTAATGAAACCGTAAGAGTCACTATTGGCGAACCAATTTCCCATCAAATGTTTGTCAATGCCAAATCGCATCAGGACTGGGCACAACATGTACGTTCCAGGGTGTACGGTTTAAGGAATATCAAACCAAGCCTGCTTCTATGACTTTAAAAACAAGTCTTCGTGAAACTTTTTTTCGTATTTGGTATTGGTACGTAAACAAAGTAGACAGGAATGCCCGGATACTATTCATGAACTTCGGGTATCATGATAAAAATCGGCATATTGTCATGGAGGCACAAAATGAATGTGACCGGTATTCCATCCAGCTGTACCATCATCTGGTTGATGCCGTTAACATGCAAGGTAAAGACATTGTGGAAATCGGTTGTGGCAGAGGTGGCGGTTTGTCTTACATCGCAAGTAACTTTTCACCCGCTACGGCAATAGGAATAGACCTGAATAACCGGGCAGTGCGGTTTTGTAACCGTCATTACAAAATGGACGGGTTATCCTTTTTACAGGGTGATGCCCAAGCGTTACAACTGGAGAACGATTCCTGTGACATAGTCATTAACGTGGAATCATCACACCGTTATCCAAATATGGTCGCATTTTTGAACGAAGTCTTCCGCATTTTACGTCCCGGCGGGTACTTTTTATTTACGGATTTCAGATACGACAGTGAGATGGATGAGATCAGGAAAGACCTGGAAGAAAGCGGATTCACCCTGGTCAAAGAAAACAATATCAACCAGGAGGTTACTGCTGCCCTTGCATTGGACGATACTCGCAGACGGAAGCTGATTAAAGATCTGGCTCCGAGGTTCCTTCACAACCTTGCACTGAATTTTGCCGGGGCCATGGGCTCTGAAACATATAACAATTTTGCATCCGGAAAATATATTTATTTTAGCTACATATTTAAAAAACAACTCTAACACTTTCATATGAAAACCATTCAAAAATTATTCAGTGCTTTTTTTGTGATATTGATCGCAAATGTTTTAATATCTTGTGTTAAGCACGATTCCATAAACCCGTTTATGCAATGCGGAATGGAGAGAGAGCTGATCGTTGTGATCAGCGATATTCACCTGGGTGCAGACCTTGCTTATGCCGAATGCAAAGACAATTTGCCGGCTCTTGAAGAATTCCTTACACAGATAAGAATGTCTCCCAATGTAAAGGAACTGGTCATTGCAGGAGATCTGCTTGATGAATGGTTCGTCCCGGCTCCAATCAATACCTACCAGGGAAAGGATCAGGAGGATTTTGTCAAACGTATTGCAACAGCCAACAAAGGCGTTTTTGACGTTTTAAACAGGATCATAAGGGAAAGGAAGATCCTGGTTACTTACGTGCCCGGGAATCACGACCTGACCATTACGCAGGCAAACGTTAATAAGATTCTGCCCGGGATAAACCAGAAACGTGATACGGAACTGGGTTTAGGGACATACTCCCCGGTCGGCTATCCAAAAATCGTGATAGAGCACGGACACCGGTACAATTTCTTTTGTGCCCCTGATCCTTTTTCAAATCAGGATATCGCCCCGGGAACCATATTGCCTCCGGGATACTTTTTTACTAGAATAGCTGCCCTGTATGTCTCGCAGGGGCATCCAACTGTAGAAGTTGTTATTCCGGCTGTAACTCCGAATACTACAGGAGATGAAAGTCAGAACCTGCTTTTTGCCTATTGGAAACTGTGGGAGTGGACTTTAAATATGTTCACCATAGAAAACAATTTCAACGAAGACATTATTGTCACGAATATGGATGGATTCACCGGGGCTTACTCGGTAAACGATTTGCTTCCATACCAGGAAACTCCCGGAGGACTCATAGATGTCACTCTTTACAAAGGAATCCAGGATAACTGGGCGCAAAGACAAGAACAGAACCATGTTGCCGTTCCAATTCCGGCCATGCAGGCCATATCGGGAGCTGCTCTTGCCAGCGAAACCGATAATCAGTCAGCAACGCAATACTTTTTAAATCCAAAATCAAATGTAAGGATTGTAGTTTTTGGTCATTCGCACGTTCCAACAATGATTTCGTCTTTTGACCATTTACAGCAAAAATCTATCTATGTTAATTCGGGGACGTGGATTGACGATAATCCTAAAAGAACGACTATGAATTTTGTTGTGATCACACCGCAGAAAGATGATTGTTGCTCCCAAACCCATGTAAAGCTTTATAATTTTGAAAATGAAGTGATCACCCTTATGGCAGAAGATTCTGTGCGCCTGTAAAATGAAAGGGAGAAATCCCAATGATGACTAATTCTCTGATAGCGCCTTGTGGAATGAATTGCGGGATATGTCTTGCCTATCTGCGCGATAAAAACCATTGCAACGGTTGCAGGGAATGGAGCAATAACAAACCTGGATACTGCAGAAAATGCATCATTGTAAACTGCGAACTGCTTCATAAAACACCATCAAACTTTTGCTACGACTGTGAAAAATACCCTTGTAGAAGGTTAAAGCAATTGGATACAAGGTACAGGACAAAATACAATATGAGCATGCTTGAGAACCTACAAATAATAAAGGAATCCGGTTTGGAACGGTTTATGCAATTAGAGAAAGAACGTTGGACCTGCCTTGCGTGTGGCGCCACACTCTGTGTACACAGAAATTTTTGTTTGAATTGCAAAGAACCCGGAAGTAAAAATTTGGTATGATGGTAGAGAATAAAGAAACAAATTTGATGACTAAGATGTTTTTGGAGACGTTAAGTCCCTTTGATTTTGGTTCTACGGTAGAATTATTGTCAAAGGAAATAGAGAATAAATCATGGAAGATATCAAACGTGTATGATCTACAGAAAACTTTAAATCAACATGGTAAAGATGTCTTGCCTGTAAAGGTTTTTTCTCTTTGTCATCCAAATCATTCAAGCAGGATTCTGGAAAAGGATTCAGAACGCATAATTTCTTCAATGATGCCTTGTCGTGTAAGTATTTATGAAAAGGCAGACGGAAAGACGTATATTTCGAGGATGAATTCATCAATGATCGCTGCAGGTTTTGGTGGTATCGCTGAACAAGTGATGACAGAATCTGCAAATGAAGTTGAAGAGATCATTGAACACATATTACACGCGGATTGACAGGAGTCCCAGATGTTCCAGATGTTACAAATCTCCCAGATGTCTCAGATGAATCGGAAGTTATGAACAAAAAGCAGTGGATAAGGATCTTACGGCTAGTAATGCCTTTGATTGCGATTGTCTGTTTCATTGTATTTGTCCCCTGGGATATAGTAAAACCTTGGTTGTCCCCGTTGCCGGAAACCGTACAGGAACAGGTAGATAACGCTATGGGATACGGCCTGGATGGTATCGTGGTTTACGTTGATCAAAAAGGGAAAGAACCTGTTTTATACTCGGCCGGTTGGAAAAACCGGGAACAGAAGATTCCTGCAGATCCCCAATCATTGTTCAAAATAGCAAGCATCAGCAAGTTGTATATTGCCGCAGCAGTAGCTAAACTGGTTGCTAACAACAGTTTGTCCCTGGATAAAACCCTGGCGGAATATTTACCGCAAATGGCTGCCAGAATTGAGAATGCCGAAGGTATCACTTTGCGTATGTTGGTACAACACAGGAGTGGTATCCCAAACTATTCCGATCACCCGGATTATCCGTGGGCCAATCCCTATAAGGACGTTAAAGAAACCTATGAATTGGTTTATGATATGCCGGCCGACTTTAAACCGGATACAAAATACAGTTATTCCAACACCAACTATCTTTTAATTGGTGAAATACTGGACAAAACATTGGGGTACAGCCATCACAAATACATTAAAGATGAAATCATAAAGCCTCTTGGCTTAACCCATACATTCAGCCTGTTTAGTGAAGTGGATCCGGAAGATGTAATGAGTGGGTATTTTGTAGGCTATGAAGATGACATTAAATTCAACGATTTCATACAACCGGGGGGATCCATGGTAGCCACGGCAGCAGATGTAGGAATTTTCTTAAGGGCGTTAATTGAAGGCGCCTTATTAACAGCGGAGGAACAGGAAATATACTCCTCAATTTATGTATACGAACATACCGGGCTTTTGCCCGGTTACCAAAGTATTGCAAAATACCACAAAAACATAGATACTATTGTAACCCAGTTTGTTAATACCAGTGGCGCAAACTCCTGGACCATATCTGAAATCATATACAACCGCATAGTTAAGATTTTAAGATAAAAGACAGTTGACTGACATATTTATCTAAATGCCGGAGACCACTATCAGAGGCATTCATCTACAAAAACAGCCCTTATATGTGGATTAATGCCAGAAAATCCAATAGCTGCCAAAGAAAAGAACCGGGAGCCTCGGCAAACAAAAAAGCTCCCGGTTCTTTTCTTTGGCAGCAACCTTGAAGGAGTCACAACTACATACGAAAAACTTATCAAGGGTTGACGGAAGGCAAAAATCAGTAATTAGAAATCCCTGAAAACTGTTTACTTTTGTCCTCCAGTCAACTCTTGACAGGAATAAGGCTTGGTAAGTAAACGAACCTCTGGCATAACACTTTGAAGTCAACAATTATCAGTTTTAATTTATAAACCGAGTCAACTTTTCCCAGAGATAAGACATCCAGGTAGTCAACCAAAATCATGAAACTACAGATGGCCGAAAATCCGAGGTTCGTCCTCAGAAACAGCCCTTTTTGAGGATGGATGGCCGAAAATCCGAGGTTCGTCCTCAAAAACAGCCCTTTTTGAGGACGGATGGTCGAAAATCCGAGGTTCATCCTCAAAAACCGCCTTATATGAGGATGGATACCACTAATTCCGATTGTTGCCACAAAAAAGAACAGGGAGTCTCGGCAAACAAAAACGCTCACGGTTCTTTTCTTTGGCAGCAACCTGGAAGTAATGACAACTACATACTATAACCGGCTTCAATGTGGACAGATGCCTGAAAATTGGAGAAAGTCACCAAAATCATGAAACTACAGATGGCTGAAAATCCGAAGTTCATCCCTAAAAACAACCTATCAGTTCTAATGAGGATGGATTCTGCAAAATGAATGCTAGAAAATCCCAAGTTCGTCCTTAGAAACAGCCTTAAATGTGGATGCCCCCCCTTCCCGCAGCAAATCAAAATTTATTCATATATTAGTTTAATTTATTGCGGATACATGGCTTATTAAGTTAAACAGTTAGTTATTAGCATTTAATAATAAAACTATGGTTATCAAGAATAATAAAGAGAAAAGGTCAGATAACGATTTGGAGCGGATAAGAGAATTGGAACATGAGCTGCGTGAAAGTAGGGAAATCATCAAGAAGCTGAAGGGAAGTGAAGAAAAATACCGTTCCATTATGAATATGCCCCCGATGGAGTTTTTATTTCAGATGAAAAAGGCAAATACATAGAGGTAAACCCGGCTGCCTGCAGAATAACCGGTTATTCAAAAGAGGAGCTCCTGAAACTGAGTATACCGGAGATACTTTTTCCGGAAGATCTTGATTTGGGGTTGAAGTATTTCAAAGATGTAAATGATGATGAGTCTGCTCGTGGTACTACAAGATTTGTCACTAAAAAGGGAGAAATACGTTTCTGGGATGTAGCCGCAGTTAAACTCTCGGAAACACGCTTTCTTGGATTTGTCAAGGATGTCACGGAAAAGAAGAAGGCAGAAGATAAGTTAATGGAACAAAGTTCTCTTGTCCGTATTGCCGCAAATAAAGCAAAACTGGGTGGGTGGAACGTACTCCTGAATGAAAACAGATCTTACTGGTCGGATGAAGTGGCTGCCATTCATGAAATGCCTCCCGGCTACGCTCCTTTGGTGGAAGATGGCATTAATTTTTACGCTCCCGAATGGCACGACAGGATTACAAAAGTTTTCACGGATTGTGCACAAAACGGAGTTAGCTACGATGAAGAGATGGAGATCATCACTTCAACAGGCAAAAGGGTATGGATCAGAACCATAGGAGAGGCAGTGAGGGATGAAAACGGAAATATCTATAAAGTACAAGGGGCTTTCCAGGATATATCAGAGAAAAAGGCCGCAGAAGAAAGAATCAGGGAGAAAGATCTTCAATTCAGAAAACTCTCGGCCAATGTGCCTGATCTAATGTACCAATTTACCCGCAGGCCGGATGGATCTTATTACGTTCCAATAGCTTCGGAAGGGATCATAAATATTTTCGGTTGCCGGCCGGAAGATGTGGCAGATAATTTTGACGCCATATCCCGTGTTTTGCATCCCGACGATGCGAAACGGATAATCGCTGACATTGAATATTCCGCTCAGCACCTGAATCATTTTACCTGTGAATTCCGGGTCTTGATCCCGGGCAGACCCGTTCAGTGGATTCTATCCCGGTCTACACCTGAGAAATTACCGGATGGTAGTGTTACCTGGTATGGTTTCAATGCAAATATTACCGAACGCAAGCAGTCAGAAGAAGCACTCAAAGAAAGCGAAACCGGTTTGAAGGAAGCACAACGATTGGCCAACATCGGCAATTGGTCGTGGAATCTTAAGACAGACGAGCTTTATCTGTCAGATGAAATGTACAATATCATTGGTATTGAGAAAAATGCGAAAGCATTGGATATTAGCAGTCACAGAAAGTATTATACCCAATGAAAGCTGGGAGAAGTTCAATAAAGCCATAAATGCAGCAATGAGATCGGGTAAATCCTATGAAATTGAATTGGAGGTAGTTCGTTCCAAAGGAGCTAATAGACAAGCTGTTGCCAGAGGAGAGGTCTTTTATGACACTGATAATAAAGTAGAAAAGATATCAGGAACTTTACAGGATATCTCCTCACGCAAAAGGGCAGAAATGATCAAACAGTTGCAATACAACATTGCTCTGGCAACTATTACCACAAGGAATTTAACCGATCTTATAGAAGGCATCAAGATTGAACTGAACAAGGTAATTGATACAACAAATCTTTTTATTGCTCTGTATAATGAAGAAACAGGGATGATTCATTCACCCTTTTTTCAAGATGAGAAGGATAACTTTCGGGAATGGAACGCGGAAAAATCATTGACAGGCTATCTGATCAAAAACAACCGTTCATTGCTTTTACACAAGAATGAAATTTTGCGCTTGCATAAAAAGGGGATTATTGATCTGAGGGGAACTGTGCCCGAGGTCTGGATGGGTGTGCCGTTAAGAGTGGAAGAAAGAATTCTTGGAGCTATTGTATTTCAGGATTACAATACTCCTGATTTTTTTGATCAGTCAAGTCTTGAGATCCTGGAACTGGCAGCTCATGAACTTAGTCTGTTCATTGACCGGCAAAATGCAGAAGAAAAAGCCAATAAGCTCTCAAGGGCCGTTGAACAAAGTTCTGTGGCGGTGGTAATAACCAACAGGGAAGGAAGTATTGAATATATCAATCCATTCTTCACCGAATTAACAGGCTATAGTTTTGATGAAGTTAAAGGCAAAAAATCAAATATCCTGAAATCGGGACATCAGAATAACGAATTCTACAAGAAGCTCTGGGAAGTCATTCTTTCGGGAAACGATTGGGAAGGAGAACTTTTAAATAAAAAGAAATCAGGTGAATTGTATTGGTCACAGGCAACAATATCTCCCATATTGAACAGTGAAGGAATCATTACGAACTTAATAAGTATTCATGAAGACATCACGGAAAGGAAAAAAATGGTAGAAGATTTGATTGAGGCAAAGGAAAAAGCTCAGCAGAGCGACCGTTTGAAATCAGCCTTTCTGGCCAACATGAGTCACGAAATTCGCACTCCGATGTACGGGATATTGGGATTTCTGGAATTACTCGGCGAACCGGATCTTGGGGAAGATGTCAGGACCGGTTATCTGGATATTGTCAAAAAAAGTGGACAAAGGCTTTTAAGTACGATCAATGACATTATTGAAATTTCAAAAATCGAATCCGGTGATATGCAGCTTTGCAGCCAGGAGATTAATGTTAGTCAGTTTTTATCGTATTATTATGATTTCTTTTTACCCCAGGCAAAAGGAAAAGGCCTGCAACTTGAATTTGTTCAATGCAAGACAGAAACGGAAACCATATTTACCGATAAAAGCAAATTGGATTCCATTCTGACCAATTTGATTAAGAATGCCATTAAGTTTACCGAAAAAGGCAGCATCGAATTTGGTTGTGAACAAAAGGACAGTCATACGCTCCTTTTTTATGTAAAAGACACCGGTAAAGGAATTCATCCGGATAAGATCGACCTGGTTTTTGAACGATTTATGCAGGCAGACAATCTGAATACAAGAGGTTATGAAGGTTCCGGGCTGGGTCTGTCCATTACGAAAGCCTATGTGGAGCACCTAGGCGGAAAAATATGGGTTGAATCAGAACCGGAAAAGGGCAGTTGTTTTTATTTTACCATACACACATCACCAAGAGAAGATACAGATCCTGACAAGACCGAAAATGAAGAAGATCATTCAAGGCAGTTACCCAAAAAATTAAAGTTGCTTATTGCTGAAGACGACACTATTAGCTTTATGTTTCTGGAGGCAATCTTGAAAACGTATCAATTTGAAATAACAAGGTGTGTAACCGGCCTGGAAGCAGTTCAAAATTGCCGGTCAAATCCCGATATAGATCTCATTTTAATGGATATAGGGATGCCGGTCATGGATGGTTATGAAGCAACCCGTCGTATAAGAGAGTTTAATAAAAATGTAGTCATTATAGCTCAAACAGCTTTTGCCATTTCCAGCGACAGTTTAAAAGTAAAAGAAGCAGGCTGCAATGATTACCTCCCAAAACCAATAAACAAAGAACATTTGTTTGAATTAATTCAAAAGTATTTCAGGCAATAATGAATAGCACAGATAAGCTGCAAAATTGGTAACTTTGCATTGTAATGATACAGATGCCATGAATAATTTTGAGATTATACGCAAGAATATCGCTGATATCCTTCAATCTATTCCCTCCGGGGTAATACTTGTGGCTGCAGCCAAAACCAGAAATGCCCGGGAAGTGGATGCCGCTGTCAAAGCTGGAATCCACGCGATCGGACACAATTATATCCAGGAAGCAGAACAAATGCATCCTTTAGTTACTGAAAAGGCACCCTGGCACATGATAGGGCACCTGCAACGCAACAAAGTCAAAAAGGCTGTCGAACTGTTTGACATGATAGAAACAATGGATTCGCTGCGATTGGCCGTAGAGGTGGATAAGCATTGTGCCAACGCCAATAAAGTCATGCCTGTTCTGATAGAAATCAATAGCGGGAAAGAATCCAACAAAACCGGCGTGCTTCCTGAAAACGCGATTGAGTTGATACGCCAGGTACAAACGTTGAAACATATCAGGGTTATGGGGCTGATGACCATGGGTCCGCGTTTTGGCAATCCGGAAGATGCCAGGCCCTATTACAAAATTACCAAAGCCATCTTCCGGAAGATAAAAGAAGAACAGATCCCTAATGTTGAAATGAAATACCTTTCAATGGGAATGAGCAACAGCTATCAAATAGCCATAGAAGAAGGAGCTAACATCGTTAGGATAGGAACCTCGTTGTTCGGACCCAGATAATAAGTGATGAACGAAAACGGATATAATACATTTGCCTGGATAGCCCTGTTTGCCGTACTTGCCGCAATTGTTAACGGCCTGGGTATTTTGATTCTTTACAAATACAAGGACCGGGCCCTTAGATCAAAACCTTATTTTATTTGCTTTGCTGCCGGTGTCCTGATTTCCACCCCGTTGATGCTGGCTTTGCCCCAGGCTATAGAAAAGAATTTTTATGCCGGGTTTATGGCACTGGTAGGTTTTTTGTTTATGTTTTTCTCAAACAGTCTGATAAAAAAAATTACCAGAAAGGAAGTGCTGGCATTCGGAATAGTAGCGGCTGAAGGAATAGCCATCCACTCTTTTATTGACGGTGTGATATATGCCGTTACTTTCAATATCAGTATCCTTGTGGGTTTCCTGGCCGCAACCGGTCTTGTAATACATGAGTTTGCCGAGGGAATCATCACATACACACTTTTTTTAAAAGGAGGTGTGAAAGAGAAACGTTCCATGTTCTATGCCTTCCTGGTAGCAGGCCTTACCACACCATTGGGCGCATTTGTGGCCTACCCGCTGGTACACAGGTTGAACGAAAGCACTCTGGGACTGATGCTGGGATTTGTGGCAGGCGTGCTGATCTATGTTTCAGCATCCCATCTATTGCCCGAAGCCAGAGGAGAAGAAAAAAAACATTCCAGTATTGCCTTTCTTTGTGGAGTGGCCCTGGCCGTATTCATTGTATTTTCAAAAATGTTTGAATAAACGTTGTTAATACATCAGATACTCCCAGAGCGGACCGCGTTTTTTCTTGGCCCGGAACCGGTCTATGACCTCCTGTGACCCGAATCCCGGAAAGATCCATCGTTGACCGCAGGCAAGGGCACGTTCTTTTATAGAACTGATATCTACATTTTTAGATAAGTAATACACGGGCTTCAGCAGATCGTCGGATGGTTTGATCACTCCTTCCTGCAATGCAATCCGGTACAACCTGGTGCGTGGGTAGATGCGCATTCCCACAAATGGAAAGAAAAGGGTTAAGCCCAACTCGCGGGATCGTTCAAAAGTCTGGTCCAGCGTTTGGTCCGTTTCCCCGTAACCTCCCAGGATCATAAAATGCGCATGAAAAATGCCCAATTGGGAGGCGTTCAGGCTTTGTTGCTTTATATCTGAAAAACGGAAGCTTTTGTTGTAATTCTCCAGCTGAATGTCCGAGAGGGAATCGGTGCCCCATTCAATGTGCTTCAGGCCGGCCTTCTGGTACAGTTCAAGATCCTGGTACGTTAAATTGTATGGTGTGAAATAAGCACCCCACTTTACATGCACTTTGCTTTCAATCAAACGGTTGGCAAGTTCCCGGTTGTATTCCCGATGGATGTTGAAGACCGAATCGGTAAAGAAAAGATAATCAACGCCTTTGCTGTAATACAACTCTTTAATGTTCTCCACTACAGAAGCGGGATCCAGCAAACGGACGCGGGGCCCTTCAATATTGGGATAACTGCAATAAATGCAACCGTAAGGACAGCCTCTTTTTGTCTGAATATTCAGCATCCCGCTTTTGTCAAAATAAAAATGAGCCGTGTCCGGCTCAACATGAAAAGCTAACGAAGAAATGTATTGTTTGTGTTGGTTGATCCCCACACTGCCGTCAGCTTTGCGGTAAACCAGACCGTCAATGCCCGTAGGATCTTCCTTGTTTTCCAAAGCCGAGATGAGTTTGCAGATGCTCTCTTCGCCTTCCCCCTGAATGC
>Ga0209723_1004746_pt1 | contig 14797 bp, 15 predicted proteins | sample BiotimSIPDNA_2_FD_185750 | JGI IMG/M metagenome (GOLD analysis project Ga0209723, IMG submission 185750) | Anaerobic biogas reactor microbial communites from Washington, USA - Biogas_R2 time_0 SIP DNA (SPAdes) (version 2) | ecosystem: Engineered > Bioreactor > Anaerobic > Unclassified | place... | reverse complement strand
AGCGATAACCTCTTCTTTAATTTCATTGGAAATTCCTGCCATGTTTGTTCCTTTCTAGTTAACTAATTTTATTACAATTAGTGTCAACTATAAGGGGAGCGGGTCAATACTTGGTTCTTGTGTCAAAAGATTATGAACTCCCACAACCAAAACAGCAGTCGTAAACGCAAACACAATTTCTTGTTAAATGGATTTTTGTACTGTGAAGACTGCCAGGGTCGATACTTCGGCGAGCAACACATCAAGGGTGGAAAAACCTACCGCCATTATCATTGCGGAACCTGCAAGCGTGGTACCTATGCCGACATGGATAAGCTCGAAAAACAGGTTGAAAGATGGTTTGCCAAAGTTGAGATGACCGAGGAATACGCCAACGATTTAAGAAACAAAGCCAAAGAAATTGTTGAGTCATTAAGAGATACCACCAATGAAGAACGCCAGTCTCTTGTTAATCAAAAGACAGCAGTAGAAGCTAAAATCCAATCAGCAGAAGACGCACTTCTGGAAGGCACTTTTTCCAAAGAGAAATATCAAAGTATCACTGCCCGATTAGAAAAAGAACTTGAGGGAATTGAAACAAAACTTGTACAAACCAGCAAAAACTACTCTAAAGGCATCAGCCGTGTAGAACGATTAGTTGATATGGCTGAAAACATCAAACAAACTTACCACGATGCAGAACCAGAAATGAAAAGAGAGTATTTAGATCTCTTTTTCAGTAAGTTTATGGTCAAAGATGGCAAGATTGTGGCAGCTATGCCGAGTGAATACATAAAACCGTTAATCACCAGTGGTAAATTAACGGTTCGAATAAAGAACGGATGGCTCGCGAAGTAGCCCTCAGGTGGAACCAGATATACCCCTCATTATATAGAACATATCTTCGATTAAAAGAGCTTGGCTATTCATACAGCCAAGGAAAAATTATTGCGCCTTCAGTAATTAATAAGAAACCAAGGAAAGAGGTCTATTATGAATAAATTTGCGTTGCTAAAAAGCATGATTTCAAGTTTTGTTAAATTCAAAAAGCATTCACCAGAACTTGTGTCATCCAAACTTTATGATAATTACACTTTTTACAAGCAATTTATTAAGGATCTTAAGAGTAGCAGTCATGAAGTAATTGTTGAAAGCCCCTATATTACTTCTACTCGAATGTATTCTCTTGCTCCCCTGTTTCGCAGTTTAGTAAACAAGAAAGTAAAATGCTACATAATTACCAGAGACCCCAACGATCATGATATTTCCATGAAGCAACAAGCTGAGAATGAAATTAGAAAATTCCAAACTATTGGTGTGCAAGTGATCTTGACCAATGAATACAGTCATCGCAAACTGGCCATTATTGACCGCAAAGTCTTGTGGGAAGGTAGTTTAAATATCTTGTCTCAAACCTGCAGTCAAGAAATAATGCGTCGAATTGAAAGTGAAAAACAAGCTCAAGACTGTTTTGAGTTCGTCAAATATGGCAAGTTTATTTACTAAAGATATATTTTGAGGTATATAATATCGCTATGGCAGGATACCAAATAAAAGAAAAAGATATTGAAAGCGTAATTCGTTTTCTTCAAGTAACAGATCCAGATAATGCTACTCCAGAAGTAGCAATTGAGTTGTTGGAGCATTTAAAAGCAAGTTTTCATACCATGATGCATAAAGACCCAAAAAAACTGGAAGAAATTTATACAGAGTTAAAAAAACAGAAAAAACTTAAGACCAACTAATTAGGTAAAAGATCAGATGATTTGAGCTCCAAGGCCGTGACTAGTTTTAATAGTGTTATTACAGACAAACTCGCTTCACCACGCTCAACTTTAGCATAATAATTGCCATTAATACCGGCTTTTTTAGCCACCTCTAATTGGGTTAAGTTTTTTTCAAGTCGAGCGACTTTTAATTTGTCACCGATCTTATTGAGTATTTTTGTGTCTCTTTGCCTTTTCATCTTGGTATAGTATAACACTCAAATGCTTCATCCTTCTAATGCTAAGGGGCATTCAATAACTAACAATCCATTAGAACACACAGATAATCTCGAAAAAGCTCGAGAGATTTTGGGCGAGTTAGCTAATGAGCTTTCAGATGAAGAGCTAAAAACCACAGTCACCGAAATCCAATTTCTTACAGATAGTTGGCTAGATGAATTTGAGAAAATCATTTTTGAAGGCAAAACATTGAATGAATTACTGATCGAGGAGGTTAGCTTATAGCCATGAAAAAAGCTATTGCATACCTTCGTGTTTCCACTGAAGAACAAGTCGATAATTTTTCACTCGAAACACAGGAAGATATTTGTCGTAAAGAAGCAGCAAAACGTGAGTTGAAATTAGCAAAAATCTTTAAGGAGGAAGGTAAATCTGCCAAAAATATTTCTGGCAGACCTGCGCTACTGCAACTCTTTGAATATTGTCGACAAAACAAAAATAATATAGACGCACTGATAGTTTATCGCTTAGATAGACTTTCAAGACAAACTGCAGATTATTTAGCCATACGCAAGAAACTTGCAGATCTAAATATTTCTTTGTATTCAGCAACAGAACCAACTGGTGACAGCCCCACTGAAAAACTTGTAGAAACAATCCTAGCTGGATTCGCACAGCTGGATAACGATATTCGAGCAGAACGCTCAAGAAATGGGATGAAAGCACGATTTATGGCTGGACATCTTAATGGCAAAGCACCTCTTGGTTATTTAATGCAGGATGGGATTGTAGTTAAAGATCCCAAAACCTGGGATGAACTCAAGGCATCTTGGGATTTGATGGCAACAGGCACAAAAAGTTTTCGAGATATGGCTGACTATATGAATGGCTTAGGTTTAAGTCATATGCGAAGATCAAAACAATATAAAATCAGACCTCAAACTGCCGATAACATTTTTCGACACAAGTTTTATGCAGGCATTTTAACTTCAAAGACTTACGGCCTTGAAGTAAGTGGCAAACATCCTCCGATGGTAACAATGGCGCAATTTAATTTAGTCCAAGATATTTTAGATGGTCGAAAAAGCAAAAAACTACCAGAAATTAAAAGGATTAGAGATAACCCGGATTTTCCTTTACGACGGATCATTAAATGTGGAAAATGTGGAACGGGGCTAACTGGCGCTTGGAGTACAGGAAGATACTCAAAATTTGCCTATTACCGTTGTGGTAAGCCATGTAATTATAAATCGATTCCAAGGCAAGATGTACACAATGAGTTTATGAAAGCTCTGAAAGATATAATACCAAAACCACAAACGGTAGAATTATTTGAGTATCTGCTGGCGCAACGTTTTCAAGAGAGAAAACAAAAATTACTAGAACGAAAACGAACTGTTGACCTAGAAATAGAAAAGGTTGAGATGGATAAAAAGAAGATAGTCAGAAAGCATTTGGAAGGTGTTTATTCTGATGAAATATATCAGGAGCAGATGAAAATGGTGGAGGTTAAGTTGCAAAAACTACTGACACTTAATAACGGTGCAATATTAAAAAAGTATAGATACGGAGCAGTCACTAAAATGCTCCTAAGTAAACTAAATCAACTTAATAAGTTATTTCCTGACTTAAGCTTTAGTCAGTTACGCTTGTTAGTAAGTTTGGTCTTTGAAGAAGGGTTAAAGTGGAATTGTGAGGAAAAATTAAAAATTATTCCCAGTAAATTTTGGCATAAGTGAGCTTTCCTCGAACGATGGCGTGAATTCAAACGGATTGATTGGGTGAGCGAGTTGGAGTATCCGGAGTGGATGATGAAGGAAGTGAAGAGGTTTTTGCAATATTGAAGGTAAATATCAACTTTTGAGCGATTATACTGACATTAGAAAAGAGGATGTCAACTAAACTCTTATATAAGCTAAGTCGGGTAGCTAACCACCTCGCTCTAAAAGCTTCTTTTGCCAATCGATCAACATACCTTCAACTGGATCATTCCAATTAAATATCATAAAAATCTCTCTCACAAAATCTCTCGCAACACTTTCGAATGAGGCCATTAAATCAACTGTTTTTATATCCTTTTTTACCAGTAGTTTTTCTTCGCTGGAGACATACCCCCAATGTAATAGTCCAGGTTGTCCCTCCCCTAACATTCGCCCTTTACATCCGTTGAGGGTAAGTTCTATATGAATAGACTCAACCCCAAGAGTTTCCGCATAAATTCTCTTCAAAAAGAGCATAATTTCTGTCAAGGAGTAAATTGCGCTTACAAAGAAAAGTACTTTTTTACCATCTTGCTCGTAACCTCTTAGGTCCTCCTTAAAGTAGTCTTTCCATACAAACAAACCACTCTTATACATTCTCCAAGCCTCTTGAACTTGAACTCTATCCGAGACTGTAAAGGACTGCTTTCCTCTGCCAAAGTTTGATTTATTACCATGACTATCAACATGAGGCAGATCCCAACCACGCAAACAAACAACGGCTTGCTCAACAATATTTCCAGCATCGATTGAGTTTTGAATTAAGTCCGGATTATAAACAGCTGGGTAAGCAATTAGCTCCCAAGACCCTGCATTAGCAGTGAGATTAGAATCGAAAAACTCTCTTGCTTCACTTATTTCTTCCTCGTAAAGTTTCTTATCTTCGATAGTTTCTTGAAGAGGTTTGCCTGTAATTAGCTTTTGTATAAGCCCAAGCAACTCATCTCTTTTTCTAGTTAACCCTATTGCTAAGATGCTCCGCATCTCATCAGCAGTGCTAATTGGCTCACTACTGCAATCTTTGGTCCTAATATACACAGCTCCTTTTTTTAGAATTTCGATGTTGTTACTTGAGTTTGCTGATTGCTTACAAACGATGGGCACTTCAGAAAACTCAGGAATATCTATTACAACTACTTTTTTTCCTTCAATTTCTTGCCGAATCACCGAACAGGTAAAGGTTGGGTCGGCATAATTGTGCAAAAACTGATTCACCGTTGTTGTATCAAATGAATCGTATGCCTTGTTGCTCAATCCAACAACTTTAAAATCACCATCTCTGACACCAAAAACTATCCTCCCACCATCCTGAGTATTTGCCATAGCAAGAATATCTTTGGTTATCTCAAGTCTCTCATCTCTATGGCTCCTGTTCCAAATTAAAGTCTCTTTATAATCCAGATTAGGAGTCTCATTTTTAGCTTCTATTAAGGTTTCAATATCTTTATTTGTAATCATAATTTGATTTCGATATTAGGTTGCTAGACAACACGTAATAAAAAGTAAAACGCCACGCAGATAAATCCAACTCCCAATAAAACCAACTGGGTGTTTGATAGTTTATTACTTCCCTTGATAGTTATCTCCATTTCCTTATAAATTTCTTTTGGATACTTTTGGTCATAATTCTTGCCAGTTCTTACCATCCATAAATGAAGATTCTTAGAAAGCTGTTCATAATAATCTCCAGAATGGTTAAGAAATTCATTCATCATTTTGAACACCAATAAACCAAGCACAACAGAAAGTGCCAATGAGACGAATCCAAAAATCAAAATTAATTTATTAAAATTAGGCTCAGTTTTGATATCTCCAATTTGAATAAAAATACCAATAAAACCTAGCAAGAAAGTAGCAATGGTAAGTGCAGTTCTATTAAGCTCAGCATAGTAACTTCTAGCTTCATCATGATAAGTTTCTCCAAAACGCTGCCATCTTTCTGCTGATTTTAAAAAATCTAATCCTTTAACTGCCATTTTTAACTTTCAATAGTTTTACTCTCATCAGAGAGCTCTTCGAATTTAGCTGTCATTGTGGAATTTCCACGGGTGAGCCTTTTGATGGTCAAATCCTCCGCTTTATTGTTAGCAAGGCGAAGATTGTTTTCAGATGATAAGAGAGCATCCTTAGTTTTTTGAAGATGATCGATAGTCTTGTCTATTTCTTCAATAGCAGTTCTGAATTTGCGACTAGCTAGGTCATAATTTTTAGCAAATCCTTCTTTGAATTTATTAATGTTGTCCTCAAAGTTAGTGATATCAATATTTTGACTTTTAACCAAAGCAAGCTCTGCCTTATATTTTAGTGAGTTCATGGCCGCATTCCGCAACAAAGTTATGATAGGAATGAAAAATTGTGGACGCACAACATACATTTTGGGATATCTGTGAGAGACATCGACAATACCATTGTTGTACAATTCATTTTCTGCCTCCAGCAAAGAGACTAGCACAGCATACTCACATTTCTTTTCATTTCGGTCTTTGTCTAGTTCCTTTAAAAAGTCTTCGTTACGTTTCTTTGTAGTTGTTTCGTCATTTTCATTCTTCATCTCGAACATAATTGAGATGATTTCGTTGCCCTCTTGGTCAGTTTCTCGATAAATATAATCACCCTTACTTCCAGACCTAGAATCGTTGTCCTTCTCAAAATAGGCATTTTGAAAAGCAGTCGCACGAAGTTTGTTAAATTCAACCTCGCAGTGTTGTTCTAAAGTCTCACCAACCATCTTGGTGCTGAGCTTTAGCTTCATATCTTTATAAAAGACAATCTCATCATCTTTCATCTTGATAATGTCATCTTTTGTTTTGAGTTTCCCAACCAGGTCATCACGCTCTTTTTCAACCTTTCTAACGGCTTCGGTAACACTGAGTTCTTTTTCAAGATCTGCTTTGTCAAGTTTTGACTTTATTTCAACAAGCTCAAATTCCTTCTTTGCTAATTTCTCTGCAAGATTACGATCATTTTCGACTCTTAACTCTGCCAACTCTTTGTCTTTTTTTGTTAGCTCTTCCTGCAGTGTATTTTTGAGATTTGATTCGGCCAATTTGACAGCATTCTCTTTTTCTTTCTCAGCCAGTTCGAGTCGTTCGTGAAGTTCTTTATCAAACACATGATCACGGACTTGCTTGAGGATATCAGCGAATCCAGCTTCATCGACTTTAAAAACTTTTTTACAGTGGGGACACATAATATCGTTCATAAGATTCCTTTATTAAGTTAGCTCTACTAACATTTATTATTCAAATTTCTGTAACTGGTTCTCCCCAGATGTAATTAACTATTTCACTGCCCAAAAAATCAAGAAGCTCGCCCTCTGGACGGCCTCTGCCAAGCACCTTACCAACTCTGATTCTCCAATCTGATGTGCTTGAATGCTCATCGATAGCAGAATATATTTTCTTAATTAAATCTTTTGGTATCTTTGTTGCTTTCTTATCAGTTTTTATTGCATTTATAACTGCTGTTTCTGCTTCGTTAGCAGTTGCGATCTTGTCTAACTCCGCGCCTAGATCCAAGCCGTCTTTAACTGTTTGCAAAACCTCCTTAGTTAAAAACAAATTTTCAATACTTGAACACTGAAGTCTCTTAATTGGTAATAACGAGTCAGCATCGTGAGTCGCATCGCCCTTATCATCTCTGTCACAAAGAGTAATGCCCAATTGACCTGACTCATCATTTACAGCAAGTAAAATTTTTTCTACATAATCCTTATATTTGAAAATATCTCCACCCCCAGCTTCAATAAGCGCAATATCTTCGAAGTTTTGGTTTCTTGCGGCTTGATTCCAAACCAAAAAATCGTCATTTCCTTCAACTATTACAATTTTCCTTCCAAGAATTTTTGCTAAGGCAAGATCAGAACTTAGCAAGTTTGAGAAAACAAAATTTTTATCTTTTTTAATAGCTTTAATTTCTTCACTACTGTTGTCTAAACAAACAACACTAAGTGATTCACATACATTCATAAGTGCAGCCATCAGTGCCTGACTATGAGTAGTGATAACAAACTGAACATCAAACTTTGACGAGATTTCCTCTATAAAAATGGCGAATCTATTTTGCAAGTCTAAGTGTAAATGTGCATCTGGTTCGTCAATTAATATGCATTTATCTTGGGCCTTCCACAATACCGCTTGCGTAATTATGTCTGACGCTAAGGATAATGCTTCCACTTGACCCGAAGACAATATTCCTGTGTCAGTAATCTTTTTACTTGTCCCGTTATCTTCTCTATAAAACTCTATTGCATATGGCTGAGAATCAGAGAATTTTGCATCTATTTCTGGCAAAAATATTTTAAAAAGTGATTCGATACTCGAAGCATCCATTTCTTCTTGATCAATTCTTTTCAAGGTTTTGTAACCTACAGATTGTGTAATTGCCACTGTTCTTGAGATTGCTCGCTCCCTATATTGGGCATCCCAATTTCTTGATCTCACACTCTTACGTTCGTTCTCTTTGCTTTCTTGGTCAAAAATACTTGACTGATAAATCATGTTACCTCCACCTCTCTCTGGAACTACAAGATGGAAATCACTGGACTGAGTATCATAAATATTTCGAATGTAAGTACTTTTCCCGCTGCCGTTCTTACCAAACAAAATATTTATCCTGCTAAGATTGGTTACCTTCAATGATTTTTGTACGTTCTTAGTAAATCTGAGTGCACTAATTTCTGTTTTTATATTCATAACTTTATTGACTTATCAATTTCCTTCATAACCTTATCTGTTTCAGTTAGAGCAACAATCATTTTTTGATAATGCTCAATGTCCGAATTGGTAAGAGTTGCACCTCTACGATCCTTTAGCCATTTCTGAGCTGGCTGATAACCACCAATCCAAAAATTCCAAGCTACATCGGGAACATTGCCAAAATATTGCGTTTCGTTAATGAAAACATTTTTGTCTTTATAAACTGGTTTGTCTACCAGGTCAGAACCTGCTTCGGGGTAGGTAGTTGTGTATTCACTTACTTCTGGAGACTCCAGCAAATGAAGCTGACGGAGCTTATTACCTAATTTGACCAACTTAGTAAAAGATTTTTTGTCTTTGGGATAAGGAATTCTTGGGAAATTGGTTTTAAAGAATTCTTTATATTTCTCTCTGAAATTGGGTGAGTGCAAAATTACGTAAATGTAATCAAAAATTTCCTCAATTTGTGTTTCACCAACTATCTCCTCAATTTTCTCAATTAGCTTTAAATTAAGATTTGAAATTTTTCTACCATCTTCTTCATATGTATACAAAGGTAAAAAATAGGTTGAATCTCGTGCAGTATCAAGGATATGAAAGTCAGCCATGATGTCAGAAACAAAAACATAGCCCGTGCTCACTTGTCTATTTAATTTTGAAACTATTAGCCCAAGATTATCTTTCGAAAGAATATTCTTCATCACTTCTTTTCTCGATCGCTCGATAAAATCATCGTGGTAATAAATAAACCTAGTATCAAATGGGCGATAGCTGATAGGAATGATGTTCTTCTCATCAAATTCATGTTTCAAAGAATCAATGATTTTCCACTTCTTGTTTTCCCTGAGGTTAATTTTAGCTTTGGCCTCTTGCGCACTTTGGCAACGCAAAAACTCCTGAATTCTATTGGCTAATGCCTTTTTGCTAGTATCAATCACAAAACTATCTCTGGAAGTAACCACGCCCACACTGGAAACAGGAAATAGCTCATTTACTGAAAAGCCCTGATTATATTCCGCCAATTTCTTCTCATCACGCTGAACCCAGACATAATTAGGCCCTGTTGGAATAAGAGCTGTCCACTTTACGGTATTAATCAAATTATCATTCAAATATTTAAATTTAGCCTGTCTTTTGCCATACAAATCTGCAGAGTAAACTTGAGCTAAATTTGTTTTACTTTCCTTCTTTTTGACTCCAAAAAAAATTGATACTCCAGTTTTAATATTGAACACATTCTTATCTTCACCCCCGTCAGGAGCTTTTTCCTTTTTGTTGGTGTTACCATGCAGGTCCAAAACATAAATTTCATCGAACGTTTTCATCAGATGCCAGCGCATCCCTCTAAACGTGGGGTTATCTATGTATCCATGAGCTGTAATCATGGCAACAATACCTTCACCAGTTCTCTCCACCATCTCTTCCGCAAAACGAATGAACTTAACATAATCATCATTCAGCCACTTAGAGTTTCTTTCTTGTAGTTTGCCTCCACCCGGTTCAATTTTATAAACATCATTGCCCTTGTATTGGGCGTTGCTGGATTCTCCAGAATACGGCGGATTACCAATCACCACCATGATTGGAGTTTTACTTTTGATAATTGATGCTTCTTTCGATTCTTCAGCAATGCTTTCAGCCAAACCAAAAGCGGTAAACAATTCTTCTTGCTTGGTGGTTTCTTCTAAAGAGTTAGTTAAATAGATACCAAGACGGCGGTTAAAATACTTAAAACCTGTTTCCTTAAAAGCCATTGCCAACTTTAAATGCGAAATCGTATAAGGAGCCATCATCAACTCAAAACCATGAATTCTTGGCAGAAGGTCATTGTGGACGTATTTAGGCCAACGACCTTTTTGACCAGACTTAAGTAACCGGGCATAAATTATCCGAATGACGGCGCTGATAAAAGTACCAGTACCAACTGCCGGATCAAGCACTTGAACTCGATGTAAATCATTGGCGGTCTTGGTGGTATCGGTTAAGCCGCCACTCAACTTGAATTTATTTTTTAGCAAGTAATCTACTGATTGAGCAATAAACATCACCACCGGTAAAGGAGTGTAGTAAGCCCCCATCTTTTTCCTCAAATCAGAATCGTATTCTTTCAAGAAGTCTTCATAAAAATGAATCACTGGATCGGGTCCTCTGTGTTCTTCACCAAATAAATCTTTCCGGTAATAGTCTTTCATTAATTTTTCGACATCAGCATGAGAGAAAACTTCGCACAGTTCATTCACAATATATTCAAGCCGTTTATCAAAATTTGGCCCAACAATATGATCAAAAAAATGTCGCAACAATGGGTTTGACTTAGGGATAAGGTCGCGGGCCTCTTGCCTGGTAAAATCTGCAGGGCTATCATCATAGAACCTGGCTACAAATAAGCCATAGACCAGAGTCTGGGCATACATATCAGAAAAAGCCTCTTTGCTCAGATCATGTACCAGTAGTTTTTTGATAGTTTCATAGACTCGGAATAGCTCAGAGTTCCTCTCCGACTTATTGGCTAAAAACTGACGGACGTTATCTCGAATACGTTGGGCCTTACCCCCCATGATTTTTGAAAGATGCTTACCTGACTTGATTGGCTCTTTATGAGACTGAGTAAAGTCAATTAGAGTTTTGGCTAGGTATTCGTAGTTTTTAGGAAAAGGAGATATTAACCGACTCGTCTTATCATATTCAGCAATTTTAATTGGTTCGCCATAAGGTAAACCGTTTCTGTAAAAGCGAAACTCAACGTAATCAGTTAACACCAAGTTGGCATAACCGAAATACCGAGACATCTGTTCAGACTTTTCAATCTTATCTAAAGAAACACCGATGTCCTTAGTTTCGATGTAAAGGAGGGGGACATCATCTTTTATAACCACAAAGTCGGGTTTGTTGCCCTGTTTTGCTTTAGCGTCATGATCAAAGCGAGAAACATTTATCGACTCAAAAACACCCTTTAGCAACAACTCAAAATCAGTTCTATAACCATACTCACTCGTTTCTTGGTAAGCATACTTGGAAGCAATCGAATTTATATAGCTTTGTATAATATCTTTTGTCATTGTCATTTACATTCTTATTTTTAAACCGTCCGATTTTTTCGGACTGTTGATACAACTATTCGAATTTCTCGAATAGTTAATATTACTTCTTCTTGCTGTCAGCTAATTGTTTGACTGAATCATCTTTACCCAACCTCAAACTCCTGGCATTAGCGGAAGTAACCACACTTCTACCAGTTTGCCTCTCTATCTCTTTTCTTGCCACACCAGCAACCCCACCACCTTCTCTAGCTATTTGCTTATTCTGTTCTAAACCCTGGGGTTTCTTCTTTTTGGAAATTTCAGTAGTTGAGGCCTCAGCCAACATGTTTAAAACTAACTCAAGTGTAGACATGTTGTCACGAAGATTTTCCTTCTTCAGACCTTTAAGCCGTTTATACTCTTTAACCGACCTTTCTGCCCAAGCCCTAGTAATTTCATCAGTCAAGATAGCAAACTCAAGACCTTCTTTCATACCCCTGCCTTGCCACTCATCCGTCAATTCTTTTCTAACCTCAATACTCTTGAGCCTTTGGTTAATCCATTCCTTGGAATATCCTTTTTGGAGATATGTCTTCATGGCTCTGTCTATGGCCAGCTCAGGATCAGCGGTTTCTTCAATCCGCTCATAACCCACCTTTGCCAACCAAAGCTTAAATGGCTCAGCCTTGGGAGAGGGTATAGATTGAATCAAACGCAACATGGTTCTGGTATCAGCGACATCAGTTGAATAGTATTTGCCGTCAGATGCCTTCATTTTCAGTTGTCCGATTTTTTCGGACAACTCACTCCCTTCTTCTTGCAACTTAGCTTTTAGGTCATTCCAATATTTACGAGGTCGGTTGCTATCCGTCAAAGCCTCAATAACGTCTATCACTGAAAAATACCAGAGCTCTTTTTCATCATTCCACTGGCGACGAACGGTTTTTTGATTAAATAAGGCAATACTATGATCTTTTTTCATACTATTTCTTCTTTATAAACTTCTTAATATCCTCAAGACGATAGCGTCTAATTTTCTTCTTACCAATACGCACTGCAACAAAAATGCCACTATTATCCCAATTACGTAGAGTATTTACGTGAACCTTTAGTATTTGCGCTGCTTCTCTGAGTGTTAAGAGTTCTTCCATATTTTACCTACCAATTGCTACCAACAATTATAGTCGATTTGTCTGGAATTGGACAATAACGAGTTACTCTTTTGAGTCCTTGCTTCCCTCCCTCGTTTTGCAAAGATTGTGAAAATTCTTCTGAGTATAACTCCTGATGGTATTAACTGTGATGAAAAATTTGACTCAGCTTGTATCAAAAAGAGAATGCATGAAAGAATTTATGATCTGATTAGAGACAACGACGCCTATGATGAACAATGTGGTGTATGAGATTAAATTTGGTTAATATTTTTGGTTACTTCACTTAACTCAATGACTAATTGCTCAATCTTACTCTTAAATTTATCGTTGTGATGTTCATCAAACAAGTATATAAAAAATTTATTGAATAATTATTTGTGTTATTTAACAGTTTTTTGTTCTTCATTTTGATTTAGGACATAGGTGTGAGAAAAACTATCTTTATAGAGTATTTTTCTTAAAAAAATAATCACATTTATAGAGATGATTCCAATAATTGCTGGGAGAAATAAATTATCAAATTTAAAATTAAAAATTTTAAAATATATTAAAAATATTAGGCTAAGTGATAAATTGGTTAAAATGGCTAATCCAATATATTTTGAACATTCTCCTTTTTTTGAATAACGATTAAATAATATTGGTAGTAGTTTCTCTAGATATTTGATTTCTTCTAACGCAATATTAATTCTTGTTCGAATATCGTTTTTTTCTGGAGTAAAAAAGTCACTTCTTATAAAGTTGGGATGTTTCCAAAGAGTGAGGGCAACTGAATAAACAGATAGAGAAAAACTTGGAAGAGTAATAAGGAGAAATGAAGTTGACTCAAAAGAATCATTAATAGGAAATAGTTGAAGTAATCCGAGTATTATTAATAAATTAAGCCAACGAGAAGCTGCTTCTTCACGGTCAATTATTTGATCCCAGGTATCTTTTGCTTGTTTTCTAGCGTCATGAATGTGACTGTCTAATAAAGATAGTAATCTAACTGAACCTTCTTTTGTTTTTAAAAATTGATTAATCTGATTTTGTGAAATTTTTTTAACAATTGATTGAGTCATGAGAGTGTTTAGAAAGGAATATCGTCAGTCATAGATTCAGCAGTATCTGCATCATTTTCTGAGCAAGCTGATTGATATTTCTTTTCATAAAAACTAATTAAAAAAAGTCCAACTGTTGTCACTGCATTAATTGTAAAAAATGCATAAAGAGAATCATGGATGACGTAATCGTCATCTAATTTTCCATGAGAATCGGTGTTGTTGCTTCTGAGATTTTCAATACTTTGAACTGCTTTTAACAACGACTGACTTATGTTTCTAATAGGAGTCGGTAGCTCTTTGGGTGGGAATAGTTTGAACTCTTTTAGAAGATCAATTGTTAATTTGTATAACGTTTTGTTTCTATCAAAATCTTTAAATCTACTATCTGACAGTATGTGTTTAACAATACTTTCCAAAGCCGAGTTTGCCAGAGCGACAGCACTATCAGGATTATCATAAGATTGAGTTAATGCTTTTTGGAATGTTTGCTGAGCTGTGTGATAATTCGTTTTAAAAGTATTTTCAATTTCCGCAACAGAGGGAATAAAATCTGGGGTGCTAATTTCAAGATCAACTGCAATCTTCATTATGGTTTCGTCATCGATATTTGCTAGTGTTTGAGTTAGATCAATATCTTCAGAGTCATTTTTATTGATAATAGTGAAGAAAACATCATCCCAAGGTTCATCTTTTTGCCACTGTATTAAGTAGGTTTTCACCTTCTTATAACTCTGGAAGCAATCCCAGATTCGTTTTTCGATTTTATCTAGTAAATTTAGCTTGAATTTAGGTGAAATTTTTGGATTCATATGTAATTGTCTTATCCTAAACACCATTATAACTAAAGAAGTGGTTGTTTAGTAATGTTATTGAATCAATCAAGATCGATGTTTGACTTTTTAGAATACAGGGGCCTTGCCCCTCATTTTGCAAGGGCTTCGTAAAGCACTCCTTGCAGTCGTGCCCCTTGCAAAACTCACCCCGCTTTTTTTGGTTCATGTATTGGAAGCAGGCAACCTGCTTCCAAATAAAAATTATAAAGAAAAACATGAAAATTTCAGAGAATGCGCAAAAAAGTATTGATAGAGTAATAGAAAAGTTTAAGACAGGTGATATCTCACAGATTACAAAGGTGGCACGCTTGAGAATTGCTGATAATGCACCTTCAAATAATTGGAGTCTATCAAATAAAGTGTTG
>Ga0209723_1004745_pt1 | contig 14797 bp, 15 predicted proteins | sample BiotimSIPDNA_2_FD_185750 | JGI IMG/M metagenome (GOLD analysis project Ga0209723, IMG submission 185750) | Anaerobic biogas reactor microbial communites from Washington, USA - Biogas_R2 time_0 SIP DNA (SPAdes) (version 2) | ecosystem: Engineered > Bioreactor > Anaerobic > Unclassified | place... | reverse complement strand
TTTTACGTACTCGTTCATGGCTTTTTTGTTTGGTTGAAAGCTAGTTATAAGCTTGGCGGTAGGTAGCTGGAGAAGAGACGACTTTTCACACAGTCTCGACAAAGCGGCGCGTAAAGTACTAAATTCTAGGCGTTTCATTACTGGCATGTAAACATAACGGGGCTGATATGCGTCCCCCAGTCGTCCTTAGTCATATACTTTGGTCGCAAGAAAACAAGGTTACGACTTCAAGACAGGAGTGATTAGCCTTGCCTAATCATTCCTTCTGGATTCTCCGATTCCAATTCAACATACTTATTTGCAATCAACCAAGTTAATACAAAGATGACCGCAAACATTGTTACGGAAAGTCCAATATACAAATTATTTCCAGTCTGAATCCAAAAAATAAGAAGTAATGTTCCAAGACCACCGCCTATGCCACCGCCAACACCGCCGATTGTACTGTTAAAATTTTTATTTTTTACTCTTAGCTTTGAAGAACAAACCTGACAAGTTATTGTGTTTAGATTAGTTAACCTTAACAATTTACGAGCTTGCACATTGTTACCACATTTTGGACAAACACCCATGTTCTTCTTTGCCCCATCAGACTTTTAATGGAGGAAACATTAAATTTTTGTGTTCAGAAAGCGAACAGCATCAAAATGGTTTTTGCTTAATTTCATTGAGTGTTAGTCTAACATAGCGGGGCTGATATGCGTCCCTTAGTCGTCGGTAATTGGGCGACGACAATAAATCTGGCGGTCGACTGAAACGGCGCACGCGTTATTCTCGACTTTAACGCTGACCTCCGCCGTCACCTCAATCCGCTCAACCTTGGGGCGAGGCGGCCACTTTAGAACTGGGGGTCTATTGTGATGTGAACCAAAAGTCTGCGCATAAACCTTTGAGAATTGAGCGCCAAACAAAACAAACAAATTAACTAAGTAAACCCATAAAAATAGGATAATTAGAGATCCAGCTGTACCCGCTAAAGTGGTTATTTGGACAGAGCTTATGTAGAGTCCAAAAAAGTAGTTTAACACGGTAAAGACACCAGCGGTTAGTAGCGCTGCAATCTTGACGTCACCCCATTCTACCTTTGTTTCTGGAAGCTCCTTGAAAATGATGGCAAACAGTAATGTTCCCAAACCAAACGATGATGCAATCTCTAAAACCCAAACCAAATACCCCGTTAAACCACCCAAAACTGGAGTCAAAGCATAAACCACTGCCCCATAAAGAACGGTTGAAAACGCTGTCCAACCGACCACAAGCGTAACAACCACAGCAATAAGCACAAACGGCATCGCTTTCTCTTTAATAAACGCCCCCCGACCCCTTTCCTCAGCGCGGATAGCCCACATAACATCTATTGACTTCTGCAAAACAGAAAACGCGCCTAAAGCGCCTGATAAGGCAAAGATCACTGCAAAAAATGATCCCAATACGCCTGTTAGGGGGCTTTGGGCGTTGAGTAGTAACTCAGAAAACAGGTTAGCTACCGTGGGGCCGGCGAAGGAGCTTACTTGGGTTACAAGTTGCTGTAGGGCAGCTTGTTCGCCGTATATTTGGGCTAAAACCGCGACGGCAATCAACGCTAGGGAGGGTAAGGGAAGGATGGTGAAGAAGGTTAATCCTGCTGCTCGTAGGGTGGCGTCGTGTTTTTGCCATTTGGTGAAGGTTTGGAAAAGTAGGCCTGCGAATTGTCCCTTATTCATCTATATCACTAGTTTGGCGGCGGTTATAATGCTGTTAATTGCAATGCCGCGGGTTTTAGTTATGTGATGGAGTAGGGTGGGGTTGGCGTCTGCACCAATTGTGGCGATACGGCTGCCGCGGTAAGAGACGGTGATTGTGATGCCTCTGCTGCAGAGGGCGTCGGCTACTTTGCGGGCGGTTGATAATGCGCCGCCTAATTGTGGTGGATTGCTTGTCGCCTCAGAATCGGCGTCACAAGTCTGCGGTTTAGGCTGATTTCGTAGCGCAATTAGGCGTTTGATGAAGGCTTTATCCTCAACGTCTACGTCAATATGGGTTCTGCTCAAGTTAACCTTCATGACTTGCACGTCCCCTGTTGAGACTAGAACTTCTCCACCCTCGAAGTTTGGGATTCCACTGGCTTCACCCATACTTCTCCACCACTTCCTTTGCTACTGCGTGAGCGTTTGGGATTTTATGGAAAACCTTGAACTCAACAACACCATTGATATCGAATTTTTCTCCTCGCAGAGTGAACTTTACGTTTTTTAGGTTGACTTTGAGGTTGTCTTTGTCGCCTGCAAGCCTGTCAATAATTGTAGCTAAATTATCACGCTTAGAACCGGAGAGCAAATCCTGTAAGGTATCAGATTGCTTTGCCATAAAAATAGAATCCCAATAGGACTAGGCAGGAAACGGTAATAAATGCCTATCCTTGCAGCCTTGAGGCATACAAGGGCACCTAAATGGTCCTTAACCTTCCGAACAGAGAAGACTGTGGGATAGCTACAACACAGTCTTAAACGCACGTATAGGGTAAACAGGTTTGGTGTTTTTATTGGATAAACCGATGCAGAAGTATCTTGTTTTAATCAAGACTCGTCCTGGAAGGGGCGGCGAATTCTGGGAAGACTTCCAAAAAATCCCTGACCAGCCAATGAACGGCGTATCCATCGAATCCTCTTGGAGCCTCTATGGATACTGGGATTTCCTGCTATTGTTCCAAGCGGATAGCAACGAAAACAGCCTTCACTTCATTGGCGAAGTCTTACGGAAAGTGAGGGGCATAGCAAAAACAAGCACCTCACCCATGACCGCTCTTAAAAAATTCGGTAAAATGTAGCCGGTCGACAGTCTTTCTCTTGTTTATCTTTCTAGGTGTGCTATCCTCACCGGCAAAAATAGAGCGACCTCTGGTCAGCAGCCGCCAATGATAACGGCTAGAGCGATTGCTGCTCCACTTCAACAGCGGTAGCTTTCTCAGAGACTGGTAATTAATGAATAGGTGGTTTATGCTTTATACAAAGAATCTTTGGCTTCTTCGGTTAAATCCTTCTTTTCCTCAACGAATTCATCAAGACCCTCTAAGATATCCTTTGATTGCTCTTCAGTGAAACCATACTGCATCAAAGACTTCAATAGATAGCGTCTTCTCATTTCTTGGGCCTCCGCCAAAGTAACTACCTTTCCTTGATAAACTAACACTTCAGAAGGCATTGAGACACCACTATAATATAGAATATTGGCGTTCTTAAGGCTATATCCAACTATTTCTCAGATAGAAATTCATGAATTGCCCTCGCCGCTTTTCTCCCCGCGCCCATTGCACTAATCACAGTCGCTTCCCCCGTAACTATGTCACCGCCAGCATACACTGCGTTGAGGCTTGTTTTGCCAGTCTCGTCAACTATGATTCCGCCCCAATCCGCAGTAACAAGGTCGTCAGTCGTCTGTTTAATTATTGGGTTCGGAGTTCTTCCGATAGCCAATATGACGCTATCTACATCCATCAAGAAATTGGAACCCTCAATTGGCACAGGCCTCCTTCTACCACTCTTATCCGGCTCCGTCAAACGCATCCTCACACATTCAATCGATTTGACGGTGCGTCTCTCATTTCCTAAAAGCCTAAGAGGGGACGTTAAAAACTCAAACGAGACACCTTCTTCTTCGGCATTCTCAATTTCCTCAGCTCTAGCAGGCATCTCTTCCTTGGACCGCCGGTAGACAATTTTTACTTCTTTTGCACCTAACCGTACAGCGCATCTGGCGGAATCCATGGCAACGTTGCCTCCTCCAATGACCGCTACTTTCTCGCCTACGTATATGGGGGTGCCCGCTTTGGGGAAGTCATATGATTTCATTAGGTTTACGCGTATGAGAAATTCGTTGGCTGAGTAGACTCTGCAGAGGTTCTCTCCTGGTATTCCCAGGAAGGTTGGTAGACCTGCCCCTGAGCCTATGAAGACTGCGTTAAAGTTATGCAGTAACTCCTCTACTGTGTATAGTCTTCCGATCAGCGCATCAGTTCTTAGTGTAACTCCAAGCTTCCCAATGTACTCCGCTTCCGCTTCAACGATTTTCTTGGGCAACCTAAACTCGGGAATGCCATAGGTAAGAACGCCGCCTGGCTTGTGCAAGGCCTCGAAAACCGAAACTTCGTGTCCCAGTTTGACCAAGTCCGCGGCAACTGTCAACCCGGCTGGACCAGCCCCCACGATTGCCACCTTCTTGCCTGTTGGAGCTGCTTTTTCTGGTATTACAGAGCCATGTTGTCTTTCCCAGTCCGCTGCAAACCGCTCTAAGCGCCCGATTGAGATGGGGTCACCTATTCTGCCCACGGTGCATCTTGCTTGGCACTGTTCCTCTTGTGGGCAAACGCGTCCGCAGACGGCTGGTAGGCTGTTTTTTTCCCTTATCTTCATGGCGGCGTCGCTAAATTTGTGTTCTTTGATTAGTTTGATGAACTCTGGAATGCACATCTCAACGGGGCAGCCTTTGCTGCATGGGGCTTCTTTGCATTGCAGGCATCTTTGCGCTTCGCTTAGGGCACTTTCTTCGGTGTACCCAATCGCTACTTCCTTAAAGTTAGCCTTACGTTCTTGGGGAGTCTGCTTGGGCATCGGAACAGCTTCTTTCCTCAAACCCGGTTTAGGTGCACTCATATGGTTTTTTCTCCTTCCTCCCAGAACACTTTAGCAACCTTTTCCTGAAGCGTATACGTCTTGAGGCGAGCTAGTAACTCATCGAAATCAACTTGGTGTCCATCGAACTCTAAACCGTCTACGCAGGCAAACAGCATTTTTCCGCCAACGCCGACTCTGCAGGCGCCGCACATACCCATGCCGTCAATCATTGTCGGAATCAAATCGACAACTGTTGGTATTTTCAACGGATGGGTAGTATCAGCTACGGCTTTCAACATGAGAACTGGCCCTTCTGCCACTACTCTGTCAATTTTCTTTTTTGTTATTAGGTCTTTTAGGAAATCGATTCCTTTGTATCCCTCGCTTCCGTCGTCTGTAGCAATGTAGAGTTCGTTGCAGGTTTTGCTCATTTCTTCTAAAAAGACCAAATGATCTTTCGTTGCTGCTCCGACTACGCCGATAACGTAATTACCTGCCTCTCGCAAGGCTTTGGCTTTGAAGTGTATTGGAGCTGCCATAACTCCGCCGCCAACGCAAAGTACTGTTCCGAATTTTTCTATTGCCGCGGGTTTTCCAAGAGGGCCCAGCAGGTTTGGGATCGCGTCGCCTTCTTTTAGGCTTCCAAGCTGTGCTGTTGTTTTACCGACTTCGTGGCATGCAACCGATATTGTTCCCTGCTCTTTGTCGACATTAGCGATGGTCAAGGGTATCCTTTCTCCGTCCTCGTCGAGTCTTATAATGACGAATTGTCCTGGCTTGGCTTTCGCAGCTACTTCTTCTGCCGAAAAAGTAAAGAGGTTAATGGTGGGTGCTAGCTTACGCTTTGTCTCGATTTTATACAAGCTCTTTACCCTCCTGTGTCCACTGTTTGGGGCTAAGTGCTTCAATCTGTTTTACGAAGTCAGTCATCATAGCTGCGAATTTTTGTCCCTCGGATGAAGACGCAAACCCTATTTCGAGGCGTTTTGGGTCTATGCCTAGGGCGCCTATTGATTTCTTGAGGATATCCGCTCGCTCTAAAGCTTTCAAGTTGCCGTCAATATAATGGCAGTCTCCAATCAGGCAACCAGTAATGATAACCCCATCTGCGCCGCTCTGAAATGCAGTCACAACATGACCTACATCAACCCTACCGCTACAAGGAACCCTCAATATCCTAACGTTGGGCGGATACTGAATTCTGGAGACTCCTGCAAGGTCAGCGGCTGCGTAAGAGCACCATTGACACGCGAAACCAAGTATCACAGGCTTGTAACTGCCCTCCAAACGAGCCGGGGCATCCCGCTTAAAGAGCGCCTTAATCGCAGCAGTAATCTGGTCATCTTTGAACTGTTTGAGCTGCATAGCCCCCGTGGGGCACTCCGCTGCGCAGACACCACAGCCTTTGCAATTAGCCTCAATTACTCTTGGGAGCCCAAATGGTGAAGCTTCGATGGCGTTAAAAGCGCAAGAGACTACGCATGCATCGCAATTCACGCATTTTTCTTTGATAACCGTGGCTTTTACAGCGCCTGATTTAATCTTTCCCACAGCCATTGGAATAGATGCTTTGGCGGCTGTCGCATAAGCTTGGGAAATGCTCTCGGACACGGTTTTTGGGCCGTGCGCTGTTCCGCATATGTATATTCCTTCGGAGGCGAATTCTACGGGTTTTAGTTTAGGATGTGCTTCAAAAAAGAACTTGTCAGCACCCAGTGGCACCTTTAGCTGAGATGCAAGCTTCTCTCCGTCTTCATGTTGAACCAAAGGAGTAGATAGCACCAGTAGGTCGCTCTCTAGCTCGATTTCAGCACCTAAGTACAAGTCATAGACTGTTACAAGCAAGCTACCATCGGGGTTAGCGGTAACTTTTGGTGGGCGATTTTGGTCGTAACGGATGAAAGTTACATAGTTCTTTCTTGCTTCTGTGTAAAAGTGTTCGTTTTCGCCGTAGGTTTGAAGGTCTCGGAGAAGTACCGTCACGTTGACATCGGGATACAGCTTCTTAAGCTGAGAAGCGTTGCAGAGAGCCACTTGGCAGCATATCCTTGAACAATAAGTCCTTCCAGTTTTCTCCCTTGAGCCAACACATTGAATCATGACAACCCTTTCAGGCTTTTTTAGATTCCCACCTTTGAGAAGCTGTTCAAGCTCCAACTGGGTAATTACTTTCTGGTTTTTCCCATACTCGTAATAATCAAGTGGCTTGAATACCTCTGCGCCTGTTGCAACGATAATTGTACCTACCTTGATTTGCTCCGTTTGGTCTGAGCTGCTGGATTGTAGATTTACCTTAAAGTTACCGATAAAACCGCTTACTTGGCTGATAGAGGTGGATGTATGCACGTGGATGTTGCTGTGGGCTTTTACGGTGGCGATGGCTTCACTGAGAATTTTATCAGCTTCGCGCTCAGTTGGTTGCAGCCTGTAGAGTTTTCTTAGCATGCCGCCAAGTTCAGTTTCTTTTTCTATTAGATGAACTTTGAATCCCTGTCTTGCCAGAGATACAGCTGCTGTGATTCCTGATATTCCACCGCCTATCACCAGCGATGAAGGGGTTATTTCTAGTTCATTCTCGGTTTGTGGTTCAAGGTTTGCTGCTTTTGCCACTGCCATTCTGATGAGGTCTTTAGCTTTCTCTGTAGCCGCTTCTGGGAGATGCATGTGAACCCATGAACAGTGCTCGCGGATGTTTGCCATCTCAAAAAAGTACTTGTTTAACCCTGCCTCCTCGCAGGTTCTCTGGAATAGAGACTCATGCGTTGCAGGTGTGCAGGAGGCTACGATAACCCGGTTAAGCTTGAACTGTGAGATCTGTTTTTTTATTGAATCCAGACCGGCGGAGGAACAGGTGTACATGTTTTCTTCTGCAACTATAACATGCGGCAGCGTCTTAGAGTATTCAGCAACCGATGGAACATCAACTACGCCACCTATGTTGAAGCCACAACGGCATACGAAGACTCCAATTCTTGGTTCCAATTCATCAACTGCCATGGGTATCATGCCACTCCAGCTATCTCTGCTGCTTTTTCTGCCGCTGCAGAAGCCTGAGTCACGGATTCCGAGATATCCTTGGGTGATTGACAATATCCGCAGACGAAAATTCCGTCGACGTTTGTTTCTACGGGTCTGAGGAGTTGGTCTTGTGTTTTAAAGAAGCCGTAACTGTCAAGTTCAACGTTGAGGATTTCTGCTAAGAACTTGTTATCTTCCATTGGAACTAAAGCTGGACAGAGCACGACAAGGTCTGCGTTTAGCTCTTGTAGCTTTCCTTCTGGGATGTTTTCATAGTTAATCTGGAGATTACCCGTCGCTGGATCCTCAAGTATTGCCGCTGCGCGTCCCTGGAGATAGTTGACTCCCCATTCATCCTTTGCCCTACTGACAAGTTCTTGGAAACGTTTTCCGTACACTCTTAGATCCATGTAGATAATGTTGACAGTGCATTCGGGGTTGTGTTCTCTTACGAGCACAGCCTCTTTTGTGGCGTACATGCAGCAGACGCCTGAGCAGTATGAACGGTTTTTTTCACTCCTCGATCCGGTACATAATACAAAAGTTATCGTGTGAGGTTTCTTCCCATCAGAAGGTCTTAGAAGTTCTCCACGTGTCGGTCCCGAAGCGTTAATGAGCCTTTCAAACTCCATTGATAGAAGAATATTTTTGTGTTTCTTGTAGCCATACTCGGTAATAGATACCGGATTCCAGCTTTCTAGACCCGTAGCGATTATTACACTTGAGACATTGAGCGTGGTCTCTTGTGCCTTCTGGTTAAAGTCGATTGCATGTGCTTGACAGAACCTTTCACAGATTTTGCATACACCTTTCTGGAAAAAGAGGCAGTTCTCGTGGTCTATTACGGCAACGCGTGGTACTGCTTGTGGAAAAACCATGTAGGCTGCTTTGCGTTTTCCGATACCTACGTCAAATTCGTTCGGTACGCTAACTGGGCACTTTGCGGTACATTCACCGCAACCCGTACAGGCGCCGGCATTAACGAATCGGGGTTTATTTGTTACTTTTACTGTGAAGTTGCCTGCTTGGCCTTTGATTTCTTTAACCTCTGAGTATGTAAGCAGCTTAATTTTTGGGTGGCGAAAGCACTCCATCATTTTGGGTGCAAGGATGCATATGGAGCAGTCCATGGTTGGGAATGTTTTATCAAGTTGGGCCATTCTTCCGCCGATGCTAGGGGTTTTCTCGACTAAATAGACATTGATTTCTCGGTTTGCCAGATCTAAGGCGGCTTGTATTCCCGCGATGCCTCCACCGATCACAAGAACTGCATTTCCTTGACTATTTTTTTGGAGCAAGCTCAGCTGCTATGTTTCCTCCTTACGCCAAAACAGGCGGCAGCATAGCTTACGCGCTAAAAAATTGGAGAAAAACCGTTTAATCTCCAAAAATAATTTCACCTACTAGTGATATGTCGTGTAACACTATATTGATTTTGCGCTAATTCTTAAATTCCTCGCCTATCATCTAGTAATTGCAGTTTCTACTCTAACTAATCTGAGGTATGATTTTACGACTGAAGCAACATCAACATCAACCAAGCCACAGTTGATAAGAGCTTATGAAATTGACCCAAAATTCAAGTATGAACTGCAAAAGATTCCTGGTGGCGAAAAAATTCTCAAGTGCTTCCAATGCGGAACCTGCACTTCCGACTGCCCCGTCGCCCGTTTCAGTGATAGTTACCGCCCACGTACCCTTCTTCATATGGCTCATTTAGGCCTCAAAGATCGCGTATTGAGCAGTGATACACTCTGGCTTTGCGCAGCCTGCTTCAAATGCACTGACCGCTGCCCACAGGACGTAGAAGTCGCAGATGTAATTCGAGTATTACGTAATCTTGCCGCCGAAAAAGGCTACATACCACAGGTATTCAAAGACCAGGCTCGAACTCTAGTCGAGACAGGATGCGCCTTTAGAATCCCTGACTTGCGGATCAAAAAAAGGGAGTCTCAAGGTCTTCCGCCCCTACCAAAAGGCAACCCGAAAAGCGTCAAGAGAACCCTTAAGGACGTAAAGTTTTTCGAGCACCTGCAGAAATCAGCTGGAGAAAACCTAAATGGCAGACAGTAAATGGCTTATCTTCTTGGGCTGTTCGGTTCCATATCGAGTTTCCTCCTATGAAATTTCTTCCCGAAAAGTCCTTGCAAAGTTGGGGGTTGAATTGGTTGAGATGCCAGAATTTAGCTGCTGCGGTTTACCCTTTGATCCTGTTAGCCACGAAACCATGCTGATTTTGGCGGCGAGGAATTTGGCGCTAGCCGAGCGGCAGGGACTAAACATCCTTACCCTTTGCCCAGGTTGCGCTGGCGCACTCAGAAAAGTCAATAGAATGCTAAAAGCAGACAAAACGCTGCAACAGGAAATCAATAGCCACCTTAAAGAAGCGGGGTTAGAATTTAAGGGGACAAGCGAGACCAAACATCTCCTGCAGTTTCTCAAAGAAGATGTTGGTGTAGAGAAAATCAAAGCGTCAGTGACAAGACCATTAACAACTCTTAAGGTTGCCGAACACAACGGCTGCCACATCCTCAGGCCAAAGGAATACGCCGGCTATGACGACCCCGAAGACCCCCAGACACTAAAAATACTAATCGAAGCAACAGGAGCCACATGCCTCGACTACTTCGACGAAACAGAATGCTGCGGTGCACCATGTGTTGGCGTGAATGATAAAGTGGCGCTTCAACTGGCAAGAGATAAACTCAACCACCTAAAAATGGTTGACACCCAAGCCCTTATCACAATATGCCCATCTTGCCACGTAATGTATGACACAAATCAGCTACGAATAGAGAAGGCGTTTGGTGAAACCTACGGCATTCCAGTTCTCCATTATCCACAACTACTTGGATTAGCTATGGGCATGTCTGCCGAGGAATTAGCCTTTGGCGAACTTCGGGTAAACCCGCAAAAAATAACACAACAAATCAAACCCTTGACTTAAGTGCTGATCGTTTGGCGTATTTGTAGGGAAAAATTTTTAGGTATACCCACCCATACTTAGTATGGGTACCCATACTTGTATTTTGATCCTAGACCAAAAACGAAAAAAGAAGACCTCTACAACCGAACAAAGGAACTAGAAGCATTCACAAAAGCCATAGCCTATTCGCCGTTGATAGTCGTCACAGGATTAAGGCGCACAGGGAAAACCTCTTTTCTAAACGTCGCAATGGCACAATCCCAACAGCCCTACACTATGCTGGATTTACGCGGTCTACCCTACAACCCCTCCTACGCCGACATCATCCGTCGAATAGAAGCAGCCTTTAACAGACTTGACCGTCAATGGTTCTCAGGCTTAACTGATGCATTAAAGCATCTAAGGGGGGTCTCAATCATGGGAAACGAGGTTACGTTTGGTTGGGGCAAGACAGGCGTTGATTTACCAGAATTATTCAGCAAGATTGATGGTTGGGCTGCTAAGGAAAACAAGCATTTCCTACTCGCGTTTGACGAAATACAAATTGTCCGAGGCGACAAATGGATCCCACGTTTGTTTGCACATATCGCCGACTCCTACCGCAACATAACATTGGTGTTAACCGGTTCAGAGTGCGGGCTCATGTTTGACTTTTTAGGCTTCGATAACCCAAACGCTCCCTTATATGGGAGGGACTATGTGCAAATTCAAATGGAAAACTTTTCTAGACAACAATCTAAAGATTTCTTAACCAGTGGTTTCGCCCAGATTGGATTACCCATAACTACAGAAATAGTAGATTACGCGGTGGATAACCTGGATGGTATTGTTGGGTGGCTTACATTATTTGGGTCAAGGTGCTTATCCAAACAGAGCGCCACTGCCGAAATTGTGGATGCGGTGGTTTTAGAGGCTGGTCGATTAGCTAGAGAGGAAGCGGTAAAACTTACGGTGAATTCTAAGCGGTATGGTATTGCGCTAAATTATTTAACTCAGACCGGTGAAGCTAGCTGGGGTCAAATTAAGACAGCAATTCAAGTAAAAATGGGGCACTCTATAACGAACGCGGCCGTTTCAATATTATTGAATGCCCTGGTAAAAACTGGTTTTATTGTGAAAAATAATGATAAGTACACCATTGCTGATCCGCTTTTGATTAGGGGAATAAAAGAGCAGCCGCTTCCAGAGTAAGTATACCCACCCATACCTCGTATGGGTACCCATACCTACGAAAAGGAATCTGCAACGCGGGTTATTAGAAAATGCCAGTCCAACAGTAAGTGCACAAATCCGCTTTCTTTAGGTCCTGATTGTGTGGCGCTTCAATTACGGCCTTAATCATCTCTTCTAACGTCAGGAAATCCAATGTTGTAAATCCCAGACGACTTCTGATGTCTTCAACCATAGCTTTGTAATTAGGAGTTGTTGGATCAAGATCGTCACATTTGCATCTATTTTCAGGATTTCTATGGGTGGCTAAATCACTGCGCTTAGTGCTTAAGTCGAATATGCAGGGATGAAGTTGCGGTGGAGAAGCAATTCGTCCATGTACTTCTTTTGGTTGGTATGGCCAGATTTTTTCTGCAAGAAGATTTTGAAGTTGAGTTCCCCGTCGGATAGAGTCATCTACAAGAATAATCCGTTTGTTCTTTATTAACTGAGGATTAGGCACCTGTTTGTATTTAGCAACTAGTTCGCGTTTTGATTGGACCGGTGGAATGTAGCTTCGACCCCAACCAGGGGTGTATTTAACAAGAGGACGCCTTAGAGGAGCAACTAGATTCATAGTCTGAGTTGTATTCTTCTCCAGCTCTTCGAGCGTAATCTTTCCTTGCTTGAACTGGGTGAATGATTCATTGACTTTCTCTTTTGCAAGTTCTATTTTTTTCTTCACATATCCGATTGAATGTGGAAGACCTGAATCAGCGACTCCTGAAACCAGATCGGCTTCAACGTTGTCTCTTTCTGCTAAGAAGCCGCCGCATCGTTCTCTAACTTTTTCTGAATTGATGCCATAGAAGTCTGAGGCGGGAAAGCCAGAGTAAATATGAAGGAAAGGACAAAACTTTCTCTTGCCTGTGGTTGATATGTGCGTTTTTAATCCATTATTATCAAAAGAAGCTATTTCCCGATAACTGAGAAACTTGGCAACTTCGTAGCCTAGGTTTGGGAATCCTGTTGTTTCGGTGGCAACCGCCCAACTCGTATTTTTTGAACCAATAACAAGAGGAAAAGTATCCGCAGCTGCATAAATTACGCCGTCATTTTCTGATAGTAGAAGCAAAGATATGGTGCCTGTGATTTGTGAGTACATTTTTTCGATTCCGTCAGTGATGCTATTGCCGCGGCATATCAATTCTCCAACGATCTCTGTCTGGTTAAGGTAGGTTACGCCGGCTTTTTTTATTGATTTCTTGAAGGTTGCGCCTTTGTCAATTAATTCCTGATGTAGTTCTTTGGCGTTCTTCAATAAGCCTACTGTACAGAGGGCAAAGTTGCCGATTTTTGTTTCAAACTTTATCGGTTGCTCTTCGTTAACGTCACTGATTACGCCTATGCCTGCTCGGCACTTCATTTTATTGTAGCGTTTTCCAAACTTTGTCTTAAATTGGCTATTGCTGATATTGTGAGAGATTATTTCTATTTCGTCGTTAAGTAGAGCTAAGCCTCCGACTTCGGTTCCGAGGTGAGTGTTATAATCTGTTCCGAAGAACAACTCTCGTGCGCAATCGTCATTTGAGGCTACACCAAACAAACCGCCCAACATACAATAGCCATCCGTAATGCCTTGATTTTAGTCTTTATCCTAAAAGACTTTGTCCTGCCAAATGCTATTTCTTATAAAAGTAATATGCACTTACTCATATTCGCAACTTTTCATAGCATAAGAACTTTGTTGTGGTCGAATTTACCTATTAACCGCATAGGTTAGTTTATCGGCAATTTGATTCTGATATATATCCTCAATGAATTGCTCAGATGAACCCGCGAACAGTCGCATTAATGCTAACCTACAAGCGATTTTAGCAGGAACTCACAGATTACCATATGCCCTTAGTTACGTCTTATAGACAAAGAGATAGTAGGTTTGGCCGCCGACCCTCTTTTTATTAAAAGCCACCAATCCCCCCTCAGAAAAACAGTTTGTAAAGATTCGACGCTTCTGCCGAAAGGTCAAGTCAGTAACGTTAAACTGCTTAGTCTTTCGTTCTGCAACTATGCTGTTCTCGGCTGGTCCAGTAACCATTCACTGCCCAACCCGCTTAGGATCAACAAACTGCGCAACAACCCTACCACAGTTAGGGCAATGAACATGAAAACCCTGACTACACCAATCATCACCAGAAACTACAGCAGCGGCCTTAGGTATTGTGCAGCCACAGGAACAAACCCAAACCGATCGCCTGATAAAAACACGATAAAACATGTGCTTAACTGTATTGAAATGTCTAGTTGAGTTAAGCAAACTACTGATTTTCTGCATAGCAATCAATCTTGTGTATTAATGCACAACATTAATATACAACCAAGTATATATGCCTTGTTAAACAACACTGTTCATCAGTGCACCTGATGAGCCAAGACCCCGAAAACCTAATCCTAAATTTTCTCCAAAAACAATACCCCAAAGACTTCTCAATAGAGGAAGTCGCAGCAGAGACAGGTTTACACCGAAACACAGTCTCCAAGTACCTGTTTGGTTTAGAAAAAGAAAAAAAAGTGAAAACCTCAAGAACTATCGGCAGAGCCAAAATGTATGTCTTAGTGTACTAATTTGAGTATGTTTTATCCAATGGTAGGTCGCTGGGATTTGAACCCAGGATCGCATGTGCCCTATGAATGTATCCCAATCCAGCGCGCACCAGAAAGGCGGTATTTTGCTAAAAGGCTTTTGTTAAGCTCGTTAAGGTTTAACACATTTGTCAAAAATTATGCGCCTTTCAACTTAGCGACTAGAAAACGACTATTTAGCATAGCGCTGTCGAGCAGTATATACAAAGAATTTGACTTAGTAGTGCAAGAAAAACGTTCGAGAGGCGCTATGTAGAATTTTAACTGCCGTGAATGAGGTTGCTTTAAACTGCCGGATAAGGCTCCGGATTCTATGATAATGGAATTGTTGGTGAATATTGATTTTTTTGGTACATCTTTCTGGGGTAGTTGAGCCCAAAGAATTAGGCTCTTTCGGGTAAATCGATGTTTAGCTGCCTCTTTAGCGCCTTGTATCTGTTTCGAACCGTAACTTCCGTGACTCCTGCTGCTT
>Ga0209723_1004743_pt1 | contig 14802 bp, 10 predicted proteins | sample BiotimSIPDNA_2_FD_185750 | JGI IMG/M metagenome (GOLD analysis project Ga0209723, IMG submission 185750) | Anaerobic biogas reactor microbial communites from Washington, USA - Biogas_R2 time_0 SIP DNA (SPAdes) (version 2) | ecosystem: Engineered > Bioreactor > Anaerobic > Unclassified | place... | reverse complement strand
GTGGGTTCAAATCCCACATCCCGCGCCATTTTTTAACCTCGTACCCGAAATTTTTTATAAAACCAGAATTATTGAGAAATAAAAAAAAGATAAACACAAAAAAGTTGATTATTTTACTATTTTTTCCCACTCTGCTATTTTATCTAGTGCTTCTTGAACTTCTTTTCCACCGTAAGTTCTTAGTTTTTCACGCAGTTCTCTTTTTTCTATGGCTTCTTTCTGGAAATCTACAATTTCTTTTTCTCCATCGGTTAGATATAGAAAACCATCTGCGCCAGACCTTGCACATCGCGCAGTAACGGTAAGTAATTCTTGGGTGGTGGGTACATCTTGAGGTGCGTCTCCTGGACCATAAACGTATAGGCTTATGTAGAATGGCTTTTTGAGTATCTTCTTAAATCCTCTAGCGAGCATTTCCCAATACCACGGTGTAGCATAGTTTTTACTGAACATCACAACATTAAATACGTCAGCGTATTTGGCGAAGTCGTCAAAATTCACACCGTACCTCTCTAAAGAGCTCACAGGGTCAGGTTGTATACTGAGCACTAAATCTTTTTTTACGACATCACGGATTTGAGCAATATAGTCAGTCACTTCTTTGCGTCGCCATTCAAGCCAGCTTAAACCGCTTTTCTTATACAGTTTTTGGCAGCGGGGACAAGTGCAGTGTCCATGTTCTGCAAAGTATTGACTGTTCAACCAAATTCCCTGTGATTGTCTATCAACATCTGCAATGTATTTCAGTTGATCTTCCCTGTATTCAGGTTGGGTAGCGCAAATTACGCTCCAGTAGAGGTTAAAATTGTTGTTTCCAAACTTTGCTAACCCTAAAGGTGATTGAGAAATCCAGTCTGGATGTTCTTTTCCTGTATGTGTGTCAGCGAAAACCGCTATGTTACTATGCATATCTTGCATAGGTTTTAATCTAAGTCCAGTTTCCGGTTTAACACGGAATACATGAAAATCAAAACCCATAGGTTTTTGAGGTTGAAACGTGAAAGAGCCAAACTTCATCATACTCGCCTTTATGGGGCAAAGAAGGATAATGTCGTTATAAGTTTTTTGTGCGAATCAGGAAAGATTTTAAAGTAACCCCTAAAAGTACTAAGGGCTAAATGAAAGCAACTTTGAGTGTCCTGCTTGCGAATATTGGTTTCGTTTTGCAGGTTTCAGGGATTCTGGTGCTAGTTCCGATAGCGGCTTCTTTTATTTTAAATGAGACTTCCGCTACTGTTGCTTTATTTATAACTGCAACATCCCTTCTTGCTTTTGGGTTTTTAACTAACTCTTTATGTGAAAAAAAGGAAATGACTTATAGGCAATCTTGTATATTGGTTGTTCTTGTATTCGTTATCTTGGGTTTAATTGGCGCTATTCCCTATTTTTACATAAACTTTTCAGTTGGTGATTTTTCTCAATTAATTACAGACAGTATTTTTGAGTCAGTCTCTGGATTTACCACTACAGGTTTTTCTGTAATACCTGACCTTGAAGTGTTGCCTAAATCAATTATCTTGTATAGGTCGATGACGCAGTTTATCGGTGGTATTGGTATTGTTCTTGTTTTGTTAGCTTTTTTTTATCCTGAAGCTAAACTGAAAGAATTTGCTAAAAGTATGGGGCTTTACAAGGAAAATCATAGGATTAAAAAGACTTTTCTTTTTATTATTTCAATTTACTGTGCTGTAACTGCAATAATGATTGCAGTTAGTTACCTAGCAGGGTACCATGAATTAATAAACTTAAGTTCACTAGTTTTTGCTGCAATAAGCACAGGTGGTTTTGTTCCTTTTTCAGGTGCAGAATTAACTGCTGTTCTCACACAACCTCCTCTTAACATAGTGATTCCGTTGTGTATGCTTTTTGGTGCTACAAACTTTCTGTTATTTGCTGAACTCTATAAAAGAAAATTCAAAAGTTTTCTTTATTCCGAAACAACTTTCTTTTTGATTATAATTTCTGTTTCCTGTGTACTCTTGTTTTCTTTTTTTAACATTTCAGCTACTGATGCTGGCTTTCACGTTTTAAGTGCCATGTCAACAACTGGCTTCAGCTATATGCCAATAGGCAACATAGACACTTCTCTTACGCTATTTCTTATTTCTATCATGTTTATAGGTGGAGCAAGTTTCTCTACTGCAGGCGGCATAAAAATTTACAGGTTTCTTTTGCTAATAAAAACTATTGGAAAAACTGTTACTTACGTAGTTTCAGGAAAAGATAACAAAGTGAAATTATTCGATAAACTATACTCCAATGCAGAGATTATTCAAATAATGACCCTTATGTTTTTGATGGTGGCTGTTATATTTATCTCAGCTATGGTTTTAAGTTTAAACGGTTATGATCCTTTAAACTCAATTTTTGAATCAACATCGGCAATCACAACCGCAGGATTGAGCACAGGAGTTGTTGGGCCTGAATTGTCTTTAGGACTTAAGTGGCTATTTATTTTTTTGATGATACTTGGTAGGGTTGAAGTAGTGACTTTTTTGGTGATTTTTTCGAGATCAAAAGAAAAATCTATCGGTTTAGCTGTTAAAAATCAAACCGAGTCGATTGTGGTTAGTGATGAATTGTCAGAAACCCCCAGTGAATTTATTTGCTGACTGAATTAGCAGTGTTTTATTTTGTCAGTGTATTTTTTGCATTTTAAGGCTGCGCTTTTTGTTAGTTGATTTTTGGATAAATTTCTATATGTTGGTTAAGTTACCGTTGGATTGTTGAAAGAACTTTCACGTTAACGCTGTTTTTTTACTCTTTTGTCTATTTATTTAGTTTTTAACTAATCAAGTGAATAGTTTTATATACTTGTATGTTATAAGTGCACAGATAATAATTAAAAAACTAAACAAGTGTGGAGAGGAATAAGTAAAATGGCATCAGGAGATATAGCTTGGATAATAACTGCAACAGCATTAGTTATGTTAATGACCCCAGCATTAGGATTCTTTTACGGAGGTCTAGTACGCAAAAAAAACCTAGTATCAACAATAGTACAGTGCTTTGTCATCTTCGCAGTCATAAGTCTAGTCTGGGCACTATGGGGCTACAGCCTAGTCTTTGGAACATCAATCAACGGCTTCATAGGCTTTAGCCCAGATTTACTAGCAATGGCCGGAGTAACAATTAGCAACGTAAACGCTCAACTTGCCCCCGAAATACCTGAACTACTCTTCTTTGCATTTCAGCTAAAGTTTGCAGCTATCACACCAGCACTAATCATCGGTGCATGCGCAGAACGAATACGGTTCAAATCACTCTTAATCTTCATGGTTCTATGGTCTACGGTTATCTACATCCCTATCGCCCATTGGGTATGGAATCCTGAAGGCTGGCTAAAAGGCCTAGGAGCGATAGACTTTGCAGGTGGTATAGTTGTACACATAGCTGCAGGTGTTTCGGCTCTAGCAGCAGCTTTGGTTGTCGGCAGAAGAAAGACTGATGGATGTCCAGTTCCAGCAGGAGACTCAATCCCCTGGAAAAACCACATGGCAAAGTTAGATGCGCCACCAGTGTTTAAGCCAACTAACATTCCATATGTGCTCTTAGGTGCAGCATTACTCTGGTTCGGCTGGTTCGGTTTCAACGCAGGCAGTTCACTGGCAGCAAACGATCTTGCAGCTTCAGCACTAGTCACCACTAACCTTGCAGCAGCAGGAGCAGCAGTCAGTTGGATGCTAGCAGATTGGGTAATAAAAGGAAAACCTTCAGCAGCAGGAATCGCAATCGGAGCAGTAGTCGGTTTAGTTGCTATTACACCTGCAGCAGGTTTTGTAAGTGTACCTGCAGCAATGATAATAGGTTTATCGGCTGGTGTAATATCAAACTTGGTTGCGAACTGGCGAGCAGGTCGCTCCCGAATCGATGACTCATTAGATGTGTTTGCATGCCACGGAGTAGGTGGTATATGGGGTTCAATAGCAACAGGTATATTTGCATCTGCTGCTGTCGGCGGAGTCAATGGTCTATTGTTCGGAAACATAGAGCAGTTCATTGCGCAGTTGTTAGCAGTCGCGGTGGTAGCGCCCTTTGCGTTCTTCGGTTCCTATATTCTGCTTAAGGTAGTCAACCTGTTCTCACCACTTCGGGTCAGTGAAAAGGAAGAAGATGCAGGTTTAGACTTAAGCGAACACGGCGAAGAAGCATATCAGCTAGATTAGTGCTTCATAACCCTATCTTTTTTTTAAAATTATTTGTACCACTTATTTCGCTTCATGCCTATGAAATATTCTGAAAACTGCTTGAAAATATTCATCTTAAAGTGTTTTTTGATTAGTTAACAAAATTAGACTTGACTCAACTGTTTTAGTCAAGAAACCTTGACAAAAAAACCTTTATTATCCTTATAGTAGACAAAGAAGTAAAAACCAACAGTTTGTCTGCAAAAATATATGAATGAAGAATTCATAAGAGGCCATATGGATGGGGTTAACTATTAAACCGTATAGGCGACTTTGGCTATGTTTGATAGCCCTGCTTGCCATGTTAGTTATTGGTTCACAATACGTAGAGCCCGCGAATTCATGTTATGGCCCCCACATAACTGCTGATATTGACCGAACCAAAGTTTATCTAAACGAATATGTAACACTCACCGGTCAAGTTTGCCCTGCAGAAGAAAACAAATACGTGCGATTTGCATTCACACGGCCCGATTATACTTACATCGAACAGTATGTTCTAAGTGACCCTGTAACAGGGAACTTTACTGTTACTCAACAGCTTGACATGGCGGGATATTGGAATATATTCGCAATTGACGGTCACATATGTGACCGCTTATTTGCTGAAGTTACTGATCCAGCTAATCCTAATGCTCCTTCTCCGACCCCGAGTGTCCCATTAAACTATAAACCTAACTTTTCAGTTATTGCAGTAAGTGCTTTTTCATTGAGTTTAGGCACGGTTATAGCCTATTTTGGAACAAAAAATAAAACAAGAAAGATTAGTGCACTTAGAACTTTTATCCAAATCGGTTTTGTGTTCTTAATTTTCTTTGGAATATTTATTGACCATTATAGTATGCCTGTACCAGCTGAAATGCTTGCCCCACATGAAGTATTAATCGCTGACAGTGCCTTTGGAGTGGACCTGCCTGATGGATTACCCATGCCCTTTTTTGCTTGTTACTATCCCTGTGGAAAAACCGTTACCTGCGCGTTATGGCAACTTCAAACATACATTTACCCCTTCTTTAACGCTGGAGGCGGATGGGGCGTACATTATGACTCCTCTGGTTTAGCTAGACTAGCCATAGTTTTCGGATCAATTATTGCAGGCGCTATAATCTTAGGAAGAGCTTTCTGCGGTTGGGTATGCCCCTTTGGTTTATACATGGATTTGATAACGCGACTTAGAAAAACTCTTAGGGTTAGAAAACGAATATTTTCTGATAAATTCAACGTACGTTTTCATCAGTTAGGCTACATCATTTTGGCTCTTATAATTATCCTATGCGTTCTTTTCGCATCACAGAATCTTACAGGAGGCCAACTTGTTGATGGTACAGAGAAAGGGGGATTCATCTATACATACTTCTCTGCTCCGTTCTGTCAAGTTTGTCCTATGAAACCGCTTTGTATGCTGGCTGAAACAAGCGTGGGTCTACTTAGGTTTGAATGGTTGACTCAAAACACAACTGGACAATTCTACGAATTAGGCTTCTACTTAACATCACTTAACCTGATTATACTAGCTTTGGTTACAGTAGCAGCCTTTTTCTTTAGACGTTCATGGTGTCAAATTTGTCCATTAGGCGCGTTAATCGCATTGTTTAACAGGTTTCCACCTTTCAAATGGATTTCAGGAGTCAAATTAAACAAGATTGAAGAAAAATGCACTAAATGCGGAATATGTAAACGAGTTTGTCCAACACAGGTTAAGGAAGTTTATGAAAAGAAAAGCGGGGATGTTGCCTCTTCACAATGCATTTACTGTCTAAGGTGTGTAGAAATGTGTCCTCAGGAGGATTGTTTACAATTCAAATTCGCAGGCAAAAAAATTGTCGCATCCAGAAACTGGTTAAATAAAACAGATACAATAAAACTGGAGTAATATGTAGGTGAAAGTATAATTGCAAAAAAAGATAATTGCAGGTTTAGTGGTTTTGATTTTAGCAGTTTCACTTTTAGCAGGGTTCATGTTTATGGAACCTCCCCCGGAAGAGCCATTGATAATGCAAAATATAGTAATTCAACCAGATGGCACCATCTATCCTTCCAATGCTCCAATCCAACATGAGGGTAATTTATACACGTTCACAAGCAACATCTACGGGACGATAAGAATACAAAAAAGTAACATTATATTAAATGGTGCAGGTTATACGCTTTCTGGACCTTATAATGGTTCACAAGTTGATGTCTGGGTTGTGGGTGATGGTCCTGCGCAATCACCTGATTTAGTTGCAGAATACATCATAGGAATAGACATAGGTGCAAAGAATGTTGAAGGGATAATAATAGAGAACGTAAATGTCAAGAACTTCAGCATTGGAATGTATATGTGGACTACAAACAACACCGTAACCGGAAATAGGGTATCCGAAAGCATAGTAGGTATAATGCTTTCAGGCTCAAATAATACTGTCACAAACAATTATATTTCTAACAACAAACAAGGTTTATTTTTTGGTTTCAATGGAGAAGAGACAATACCTGACGATATTATAGTTCACCATAATGCATTTGACTACAACATTTTCCAAATCAATGGCTGTCTTTGCGAAGAGTACCCTGAAGATGAAGAGATACATACATGGGACGATGGTAAAGAAGGTAACTACTGGAGTGACTACACTGGAACAGATGCTAACACCGACGGTATAGGTGATACTCCATACATTATTGATGCTTTAAATCAAGATCGTTACCCTCTAATGCAGAATCCGTTTAAATAGCCAACTCTTTTTATCGATAACAGCGGATTTTCAGTTAACTTATTGAATATGTCTCAATTTTTTCTTATATTATTTAAAAAATTTATTTTGATGCTTAATTTCTCTGCTATATTTAATTCGTGATGTTTTTATTACTTACATGAATTTTTGCGAAAAATTGCTTTACTCTTTGATATTTAGAGTATGAAGTTGCCTAGTCTATTCTCTTAATCTATCAATAAACATAGCTGGATACTGCAAAATTTTAGTCAAGAAATCCTGTCAAAGGTTTAGTCAACAAAAATGAACAAAAAATGTTAAATACAAAATTTTTAAAGAATACTCATCTGAGGAATAATAATTAAAAAAATTTTCGCCCTAATACTCACTCTACTAATTACAACAACTATAACATTTCCGTGTTTATCATCAGTCACAGGAAATCAACAAAATTCCCAATACAACGGACAAACTTCATTTGTGAGTGAACAAAATAAAGTCAACTTAATAGAAAATACTATTTTTCAAAATGGCTCTGACATAATTTGGAACACTGATGTTTCGTGGGATTTGTCAAAGACACCCGCAAGGAACCTATCAGAAACAGACATTCGCTCAAAGGGAAGAACTTGGTCTTCTATAGAAGTTGTTGATAATATACTGTATGCAATAGCAACATCCACTGTAACATTGCAAAGATATGGCAGTCCATCAGTTAGTTGGGTAACTGTTTACGCATTTAACGCAGATAATGGAGCAAAAATCTGGGATTACTGCGCAAACTCTTCCGATCACTTTTCCACTCTTGCCATAGCTAATGGAGTAGTCTATTTTGGTTCAGGTGTTAATGATGTAGTCAATGGTGGCTATTTTAACGTTTTAGGCGACTTTGTTAGCGGTACATACCTTTACGCTTTAGATGCACTCAGTGGTGAACTGATTTGGAGAATTTCCTGTCGCGTTTTTTATTCAACACCTGTGACTGATAATGGTGAAGTTTTCATAAATAGTGGTCATTCAATACTATGTATTGACGGATTTGATGGCGAAATAGTTTGGAATTACACAGCTAACGATATAATGATTGTTGCCCCGACAATCGCTAATGGCGTTGTATATGTACCATCATATGATGGTATACTTTATGTTCTAAATGCAACCGATGGCAACAAAATTTGGAGTCTCATGATAGACAAAGGATTTTCAAAAATAGCTGTAATCAATGGCGTTGTGTATGCGCCTTCAGGTGACGGTAATATCTATGCCCTAAACGCTCAAACAGGAGCAACTTTATGGAGCAGCAGAACTATTCCACCAGAATTCAGTTGGGTAAATTCTACATTTCACTCTAATCTCCTGTATGCTAATGATGTTTTATATTTTGGTAGCGTTTCGGATCAGCATATTCATATTAGAAGTCCTGGTAAAGCTGATTTCTGTCAGATGAGTTTTAGGTCTTTAGTTTTAGCGTTAGACATTAACACTGGACATAAAATTTGGAATTATACACTTGATAATCACCAATTAATGTATCCAGTTTCGGTTGATGATGGAATTATTTATACCGAGTTTGGTAGAACTATTTTAGGTTTAGACTTTAGAAACGGTGCTTTAGTCTGGAACTTCACACGTGAAGATCTCTGGTCAAATTCACATACCGCTGTTGCCTATGGTGTTTTGTATGCTGGATTTAGTGATGGACAACTCTACGCTATAAAACCTCCATCTGCAGAACTAGACTCTCTTCCGAGTGTACCATTAGAAGTTATTGTAGTGATTATATTATCTATAATTGGAATAATTCTTGGTCTGCTTTTTTATTTCAATAAACATCAAAAAGCGGCTTTAGACAAAAAAAGTTTAACTGATAAAAACATAAAATTAGAAAAGAAAATTGGAGCAACAACCTTAAGTTTTTTGAGCTATAATCATTGCGTGTGCTTTATCATAGGGATCCAGAGGTACAATTTCAGTTACTTCGTACCCTCTTTTACGTAGTATATGTGCTTCCTGTTTGTATACTGCTTCAGGCGCCATGGTTACATCTATGCTTTGAGATTTACAGGCTAACATAACCCAGCCAGACGGTTTAAGGAAAAAATCTGCGTTATCAGCAAGCAATTTTGCTTGTTCCGGCTGAGCGACATCACAATAAATCGTGTCAACTTTACCAGAAATGAACATAGCGTATCTTTCAGGCATACGTGCATCTTCAAGCATAGGCAAAATGTTTGATCTGTACGCTGCAACATTGTTAACTAAATCTCGAATAGACCTCTGAGCAAACTCAACACAGTATACAACTCCCTGTTCGCCAACAATGTCTGAGACATGGCTGGGTGTTGTGCCTGAAGCTGCGCCTAAATACAAAACTTTTGTTCCAAATTCAATGGGCACATTCTGGAGACCTTTGATTATTGCTCCTGCTAACTTGCTTCTGAATGCATCCCAAACTCTGTATTCTTCACCTTTGAATTTTATGAGGCGCTCACCATAGACACTTAAGCCAGGACTCAAGTTTTTTGTACCTAGCCTTCTAGCGCCGTCTTCAAGGGTTATTTGATAAATTTCTTTCAGTTTTTCATGTGGCTTGACTCTAATTCCCACGTTTGTCTCTCCACTGTTTATGTCTCCTTTTGCCACTTCTTGGGGGTCTATTTCGTCTTGGATTTTCTCTGAGTGGTCTACGATCTCCATCCCTGAAAGAATCTCGGTTTTGGGTTCTCTGTTCTCGTTCACCATCAAAACGTTCAGTACGTGGTTTTGGCTCTTTTGGTGGCGGTGGCTCCTTGTATTTCTCTCTTATTTCTTCAATACGTTTGTTAATATCTTCTTTCAATTGAGCTCCAATGAAGTGTCCTTCTCCAAAGGCGTCTGCTCGGGCAGCTATAGCTAATTTACCTGCAATTACTCTAGCAATTTTTCCACGTTGCCACCTTTTTGCATCATGCAATAATGTATGTTGAAAAATCAAGCCGTGTTTTGGTGGTCTAGCGCCTGTTTTTAGTGACCTAAATAGTGCTTTCTCAGCGCCTAAAACTTGAATTGTACTTGCCGGTCGCATAGCAAGATTCTGTAAACTACCAGCTATAGAAATCATGCGTGCACCTAAAAGTGCTCCTGCAACAGCTTTAACATTGGGCGCCATTTCCTCCATTGTATTTTCAATGTATTCTTCCATGCTTTTACGTAATTCATAGAATGCTAAGACATCTTTAGCTAAAGTTTGTATTTGCTCTAAATCCCTGTCAGAAATGTCTGCACCCATCGATGAATCTGCTGCTTTAGCAATCAGTTGTGTACGTTCTTTAGGTATATTTTCTGCCTCTAAATTTTCAACTGTAAAATTATCTTTATTCCCTAATTTCACTACAAGTCTAGAGTATGTCTCATGCTTTTCTACTAATCTGTCAAGCTCTGGGAAGTACACACCATACCACTCACGTAGTCTACCCATGAAAAGGTTCACAGTTTGATCTAAACTGTCTAATGTCTGAATTCCCTGGGCTACAATCAAATCGCGTTTTCCTGTTGCACCTTTTATTCTAAGTTTTGAGAGTTCCATGCTTACGTTACGGTTCCAAACATCAAGCTCCTTTTGGTCATCAACAAAACCTGACTCTAAAGCAACTTCATTCATGGATGAATTAAAAACAGCGGTTTCAGAGGATTTAGCAACTTCGGTTTCCACTTTCATCTTAACGTGAACTTCTTGTGCTAAATTAGCGTTTGTAAAGACAAAAACGTCATAACCCCTATTTGTTAGAAGTGAAATTAATGATTTTGTTTGATCTGATATTTTCCCATTTTCGGTTTTAAGCAGGCTTTTCGCTGCAGCCTCAGCTTTTTTAGGAAAAAGCGCCTTCTCTAACAGTGTATCATCCTCGTTGAAGGCCACCACTCCGAAGGGAAACTGAACAATAAATGCTTTCATATTCTAAAGCCCCTAATACACTGTATTGTCAACACATTTAGTTAATAAATAGAACGGCAATCTGAGTTATGAAGTATATGAGTCATCGTTAAAAACCAGTGCTATGTCAACAAGACTCGTTCAATTATCCTGATATTTATCTTCCAACGTTCCTTACATTAAAAATATGAGCATATAATGTGCAGGCCTAAAAAAACTCAAAAATCTTCTGGTATATTCTCGTTCTTATTATTCTATTTTTTTTTAACAAGTCTCTTTTGGTTAGCAATTATTTATAAAACCTATTTAATTATATACTTCGGGGTATGAATGGCTAATTCAGGATTATCCATTGAATCTGACATTCTCCATGTTTTACATGTTGATGATGATGAGGCTTTTTTGGAGATTTCAAAAGAAATCCTCACATCAGAAAACAATTTTGAAATCGAACTTGCTTCAAGTGTAGATGAAGCATTAAAAATTTTAGCACAGAAAGACTTCAACGTGATAGTTTCCGACTATGAAATGCCCCTAAAAGATGGTATAAAATTTTTGAAAGAGCTACGGCAACAAGAAAACAATATACCCTTTATATTATTCACGGGTAAAGGCAGAGAAGAGATAGCGATAGAAGCTCTAAATTCAGGTGCTGACTACTACATTAACAAGCAAGGTAACCCTGATACTGTATATGGTGAATTAGCTCACAGTATTAAACTGTTATCAGGACGAATGAAAACGGAGGTTGAACTTAAACAGAAACGGGAAATCTTGGAACAGGTAACAGAGAATGTGGGCGCTGGGTTAGCGATTATAGATGAAACCTACCATATCATATGGTCGAATCGTATATTGGAAAACCTTGTTGGTTCTGCCCCAGGTAAAATTTGTTACTCAACTTTCAATAATTTGGATTACGTTTGTCCCAATTGTGGTGTACAAAAGATCTTTGCAGGCTCATCTTATGATGTTCACGAATATCAAAACATTGACAAAAACGGTAATCCATACTGGATTGAATTAATTGTTACTCCTCTTAAAGACGAGAAAGGCAAAACCATAGCTGCCCTAGAGTTAGCAGTTAATATAACTGAACGAAAGAAGTCAGAATTTAAATTAGTGGAAAGCGAAGAGAGGTACAGGCAATTATTCTCTATGATGCCCAGCGGAGTAGCTGTTTATGAAGCGATTGATGGGGGGTCAGATTTTGTTTTTAAGGATTTCAACAAAGCGGCTGAGGTTATTGAAAATATTCCCCGTAATAGAGTTATTGGTAAACTTGTGACAGACGTTTTTCCAGGAGTTAAAGACTTTGGTCTGCTAGATGTGTTTCAGAGTGTTTACAATTCTGGGGTCAGCGAGTTTTTACCTGCTAACTTTTATTATGATAACGAGAAAATGGGTTGGCGTGAAAACTGGGTTTACAAACTTCCAAATGGTGACATTGTAGCCATTTATAACGATGCGTCTGAACTTAAGAGGAATGAGGCTAAATTTAGGTCTCTTTTTGAAGGTATGGCTCAAGGTGCTTTCTGGCAAGCATCAGACGGTAAACTTATAGATGTTAACCAGGCTGCACTTGATATCTTTGGGTTAACTAAAGAACAGTTTCTAAAGATGAACTCAATGAGTTCAGGATGGAAAGTAATTGATGAAAATGGTGCTGACGTCACAGGATATATGCATCCTTCTATGGTTGCTCTTCGAACTGGAAAACCTGTAAGAGATCAGGTTTTAGGTGTTTTTAACTCAAGAAAAAAAGAATTTGTTTGGGTAAATGTTAATGCTATTCCCCAGTTTAGCCCATCAGAAAAAACACCTTATCAAGTTATGGTTACACTTCATGATTTAACAAAAAATAAGCTCGCTGAAATATCTCTAAAAGAAAGTGAACAGCGTTATCGTATTTTATATGAACAATTGCCTTTAGGTTATCAGTCTTTGGACAAGCATGGAAAGATTATTGAAGTTAACCAAGCATGGTTAGATTTATTTGGTTATAAGCGTGATGAAGTGGTTAATAGCTGGTTTGGTAATTTTCTTTCAAGTGAGGAAGTAAAGCCTTTTAGGGAGAGGTTTGAACGTTTTAAGTCTATAGGGAAAATTCAAGTAACTGTTAAGATGAAACGTAAAGATGATACAATCATTAAAGCAAAGATTGATGGCCGAATTATCTATGATTCAGATGGTAAATTTAAGCAGACACATTGTATACTCCAAGAGGTAAATTAGGGGTGAATTACAAAAATTCTTTTAATCTACAATCCTCTTTTAAATTGGCTTGGCACTGATAGCTACGATTTAAATCTTGCAACAACTTATTTTGTTGTTAAACTTTTTTTATGACCTGACAACTTGAACAAATAGCTGAAAAAAGTAAAAGTTGATATATTTTCATTAAAAAAATGAAATACTGCTTTTTAGATTTCTTAATGATCACTTGTTGATTTAGAAATAAATAACGCAATAACACAAAAAAACTATATTGTTAAAAAATGCTTAATTTATTCCAGTTTCCAATTGTGTTCTACTTCTTATAGTGTCTGTCTATTAATCTCTCTTAACTCTTGAACGGTCGTGTTAGACTTTAGATGTTTACAAGATTCAAATTATGGCTGCTATAACTTACATTTCTTTCTACATTAAAAACATGTCTTGATGCAGATATTAAATGTGAAAAATTAAAATAAAAAATATCTCTAAAAAAGTAATCGCTATTTATTCCTAAATTTTGAACATTTGAAAACAATGAAGATTTTCTTTTATTAATCTCGTAAGAATGTTTTTCTACTTTATTAAAAAGTTAGATATAATAAAATAAATGTATTAACTTAAAATCCATTTCTTCTTTTTAAAGTAAAAAAGCATAACTAAAGCAATCAGCCCCATAACTATTAACACCAAGGGGTAACCCCACATCTGATCAAGTTCAGGCATATACTTGAAGTTCATGCCGTAGATTCCTGAAACAAGAGTAAGCGGTATAAAAATAGTTGCAATCATTGTTAGCACCTTCATGATTTCATTCATTCTGTTGCTAACACTAGACAAGTAAACATCTAACATTCCTGACAAGGTATCTCTGAACGTTCCCACTGAATCAATCACTTGGATCGTGTGGTCATATATGTCTCTAAGGTAGATTTTGGTCTTTTTCTTAATTAGTTCTGACTCACATCTTTCCAAGTTGTTAATAACTTCTCTTAGCGGCCAGACAGCTTTACGTAAATCTATACTCTGTCTTTTCAAGTTGTTGATTGTATGAACAATTATTGGCTGCGGATTTTCTATCAACTCGTCTTCTATGTCTTCTATTTTTTCACCCATTTTCTCTAAAACTGTAAAATAATTATCTACTATAGTATCTATTAACGAATAAAGAAGGTAGTCGATGCTTTCTTTTCTAATTTTACCTTTATCTGTTCTTAATCTTTCTCGAATTGGATTAAAAACATCACCTTTAGTTTCTTGAAATGAAACTATCCAGTTTGAACCTAAAACTAGACTAACCTGTTCAGATGTGACTTCTTTTTCTTTATTATTAAATTTCAGCATTCGTAGTACGATAAATATGTAGTTTTCAAAAACTTCCATTTTTGGACGTTGTTGCGTATTAGCTATATCTTCTATTGTTAGCGGATGAAGATTAAAGTGTCTGCCTATTTTTTCAATCACTTCTGTTTTATGAAGTCCATCTATGTTTATCCATATCTTTCCATTTTCGTCTTTAACTCCCAATACTTCTTCTACGTTTTCAGTCTCTTTTGTTAAAAATTCGATTTCATTATATTTTATACTTTCAACTATAACTTTTTCAGTCTTTTCACTGCCCACGTAAACTACTGTTCCAGGTGGTAAACCTGTTTTCTTTGTTCTCCCTTTCGGCATATGAAAATGCATGATTTGATAGTTCCTCAAGAATAATATAAATCTAATTAAAGTAACATTTTTTCTTAGAAACAAAGATGAATAGCCTTAACAAAATTTTCAGTACGCTAATTTG
>Ga0209723_1004742_pt1 | contig 14804 bp, 16 predicted proteins | sample BiotimSIPDNA_2_FD_185750 | JGI IMG/M metagenome (GOLD analysis project Ga0209723, IMG submission 185750) | Anaerobic biogas reactor microbial communites from Washington, USA - Biogas_R2 time_0 SIP DNA (SPAdes) (version 2) | ecosystem: Engineered > Bioreactor > Anaerobic > Unclassified | place... | reverse complement strand
GTGGTAACGGCTCACCCTCAAATTTTTCGCCAAATTTACTGCCTGCGTCAAGGGATTTCAGCTGCTCCCAATTGGTTTCATTGACCATTCCTTGCCCATTGGTGGTGCGTGTAAGACTGCGGTCATGGATCACAATCAGGCGTTCATCAGCCGAAAGCATCACATCCAGCTCAATGCCGTCTGCTCCAAGTTCTTTAGCCAGCCGGAAAGCGGTCATGGTGTTTTCGGGTGCCATGGCAGAGGCGCCGCGATGAGCGATGATAAGGGGGTTGCGCATGTTGACTTCTCCTGTCAGAGCAATTATAGCATGCAGTGCCTTCGCGACACGGTATCGAAGCCGCCCTTTACGGTCAATTCATTTTACTTGTTGACGAGACCTGCCGCGATCCTCGCGTGGAGTTGTGCAAGATTTGGCATTGCTGTTTGATAATTGTTGACCTACAAGCCGCCATGCTATAATTTCTTCGTAAAAAGGAGGTTTGTATGACCACACTTACCCATGTAATTAAGCGCGATGGCAGCATCGTTCCTTTTACACCCAATCGGATCACAAACGCAATCTACCGCGCCGCGGTTGCTGTCGATGGACGTGACAAGCAGCGTGCTGAAAAATTATCGCAGCAGGTAGTGGCAGAGCTGGAAAAAGCCGTTCAAGCAGGCGAATATCCCACCATTGAAACCATCCAGGACATGGTTGAAAAAGTGCTCATCGAAAACGGTCATGCCCGCGTCGCCAAGGCATACATACTTTATCGCGATGAACGCGCCCGCCAGCGAGCCAAACGCGGTGACAGTGACAAAACCCCCTCTGGCAATATTCCCTGGTCAAAACTCTGGCAGGTTTTAGACTGGTCGGTCGCGCATAATGTGCATACTTCTGTTAATTTAAACAAGCAAATCCGTGAAGGAAACCTGACAGAAATTGTCACTGCTGCTGAGGCAGCCTACAGCGAGGATGTTGAAAACGCCGCCAACCTGATTTTGGATCGGCGCGACGAAGTCCGTGTCGTTTTTATTGCCGGTCCTTCCTCCAGCGGCAAAACTACCACAACCATCAAGGTGGGCGAACGCCTCGCGCGGCAGGGCTTTCAATTGATCACACTAAATATTGACCATTATTTCCACGACCTGGAGATGCATCCCAAAGATGAATTTGGTGATTATGATTTTGAGACACCGCAAGCTTTGAATATGCGCCTGATCAACCAACACCTGGTTGAACTTTTTAACGGAGAGGAAGTACGCATTCCTTATTACGATTTCAAAACCGGGCAAAGCATCCCCAATCACACCCCAATGCGGTTGAACAAGAACGAAATCGTTTTGATCGATAGTTTGCATGGGCTCTACCCAGAGATGACCGGGGATATTCCGGATGAGTGGAAGTTTAAACTATATATTGAACCGCTGCTACAGCTAAAGCTCCAAAACGGACGTTACGCACGCTGGACCGACATCCGCCTGATGCGCCGAATGCTCCGTGATGCTTCACACCGTGCTTACGATCCAACGCAAACCCTGCTGCATTGGCATTACGTTCGCTCGAGTGAACTGCGCCATATCATTCCTTACGTTAACACCGTTGACACGGTCGTGAACAGCGCCATGCCCTATGAGCTGCCTGTTTACAAAGCCAGGCTGGGTCAAAATTTTGCCCGTTGGGCTGAGCAATATGCCGATGACCCCCTGCGCCGGGATGCCTGGGAGAGGGCAGACCGGGTTAACCGTATGTTTGCAGAGATTGATGCGGTTGAGGATGATAGCTTCGTGCCGGAAGATTCCGTGATTCGCGAGTTTATTGGCGGCGGAATTTACCAATACTAAAAAAGTAAACGAAACAGCAAAAAGAACGATGAGATTCGTTCTTTTTGCTTAATTAAGCTCACCAGCAGGGTAGTGAAAACTCCTCTACGCCAGGTGGGATCGTGTTAACCGAATAATACCATCCGCAGTCATCGAAACAGCTCATGCCAACGTAGCAGCCTGCGGAATCTTTGCGGTATTCTATCTCGCAGGTCAGATTTCTGCCCGGAAACTCACAGGCAGTAGTTCTCCAGATAACGTTTGATTCAGAAAAATGCGCTCGAGGCCAGATCAATCCGCCGGTAAAAACGCCGGTTGGCGTTTGTGTGGGTTCCGGTGTGAATGTCAGCGTAGGCAGCAGTTTTTTGGGTGGTCGGTTGGTTGGTGTTACGGTTGCGGTTGCCGTTGCCGTTGCTGTAGCGGTTGCCGTACATGTGGCAGTAGCCAACGGGGTATTTGTATTAACCACGACGGAAGGATCATTGATAACCGCTGGCTTTGTGGGTTGAGGCACCGCGCAAGCGCTTGTAACCATGATAAAAATCATGATTAGTAGTATTAATGACTTGTGTGCGGTTTTAAAATCCATATCTGTTGATTTTACATCATTCTTACTTGTATGTTCTCATCTCATAGCCATGTTACACCAGCGTAGGGGCAGGTCCCAATCGTGAGCACTCAATGAGCGCTTACATAGTCAGACCTGCCCAGTTCAAGAACTGCCCCCAGGCATTGAAACCGAAAAAATACCGTGATATCCAACGGGGTGGGTTTGGTTGATTAAAAAAATTACCTATGCTCACGTCTTGAACCCACCCCTACGCCTGCCTGTTCCGATTGCGTTCATGTAGGGCGCGATTGGAAGCACCGGAAACTTTGACCAACGAGATTCTTGTCGTGCTTCCAATCCGCCGTGCGAAGCCATCTTTCCCCTAGTCACGATATAATGGCGGATTGTGGGTACAATACATACGAATTGCACAAAACTCACGGTGCCCTCAATCTCGCCCGACAGCCTGATCTTGTCATCCTGAGCGCAGCGAAGGATCTTGTCGGTCGGATGGGCAAGATTCTTCACTTCGTTCAGAATGACAAAAACCAGCCGCATCCTCTTCCCTACTTCCTGTTTCCTATTCCCTGCTAATGTTTTGAACCCACCCCTACGGTTGTTATTATTTCATATCCAAGTTACACCAGCGTAGGGGCAGGTCCCAATCGTGAGCACTCAATGAGCGCTTACACAGTCAGACCTGCCCAGTTCATTGCCGCGAACATGCATTGAAACCGAAAAAATTACCGTAATATCCAACGGGGTGGGTTTGGTTGATCATGAAAATATCAAATTTAGAATTGCTGATGCCAGCATCAATGGGGAGTGGGCTATAATCATGCTATGTTCCGCGATCAGAAGAGCAACGGACGCCCAGCCGGCAACTATATCCTCGGGATAAATATCGACAGCGACCACGTGTTGTTGGTTTATGGCAGCCCTTCGGGTACGATCAGTGAGCGGCTGGCGTTTCCTTCACCGCGACAGGAAAGCTTTCAGTCCTTAATGGCTGAGATCAGCAGCCATGCCGATCGTCTGCTCATGATCACCCAGTCGCAGCGGTTGCCGCTTCCGGATGTTGTTTCTGTTTCGGTCTGTGGTAATTATGACACCCAGACCAAGATCCTCTCATCCTCGGCAGACTTCCCACAGTGGAAGTCTGAATCACTGTGCTCACAGTTGAATCTTCGCTTCAACTTGCCGGTCTACGTGGAAAGCAAAGCCAACGCAGGGCTGCAAGCAGAATTTCTATTTGGTTCGATTTCTCAGCAGGAGCAAACGGTTTACGTCAGCTTTCAACCCCGCATCAGGGTCGCAATCTCCATGAATGGAAGGCTTTATTCAAGCACCGGTGGCTTTTCTGGTGCCCTGGGGAACCTTCAGCTGCCCGACATTAATTTTCCTGGTCAGGGACAGAGCCTCTATCTTAATGATGTTGCCAGTGCGGCTGGTTTGGTTAGGTTCGCGCAATCGCGACATCCAACCCATTGGGAGGCTGACGCTGTTCCAGGAGATATTATTAGCGGCGTGCTTGAGGGCGACCCCTACGGAATTGAGGTTGTCACAGAGGCAGCAACGATCTTCGGTTCTCAGCTTCAAGCGCTAATGCACGTGCTGCGACCGGTAAACTTTGTGGTTGGTTACCCATTCAATCTTCTTGGCGAGCATTGGGTGAGACCGATGACGGAGACGATCGTGACCACCACCGGGTTGGGAACGGGGCAGTTGCCCAATATTAGCCCCTCAGCCCTGGGGGCGCGCCAACCCGAGCTTGAAGCGCTCGCTCCGGCAATTATGGCTTTGCGTTCCGGATAATCCGCGGGTTTAACAGATCGCCAACATTTCTTTTACGTCTTTCTGACATTGCTTTCCTATGGTTAAGCTAAGCAACATAGCAAAGAAATGGAGGAAACTATGGCTTATATGATCAGTCGATCTCCCTATTGGAGAAAATACAACCTTGAAAGAGCAATGGACCGATACTTTGATTTGGAGTCCGAACCACTTCCTTCCGGCTTTCCGCTGGATGTGCTCGAGAGCGACACCGAATACCTGGTGAAGGCGAGTATCGCCGGCTTTGACCCCGATCAGATCGAAATCACCTACGATGACAACACCCTGTCAATCAAGGGTCAGGTTCACGATGAAAACGTGAATGAAAAGGAAGGCAAGTATCACATCCGCGAACGCAGCTACGGTTCGTTTTATCGCAGCATCAGCATGCCTGGTGTGATTGACGCAGACCAGATCACTGCTGATACCGAAAACGGCGTCCTGGTGGTGCACCTGCCTAAGAAACCCGAGACTCAACCAAAGAAGATCAATGTCTCACCTCGAAAAATTGTGGACAGCGAATAGTAAAAAAGACACAACCGATACACCCCTGCAACACTGCGGGGGTGTTTTCGTTTCTGACCAGCGACTTCTTTTTAAATCTACTATAATTAGAAAAACCCCTGGAAGGAGATAATATGGAATACAAAAAGTATCAGATAAAGCCCGGTGAAAAAATTGAACTGCAGAATTTCGACCCAAACGATTCCAGCGAGTTTGATGGGAAGAAAAAAACTGGTCAAAAAGCACTCCTGGAAGTTGTCAAAGAAATTAAAGCCCTGCAGGAACTGCTCTACGCGGAGGGAAAAAACCGCCTATTGGTCATCATCCAGGCTATGGACACCGCCGGCAAAGACGGTGTCATCCGCAAAGTCTTCGGGGGTGTCAACCCCCAGGGTGTGCGTGTTGCTCCCTTCAAAGTGCCTTCCAGCCTTGAGCTTTCCCACGATTACCTCTGGCGCATTCATGCCCAAACACCCAAAAAAGGTGAAATTGTGATCTTTAACCGCTCTCATTACGAAGACGTTTTGCCAGTTCGCGTACTCAACCTGATGCCTGAAGAGGTCTGGTCTAAACGTTACCATCACATCAACGAATTTGAACGTCTGTTGGTCGATGAGGGCACGGTCATCCTCAAGTTTTATCTGAATATCGATTTGCAGGAACAAGCCGAGCGGTTCCTTGACCGTCTCGAAGAGCCGGACAAACACTGGAAGTTCAACCCTGGCGACCTCGAAGATCGCAAACTCTGGGATAGCTATATGGAAGCCTATGAGGACCTGCTGAACAAAACCAGCACAGAATGGGCGCCCTGGTATGTGATTCCCAGCAACAAAAAATGGTACCGCAATCTGCTCGCTGCAACAATTGTCCGCGATACCTTGCTGGATATGAAAATGGAATTTCCAGCGCCACCGCCCGACCTCGACCATTATCACGATGTCGTCCTGGAGATGGTTCTCTCCTATGAAGAAGAAGATTAATTGAGCGACTACATCAACCCCGTCCCAGATGCCGTTCTGGTGGGTCGGATGCGTCGGGAGTTTATTTTACCGGCGCGATCGGCAGCTTATCTCAACCGCCCAGGTGGCAACCTTGGTTATGCCGCTGCTTCTTTTTTGCTATGGGACGGCAATCCTGGCATGGTATCGCGTATCAATCCGGACTTTCCTTCCGAGTGGCTCGAAGATTATAAAAACGCTGGCGCCGATATCGACGGTATTCGCCAGGCAATCGATCCGATCGACGACCGTTTTTTTGTCACCTATAGTGAAGACCAGCAAGCCCGCTACGAAAACCCAATCACCTGGTTCGCTGACCGGCAGCTGCCCTTCCCTCCTGAGCTGCTCAGTTACAGCCCAACCATTCCGATTTACTGCAGTAAAACCGAGTACCGCACTGACAGCATCCGCGTTACCGATGTCCCCTTCACATATCTGGAAGCCTCTGCCGCGCATATATGCCCGATCGATTATATCTCCCACAAAATTCTGCCGTCGGTTCTCAAAGGCGGGATGGTCTCGCTGCTAACGATGCGCGCGGGCAACTGTTACATGGACCCAATATTTTGGGAGGAGATTAGGGCGCTTATCAGCGATGTCACCGCTTTCATGATTACCGATGCCCAGGCGGTCAAGCTGTTTCAGGGCAGAAGCGTCGACTTATGGGAGATCGCCGGTATCTTAGCTAACTACGGACCGGAGTACATCATCATCCATGCCAAAGACGGTACTGTGATGCTTTATTCCCGCCTGAAACGCAAACGATGGGTTTTTCCATCCTACCCCAGCAAGCCTGCTGATCCAACCGGTATGCTGGATGCCTTTGACGGCGGTTTTTTGGCGGGTTACCGCAAGGAATATGACGCTGTACAAGCAGTCTTGCATGGGTTGGTCAGTGCTTCATTCTGCAGTGAAGGCAGCGGACCGTTTTACTTGCTGGAATGTTTACCCGGGCTAAAAGAAGCCCGCCTCAAGGTCTTGAGTCAACAGGTAATGGAGGTGTAGCTGAGGGGATGGGCGTTTCGGTGGGCAGTTCAGGCGGGCTAATGGGAACCAACCTGACTTCATAGAGCCACTGCCAGTTTTTCCCGGTCACAAAAAGACGTTCGTTTTCCGCATCCCAAGCGATCCCGTTCAGGACTTCGCCTATATCTGCCAGATTTTCTTGCGGACGCAAACCGCGCATATCCAGCATGGTGATTACCCCACCTTCTTGCGGATCGATGATCGCAATTTGGTCTGAAAGGTAAATATTGGCGAAAATTTGACCGTAAATGAATTCCAACTCGTTCAGATATTCGATCGGATGACCTTGCCAGGTAACGTTAACCTCCCTGATTTGAAAACCACTGGTCGGATCCATCCATAAAAGTTTGTTGCTGCCATCTGACATGATCAAGGCTGATCCGTCGGTTGTAAGCCCCCAACCTTCAGTACTGTAAGAAAACCGCCCTGTTTGCTCAAAGGTTTCCAGGTCATAAATGAAAGCCGTGCCTTCCTGCCAGGTTAACTGATAGAGCAAACCGTTCAGTTCAATTAAACCTTCTGCGAAATACTGGTCTTCAAGGGCAATTTCCTGCAGCACCTGCCCGCTTTCGGGGTCAACCTTCCGCAGGCTGCTTGCGCCATACAAGCCGCAGCTCTCGTAGAAAAACTGATCACGATAAACCAGCCCCTGGGTATAACAGCCCGGGTCATGTGGATAGCGGTTCACGATTTCATAACCGTCATAATCGCCTAAGGCTAAAAATGGCGCAGTGGCAGTTGGGGCATCCGCGCTGTCATCGAGACCAGCCTGGAATGAACAAGCGACGACCGCCAGGGCGAAGATCGTTACGACCAACAGAAGAATTGTCTGTTTTTTGCGTTTCATAGGTTAATTTTATCCGAATTCAGTCAGTCGATGATTCGGGTGATAAAATGAACCAAATCAGACTGGAGGAACCATGACAGACGTTCTCGAACGCTTCTTACGCTATGTAAAAATCGATACCCAATCAGCTTATCATTCCGAGACCTATCCCAGCACACTCAAACAACTCGACCTGCTAAGATTGCTCGAATTAGAGTTACATGAGCTTGGCTTACAGGATGTCCGGCTGGACGATTTCGGCTACGTTACTGCCACCTTGCCTGCCACAACCAACCAAAAAGCGCCGACAATTGGCTTCATTGCCCACGTTGACACCAGCCCTTCGGCTTCGGGTGAGGATGTCAAACCCCGAATGGTGGAAAACTATGACGGTAGTGAGATCACCCTCAATGCGGACTTAAATGTGATGCTCAGTCCGGTTGATTTCCCGAGTCTAAATCAACATGAAGGCAAGACCCTGGTCGTGACCGATGGCACTACGCTCTTGGGCGCGGACGATAAAGCCGGTGTTGCCGCTATTATGAGCGCCGTCGCCTACCTGGCTGCGCACCCAGAGATCCCCCACGGCAGGATCAAAGTTGGCTTCACACCCGACGAAGAAGTTGGTGCCGGAGTGGACCATTTTGATGTCGAAGCCTTCGGTGCCGATTTTGCCTATACCCTCGATGGTGGACCGGCAGGTGAATTTTCTTGCGAGACCTTCAATGCCGCCGGCGCCAGCCTGACTATTCACGGCAAGAGCGTTCATCCGGGCGACTCCAAATTCAAGCTCAAAAACGCCCTGCAGGTTGCAATTGATTTCCATAACCTGCTGCCGGTTTTCGACCGCCCTGAACACACCGAGAACCGTGAAGGCTTTTTTCACCTGGTATCGTTAAGCGGCGAAGCCGACCTGGCGGCGATGGAATACATCATCCGCGATCACAACCGCGATACATTTGAAGAGAAAAAGACACTTATGCTCCAGGCGGTTGATTTCATCAATTTCCGCTATGGTGCCGGGACGGTGGATCTCGACCTGAGAGACCAGTATTACAATATGTACGAGAAACTGGCTCTCCACCCTGAAATCCTGGACCTGGCGCGTGAAGCCTATCGCGCGGTTGGGCTGGAACCGGTGGAGGTGCCCACTCGTGGCGGCACCGACGGCAGCCGTTTGTCTTTTATGGGGTTGCCCACACCCAACATCTTCACAGGTGGTTATAACTATCACGGTCGTTTTGAATACCTGGTTGTTGAAGAACTCAAGCTTGCCAGGGATGTAATTATCGAAATCGTCCGTCTGGCTGCGGCGTAAACCGTTTTGTCTGAGGCGAACTTCGCCCAATTAATTCTTGCAGAGAGCGGCTGGGCTTTGGTCCAGCCGCTTGCCTGACTTGTGCAAACGCTGGCGGGGGGGGGTAAACTGCATCCGTAGAATTCGCCCTGTCTGGGGTTGGAAAAACACGGTTCTCGCCAATCCTTCACCAACTTTGAGTTAACCATACAGAATTACTTGACATGACGTACTATATCTGATAAAGTAGTGCTACGTCAGACGTAATACTATTTAAAGGAGATGTATGTTAAAGACCGATGCATTAAGAGGGTATACCGACATGATCATCATTTCGATCCTCCTGGACAAACCAAATTACGGATATGAGATATCCAGAGAGATACGGGCAAGAACCAATGGTCAGTTCGTAATGAAAGAAACCACGTTGTATTCCGCCTTTAACCGGATGGAAAAGAACGGGCTGATCACCTCTTTCCCTGGCACCGAAACCAGCGGAAACCGACGCACCTACTATCGCCTGGCCGATGAGGGCAGAGCTTTTTATCAAGACAAGGTCGAAGAGTGGGAGTTGACCAAAATAATTGTAGATAAATTTATTGTAAATTAGGAGTAAATATGGACGCAATCAAATCTTATCTGGAAAATATGTTTCTTCATCTGCCCAAAACTGCCGAGGTGCTGCGGGCAAGAGATGAACTCTTCCAGATGATGGAAGATAAATACAACCAGCTGCGCAGCGAAGGGCGCACAGACAACGAAGCCGTTGGTCAGGTGATTGCAGAGTTTGGCAACCTGGACGAACTCGCTGCCGACCTTGGTATCAGACAGGAAGTCAGCGCTCTCGATTCCACAGAGTCTGAGCAAATTAACTTGACTGACCAGGACGTGGAAGGCTACCTGGCGGTTACCCGTGAATCTGGCAGGCAAGTCGCCGGCGGAGTCAGCCTGATCCTGATCGGGGTAATGATTCTTATCATGCTTCAAACATTTGCTGACATGGGCATGTTTGAAGAAAGAGTGGCGCAGGCAATCGGCATTGGCGGATTGCTTCTGTTGGTTGCCATCGCCGTCTTCATGTTCATCATGGCTGGGGTCAAGACAGATCAATATGAAAGCCTTGAAACAAAGATGGTCTATATTGATCCCTATCTGCGCAGCCGAATCAAGCTTCAAAAAGAAGCTTACGTTCCTGCCTTCGGCCGCACGATCGCGATAGGCGTATTCCTGATCATGCTTGGAGTCATCGGGCTGGTGACGATCGCCATCCTCGAAGTCGGTGGTTATATCCTCTTGCAATTGTCAGTGGTAGCCTTTTTGATCTTAATCGCAATTGCGGTCGGGTTGTTTATCATGGCTGGCACCAAGATGAATGCGCTGGATAAACTCCTCAACGAAGGAGACTACACCAGGCGCAGGAAGGAACAAGCCAGCATCATGCAGCCATTCGCCGGATTGTACTGGATGATGGTGTTAGCTGGATACCTGGCGTGGAGCTTCCTGAGCGATTCCTGGTCAATTTCCTGGATCGTCTGGCCGATTGCCGGGGTATTATTTGCCATAATCTCGAGAATAGTATCAATCGCAAGACGAAATAGCTAAGCCAACCTCAACCTGGAATAGAAAATGGATAGCCAAATCGCTATCCATTTTTCTTTAGAACTGTGTTTAACAAGTTTTGCGGTAACTTCCTTGAAAATTAACAGCAGCCGGGAGCGCAATCATCAGAAGAGCAGTCGGAACAACCGTTGTGGGCATAGTGAAGATGACCGTGGGCGATTTCTTCTTCAGTTGCCGGGCGAATCGAAAGCACCGTCACCTGAAAGTCCAGGTCTTTTCCAGCCATAGGATGATTCATATCCAACTCAACCGAGTTTTCGCTTAAGGCAGTGGCAACAGCCTGGAAGACGTTGCCGGAAGCATCGCGCAGGTTCATCGGCTCGCCCAGTCGAATTTCGAAATCTTCGGGGAAAGACTCGCGGTTGACTTCGATCACCATTTTCGGGTCCAGTTCACCGTAAGCATCAGCTGCAGCGACGTGGATAGCCTTGCGTTCGCCTTCTTGCATCCCCGCCAATCCTTTTTCCAATCCGGGAATAATGTTCCCATGCCCCTGCAGGTATTCCAACAGGTTTGATTCCACTTCCTCACCCTCAACGGTCAGGTTATACGCAATCTGAACAACAGTATCGTTCTGAATAGTTTCCATACTAATTCTCCAATCTTTATCTCAAGCCCTGCGATTATAACAGAATGACCGGGTGATTTCTGTTTGCATAATCAACGAATTGGCTTTCTAATGAAACTTGTATGTGCCCGACGCTTGTACAGGTTATTTTTGCTGAAGAAATATCAGCATATAATACAGCCCTAATGAAAAACTTTTTCAATAAGGGTAACTAATAATATGGACTGGAAAGAAATTCTCTCTCAGCATGGCTATCGTCTCTCAGAACCGCGAAAGCGGATTATGAAACTGCTAGCCAACACTGAAACTGCCCTTGGACCACAGCAAATCCATCAGCAGCTGCAAGGTTCCAACAAGATCGGGCTGGTGAGCGTTTACCGAACGCTCGATTTACTCTTAGAACTGGGGTTGGTAACCGTGGTTTACGACTCACAGCACAACCCTGGCTATATGCTTGGCACGATCGGACATCACCACCATATTGTCTGTCAAAATTGCAGTAAAGCCCTCGAATTTTCGGGGTCGGATGATATTAATGAGTTGGTACTGCGGGTGGAGAAAGAAACCGCTTTCAAAGTTCGCGACCACATTTTGCAATTGTTTGGGCTCTGCCCAGAATGTCAAAAAACTCTTCCCCAGCGAGCATAGCCATGAGACGATACCTTCCTTTCTTCCTAGTTTTGGCACTCGTCCTTTCAGCCTGCGGTCTGCCTTCAAACAGCGAAACTTTTTCTGATGACGACCGCATCAAAATTTCAACCAGCATCGCTTCAATTCAATGGGTGGTTGACCAAATTGGGGGCGAACACGTTCAAACCCAATCGCTTACCACCAGTGGTGATGACCCCCACACCTACGAACCGAGCCCGGCGCAAATGACTGCCATCGCTGTCTCAGACCTCTACCTCAGTGTAGGCGTCGAGTTTGAAGCTGTGTGGCTGCCAAAATTCATGTCGGCAAACGACAGCCTGAAAATTATCGATATCACTGAAGGTGTAGAGCGCATTCCTGGAGTTGAGCACGAACATGGTGAGCACGATCACGATGAAGTCCATTCAGACGGAGGGTTCGACCCGCATGTCTGGCTTTCTCCGGCAAATATGAAACAAATTGCCAGGAACGTCACTGCAATTCTGGAAAACGCTGACTCCCGGAACGCACCGGTTTTTCAAAGCAATCTTGAAAACATTATCGGCAGAATTGATGAAATCGACGAGCAAGTTACTCAGCTACTGAGCGAGTCCGAGCGCAGGGAATTCCTGATTATCCACCCTTCATTGGGTTACCTTGCTGAGGCTTACGGATTAGTGATGATTCCGGTTGAGGTGGACGGGCAAGAGCCCAGCCCCACACAGCTTGCTGAGATCCTTGCGGCTTCGCAAACTTACGGCATTCATACGCTCTTCACCCAACCTGGCACCAGCCCTCTGAACGTGCAGACTTTTGCAACCCAGGCAGGCATCAACGAAATTATCGAAATTGACCCATTGACCTACGATTGGGAAGCTAATATGCTTTTCATCGCTGAAAGTCTGAAAGGGGCTTTAAATTGATTGCCACAGAAAAGAAACCGGTAATAGAAATCAAGAATATGTGGGCGGGATACGAAGCCGACACCGTCCTGGAAGATGTAAATTTTGAGATGTTCCAGGACGACTATGTCGGTCTGATCGGACCAAACGGCGGGGGCAAAACCACGCTGATTCGGGTGATTCTTGGGCTGCTTAAGCCTGAAAAAGGCTATGTGAAAGTGATGGGGCATGACCCAGCCAGGGGGCGCCAGAATATCGGTCATGTGTCCCAATTCCAGGTGGAAGATAAGCATTTCCCCATCAGCGTTTGGGATGTGGTTGCCATGGGGCGGCTGAAACCGGGTCTGCATCAAAATTTCGATCTTTCTAAGCATGACAAAGCCGCGATTGAGCTTGCCTTACGTGAGACGGGCATGTTTGCCTTTCGCAAACACACCATGAATGAACTCTCTGGCGGTCAGCGGCAGCGAGTTTATATCTCCCGCGCCCTGGCTGCTGAGCCGGAAATCCTGCTTTTGGACGAACCAACTTCCAGCGTTGACAGCCAATCCAGCGTGCAGCTCTATGATCTGTTGGCTGAATTGAACAAGCGCATCGCCATTTTGCTCATTTCCCACGACTTAACGGCTATCTCAACTTACGTAAAGACCGTCGGCTGCGTTAATCGCCGGTTGGTCTACCATGGTGGTAAAGAGATTACTACAGAAATGCTGGAAGCGGGCTACGATTGCCCCGTTGACCTCCTGGCGCACGGGGTTCCACATCGCGTGCTTCCCAGCCACCAACACGAGGAACACCATGATTGAAGAGCTGGCTTCGATTTTTTCTTATGAATTCATGTGCAATGCCCTGATCGCCAGTTTTTGGATCAGCCTCGCCACTGGCATCATCGGCACACTGGTCGTGCTTAATCGGATTGTTTCGCTGAGCGGTGGTATCGCCCATGCCGCTTATGGCGGGGTAGGGTTGGCATATTATTTTGGGCAAGACCCCATGATTGGGGCGCTGCTCTTCAGCACAACCTCGGCGCTGGTAATGGGCGCGGCACAGCGAAAGTCAAAATCAGGTGCCGACACCCTCATCGGGGTGATGTGGTCGATCGGCATGGCAGTCGGCATCATATTCATCTCCCTGACTCCCGGCTATAAAGCCAACCTGATGAGTTACCTGTTCGGCAGCATTTTGGCAGTCTCGAGGAGCGATCTGGTCCTAATGACAGTGGTTGCCTTCCTGGTGCTCGGATTTGCTTTCTTTTTCTATCGCAGCCTTCTGGCAATTTCTTATGACGAAACTTTCAGCACCGTTCGCAACCTGCCAGTGACCCTGATCTACCTGACCATGTTGGTACTGGTTGGGTTGACCGTGGTGGTTGCCATGCGCATGGTCGGTCTGATTTTGGTGATCGCCTTACTTACGATACCACCGGCGATCTCGCTCAACTTCTTCAAAGACATGCGTTGGATTATGATCTCTTCCTTTTTGCTCAGTATCTTTTTTTGTTTCGTCGGCCTGGTGGTTTCATTCCAAACCAATGTCCAGGCAGGTCCGGTAATCATCCTGTTAGCCTCAGTGGTCTTCCTGGTTTCACATGTGCTTCGTCGGATTCATCTTTACAGAAAAGCCTGACAATTGTCACAAACTTTATAGGTTTGCACAACGAACTTTATAATAATGTGTTATAGAATTCATAGAGTACAATTTAAAACACATGGGAATCAAAGAATTTGTTCAAGAGTCGGCGGCAATCAAGGCAGGCTTGTGGGCTGGGAAGACATTTTCTCTCCATGCTCTACGCAGTCTGGCAAGATTTATCGCCAAGGTTATTTCCGCGCGCCAATCCAGCAATCTGGTGCGCACTATCAAAGCCAATCAATGGGTGGTTACTGGCGAGAGACTCAATAAAGCCGAATTGCAGGAACAAGCCCAACGTGTGCTCACCTCCCAAACCATTTCATTGGCTGAATATTATTATTACTATCAGCACCCAGAGGAAGGTCGCAATCTGATCCGGCTGACCCCGGCAGCAGAGCGTGCTTTCGATGGCATCCGCGATCAAAAGATACCTACTTTCATCCTGGGACCCCACATCGGCAATTTCGATTTTTTCATGATGGCACTAAGTTGGATCAACGTCCCGCTTTATGTGCTGGCATACCCCAACCCCAGCAACGCTTATAAAGAACAAAACAAACTCAGAGAAGCCGTGGGAATAACTGTAAATCCGATCTCCTTTAGTGCGTTTCGCGG
>Ga0209723_1004739_pt1 | contig 14812 bp, 17 predicted proteins | sample BiotimSIPDNA_2_FD_185750 | JGI IMG/M metagenome (GOLD analysis project Ga0209723, IMG submission 185750) | Anaerobic biogas reactor microbial communites from Washington, USA - Biogas_R2 time_0 SIP DNA (SPAdes) (version 2) | ecosystem: Engineered > Bioreactor > Anaerobic > Unclassified | place... | reverse complement strand
AACCGGATTTAAGAAAACCGGACCTTTGTTTTCAAGTATTTTAAGTTCCAAACCCATCGCTTCGGGAATAACAAGGATATCCGAAAATAAAATAGCAGCATCTACATTTATTAAATTAACAGGCTGAATAGTAACTTCGGATGCAAGTTCAGGGGTTTTACACATTGTGAGAAAATCATATTTCTTTCTGATTTCTCTGTATTCGGGCAAATATCTTCCTGCTTGACGCATTACCCAAATTGGTGTTCTTTCAACCGGCTTTCTTTTGCAGGCTTTTATAAAAATATCATTTTTTAGGATTTTCAAATTACCTCCGCAATAATCCTACATCTAATTTTCTAATAGAAAGCGTTCAGAAACTTTAATAAGTTCATCAACAGTCGAAAATTCCGGAACTATTTTTACTTCAACGCCAAAATTTTCTATCGCTTCTTTAGTTACTTTTCCGATAGCAGCAATAGCTGAAGCGGAAAAATAGGTTTTCACATCATCGATTTTTAATATTTTTACAAAGTTACAAAAAGTTGAAGGACTGGTAAACATATAAACATCAGGAGGATAAATTTTTATAAGATTACTTGCTTCATCAATAATGTTTTTATCGGGCAAATCAATATCATAAGTATGTACAACTTCTACAAATGCACCGCTTTCTTTCAATTTATCTGGCAGAAATGTTCTCGAGAGTTTAGAACAGGGGATGAGGATATTTTTATTTAGAAGATTTATCTTTTTTAACTCATCAAAAAGACCTTCGCCGCTGAAATCGCTTTTGGGCGAAATTGAAATGTTAATTTTATTCTTTTTGCAGAATTCTGAAGTCCGTTCTCCCACTGCAGCAAAAACCGGTGTTAATTTACTAAGATCAAAACGTGCATCGTTGATTTTTGAAATGAAAATCTTTGAAGCATTTACAGAAGTTAAAATAATTATATCAAATTTGTTTAATTCGGATATACTTGAAAAGGGGAAAAGCTTGTTTACAATTTCATTTATTTTAATTACAGGAAAATGTAGCAGCCTTATTCCGGAATTTAAAACTGATTGCGAAAAAAAATCGAAGTCGCATTCACCATGCGTTAAAAGCATACATTTTTGATGTTTGCTGCTAAACACTTTTTTCTGAAGGAACCGGATTATAAATTTCTGATAATATTTCTTTTGCACCTGCGTTCAGTAATTCTTCAGCAAGATTTTTACCTAATTTTTCAGCTTCTTTCTTACTTCCGCGCATCTTACTGCGAAATATTTTATCCCCTTCTATGCTTCCTACCAAACCTTCCATAAAAAGTCCCGTGGGGCGTACCTGGGCGTATGCGCCTATTGGAACCTGACATCCGCCGTCTAACGCTTTCAGAAAAGCTCGTTCTGCTGTAACGGCTGCAAAAGTTTCATCATCGTGAATTGATTTAAGTATCTTTTCAACCGCTTTATTGGTTTTCTTTATTTCAATCCCCAAAGCTCCTTGTCCTACAGCCGGTAGTATCTGATCAACACTGATAACAGAGCTGATGTACTTTTCCATATTTAATCTTTCTACGCCGGCGCGCGCTAAGATTATTGCTTCCCAGTCTGATTGAAGGAACTTTTTGATTCTTGTTGGGACATTCCCCCTTAAATCAACAACATTTAAATCCGGTCTTATAGATTTAATCTGGCATTTTCTTCTAAGGGATCCTGTACCGACTGTTGCTCCCTGGGGTAAGGTTTCTATTGCCGTTCCTGCATTTTTTGTAATTAATACATCTTCGCAGTTGTGCCTTTTTGTTACAGCCGCTAATTTTAAACCTTTCGGGAGATCAGTTGGTAAATCTTTGAGACTGTGCACTGCAATATCAATATTGCCAGCTAGCAGCTCATTTTCAAGTTCTTTAGTAAAAAGTCCCTTATCTCCTATTTTAGCAAGCGGAACATCAAGTATGTTATCTCCCATTGTTTTTATCAGTTGAATTTCAATTTCAACATCGGGATTAGCGTTTTCAATTTCTTTCTTTATAAAATTCGATTGCCAAAGCGCTAAGGCGCTTCCGCGTGAACCAATAATAATTTTCGTTTTATCCGACAATTTGAACCCCTATAGTTCTAAAAAGCAATGCTAATTTAATGCTTTATTTTCAATTTTTCCATTAAGTCCGAAAATTTCTTTAATAATTGCAGTCTCTTTAAGCTTTTCTTGTTCGCTTAAGGACGACTCAGAAATGCTTTTCAACTTCATAGTTGGATTATGAAGAAGTCTTCCGATAAGTCTTTTTGTCATAGCTTCCAATTTAATATAGTCGTCTTCGGTAACTTTATTTTTTATTTTATTTAATTCATCGTTGCCTATATCTTCGAAAAACTCGCGCAATAATTTAATAGCCGGCACAATATTCAGATTATTGCACCAATTATGAAATGAAATCATTTCTTCCATTATAATATTATCGATTTTGATTATTTCAGTTTTACGTCTTTTTATGTTTTCGTCAACAATATTTTTTAATGAATCGATATCATTATAAAAAACGTATTCAATATCCCTGGCTTCGGGGGAAATATCGCGGGGAAGGGCAATATCCATAATGCAAACCGGATTATTCCGCCTTTTTATCATCGACTCTTTAATTTCTTTTTCCGAAAGGAGAAAACCGGGTGAGGAGGTTGCACTGATTATTATATCAAATTTATGAAGGTGTAACTTGAATTCTTCGAAAGGGATTGTTACTGCTCCTGTTTTATCCGCCAGAATTATTGAATTTGCCAAGGTTCTGTTTGTTATGAAGATTTTACCAATATTCTTATCTTTAAGATGATTTGCAGCAAGACTTGCGGTTTGTCCCGCGCCGATTACCAGAGCCGATTTTTTATCGAGGTTTGAAAATATTTTTCCGATTACCTGAACAGCCGCGTAACTTATTGTAACAGCTCCTTCGCCTATTTTGGTTTCGCTGATTGTTCTTTTCCCAACTTTAATTGCCGTATCCGAAAGACGATTAATAAATAATTCCGAAAAATTATTATCTGAAGAAATCGTAAATGCTTCCTTTACTTGGCCTAAAATCTGGCTGTCCCCGGGAATCATAGAATCAATACCGGCACTTACATTAAAAATATGTTTTACTGCGCTGCACGAAAAATAACGTTCGATATTTTTTTCTGTAATATCATTAATCTTTTTCCAGTCTTTAATAAAATTCAGAATATCGCTATAAGAAATATTGTCCGAAACAGGGATTCCGAAAATTTCTGTTCTGTTGCAGGTTGAAATAACAACTCCTTCGGAAAAGATATTTTTTTTTAATTCGGGAATAAGATTTCTGATTTCTTCCGGCGAACAAAAAAGTTTTTCGCGTAAAGAAATATCAGCAGTCCTGTGATTTATTGAAATTCCTAAAAGATCCATCTATAATAAAAATCCTTTAACCGAAATAATGAAAGCTTTTGGTAAAAAATGAAGTAAGTATCATCGAAATTATTACGAAACAGAAATCGGCAATTAAATACAAAACAACTTTTTTACTAGGCAGATCATTAAACCATTTTGCAAAAATAACATATCCGTAAATTATCCAGATTAACAACGAAACAAGCAATTTGGGATCCCAAATGCTAAAATCCGGGAAAGCCCAAGGCAGCCAAAAAAGACCAATAACAATTGCCAGAGAAAGAAGCATAAACCCGATTACAGCAGAAATGAAACTCAAACGCTCTAAAGTTTCTAAATTTGGCAGTCTGTTAAATATCAATCCGAAATTGCTTATTTTAATATCTTTGTAAAGCATAAGATATAAAATTCCGTAAACTGCCGAAATTGTAAATCCCGAGTATCCTAGTATAGCACTTACAACGTGAATTCCTAAAAGCTTGTTTCTAAAAATATCAGGAACTTCCAGAAGATCTTCAATAAACAAGGAAGAGAAAACCTGAAAAAGAAAAGAGATAAAAATAATAAAAACTCCGGTACCCGAAACTTTTGAAAATATTTCCAGCAGTAAATAGCTTAATGCAACTGAAAACGCAATAATAGTAAATATTTCGGCTTTTGCGGTTATCGGAGGATGATTAAATTCTATAGTTCGCGAAATTATATAAAAGAAATGAGTGATCAATACAATAATCAGATATATACGGTTTGCTTTCCTGAATTTATTTTCTTCCGATATGAATTCATATCCGTAAGAAAAAAAGAGGAAAAAATATAAAAACGGTAAAGCAGTATTTAAAGAGTTTATTGCTGAAATCATTGCAATTATTACCTCGGCATAAATAATATCAGCTCAAAATTAAGATTATTTTAATTGAAATAAAAGTTCCGAAGTTATTCCGCATTAATAATTGCATCTGCAGAACTTTCTTTTTGATATCTGTCCAAAGATGTTATAATAAAAGTTTTTATTCCCAGATTTTTGATTGCAAAGCAGTTTTTGTTCATCCTTTTTACAATTCCAAGAATATTTTCAGGATTATTCACCGAAGGGATTTCATTTTTTCGGAATCCATAAATAACATAATAAGCCGGAATTTCAAGACTGCTGCTTATTTCCGGATTATCCCAGCAAATATTAAAATTATTATTTGTTGACTCAATTCTTAAATTTACAGGGGGTAGAGGCGGCGGAATACTGGCTGCATTTTTGCTTACTGGTATAAGAGCAGGATATTTGAAAAGATTGTTTCTTAGATTATCGAATAAACCGCCGTAATTCATAAAAATTGATTTTGCGCTGAATAAAACCTGACCTTCAACATTTTCAATTTTTCTATTGAATAATATTTGATCGGGAATTTCTTTTTTATAATTTTTATAATCTTTTGCTGAATATTTGCTTGAAAATTGCCCGATAAATAAATTTACCGTAGAAGTAACTTCAGCCCACCATTTTGTGAGTTTATCGTAAGGTGCATTTTTATTTCCGAATTCCCAATAAACTTGGGGAGTAAGAAAATCAACTGTATTATTTTCAATCCAATTTAGCGGGTCGCAATAAATTTGATTATACGATTCAAATCCTTTTGTCCCAGCGTATTTATTTTCCACTATTCCAAAAGGACTTACGCCGAATTTAATAGCCGGATTATGTGATTTTATTGTTTTGCTGACCTTACTTATCATCGAATTAATATTATTTCGCCGCCAGTCATCAATATTCGTAAAGTTTTTTCCGTATTGTTTGAATACTACAGCATCCTGATTTTGTATCTGTGGAGAATAAGGATAAAAATAGTCGTCAAAATGAATCCCATCAACATCATATTTTTCGATAATATCCTTTATTATATCATTGATATATCCGGTTACTCCGGGAATTCCGGGATTAAGCATTTTAAGATCGCCGAATGAAAGTATCCAGTCGGGATGAGTTTTTGAAATATGATTTCCTGAAAGAGCGTATTCGCCGGATTTTCTTACTGCTCTGTATGGATTTAACCATGCGTGAAGTTCCATGCCGCGGTAATGAGCTAATGCAATTGCAGTTTCCAAAGGGTCAAAATAAGGGTCGGGATTTTTTCCTTGTTTTCCGGTAAGCCAATAAGACCAAGGTTCGTAATTGCTGTTATAAAGCGCATCGCATTCGGTTCTTACCTGAAAAAAAACGGTATTAATTCCAGCCGAATCAAGTTTATCGAAAATGTTTATTAATTCCAGAATCTGGTCGGTTGAGGATAATTTTGATGATGAAGGCCAGTCTATATTAACTACTGTAGCAAGCCAGGTTCCGCGCATTTCACGTTTAGGATAATTATCCTGAGCATTAATGCTGAATGTGAATAAGAATAGCCAAAAACAAAATGTTCTCAAAACAATCCAAAAATTTATTAACTTCGCAAAGTTAAAAAAAATATAAGTTTAATTATTATTAAAAGGTATTTTATGCTTAATATTCTTTTTGTTTGTATGGGAAATATCTGCCGTTCTCCGGCTGCTGAAGCAATTATGGAAAAAATTGTTAACGAAGAAAAACTTTCAGATAAAATTAATTGCGATTCAGCCGGTACTATCGGTTATCACGAAGGAGAGAAAGCAGATAAAAGAATGATAACTCATGCAGCAAACAGGGGAATAAATATTACAAGCATTTCCCGAAAAATAAGACCGGATGACCTGATGAAATTCGATTATATTGTTGCAATGGATGATGATAACTTAAAGAACATATTCAATATTGATTCTAGCGGAATATTCCGGAAAAAGATTTTTAAGATAACTCAGTTTTCCTCTGATAAGCGGGTGAAAGAAGTTCCAGATCCATATTACGGCGGTTCGCAGGGTTTTGAAAATGTTCTCAACATTTTGGAAGACAGTTGTAAAAATTTCCTATCATTTATTAAAAAAGAAAATGAAATGTGAAATCTTTTTGCCGGAAGAAATAAAAGGTGAAGTGAAACAAATTCTACCTCTCGGGGGCGGCTGCATTGCTGATGTAAAAAAGATAATAATGCAGGACGGAAGAAAAATATTATATAAAATCTACAGCAGAACCATTATTTCGGAAACAGAAGCCAACGGATTGAAAGAAATTTCTAAATCAGGTGCAATCCGAGTTCCTAAAGTTATTTACAGCAACAAAAACATCCTTATTACTGAATTTATTGAATCTGGCAGCAAAATAAAAAATACTTATTCCGACTTTGGAAAAAACTTTGCTAAAATGCATAAATATTATTCGGAATATTTTGGATTTTATGAAGACAATTTTATCGGGGAAACTCCTCAGAAAAATTTGCCTAAAAATTCTTCGTGGACAGAATTTTATTTCACCAACAGACTACTTTTTCAAATTAAGCTTGCCGAAAAAAACGGTTATCTTAGCAAGGAACTAAAAAACAGTTTCGAAAAATTAGAGCGTCGAATTGATTCAATTATTTTGGATGAAGGACAAGCTTCACTTTTGCACGGCGATTTATGGAGTGGAAATTATATTGTTGACGAAAACGGAAATGCTTGTCTTATTGATCCAGCCGTCTATTATGGAAACAGAGAAGCCGATTTAGCAATGACTAAACTTTTCGGCGGTTTCCCTCCCGAATTCTATCACGCCTACAATCAAGAGTATCCGCTACAGGAAGGATATCTTTTTAGAGAAAATATCTACAAACTATATCATATACTTAATCACTTAAATTTATTCGGATACGGATATTATTCTCAGGCATTGGGAATAATTAAAAGTTATATCTGAGTATCTGTAATATTGTCCTGCCTTAAATAATTATGACATAAATTATTAAAAAAGCTGTCATTATTACCACATATAAGAAATAATGACATAATAACAAATAAAATGTATAATGTGTTATAAGTTATTATAAAATAATTATTTACAGGAATTAATATGAATTGGCACGCCAATTGGGTTAATTGGGCATATCAAATTAAGGAGAAAAAAAATGGAAAAAGAAAATATTCTGATGAAAGTTGAAGAAAGTGTAAGCTGGGAAAAAGCTTTTGAAACAGAAGAGTGGAAGGAACCATCTACAAATATCTTTGAAACAGATGACGATTATGTTTTAATAGTTGATATTCCAGGTGTGCAGAAGGAAAACTTAAAATTAAAGGTTGAAGATTCGTCCCTTATTCTTATGGCTCGAATTGATTATAAAAACGCAAACAGACAGAATTATATTTTAAGAGAATCGCAAGTATCGAATTATTACAGGAAGTATAATTTATCTGACAGCATTGAAATTGAGAAAACTGAAGCAGAACTTGTTGATGGACAGTTGAAGATTAAACTGCCTAAACACGAAAGAGTTAAACCAAGAACAATAGAAATTAAATAAAACTACAAAAAAAGGAGGATTATAAAATGACACTTGTAAAATGGAACCCGGCAAGAGAACTTTTGAGTCTCGAAAAAGAATTCAGCAAAATGTTCAGTGAAATGGAATCAAAGTTCGGATTCAACAGTGGTAAGCAGGATACAGAAGCATACGAAAATGCAGTTTGGTGTCCACTAACTGATATAACTGAAAACAAAGATAACTATGAATTAAATCTTGATCTTCCAGGTGTTGAAAAAGAGAATGTTAAAATTTCTTATACTGACGGACAACTAAGTATAAGCGGTGAAAGAAGACAAGATAAAGAAGAAAAAGATGCCCAATATCATCGTGTTGAACGGACTTATGGAAAGTTCTATCGTTCGTTTGCTCTTCCAAAATTAGTTGTTGCCGAAAAGATAAATGCTGAATTCAAGAACGGCTCATTGAATATTACAATTCCGAAGGCTGAAGAAGCTAAGCCGAAAGAATTAGAAATAAAAGTGAAATAAAAAAGGCAGCTAAGCTGCCTTTTTTTTAGTTAGCTATTTTTAAATTTTTATTTTCGGGCAGGTGAATATAACCTATTGCATCGTCAAGAGTTTCAAAAACATTAAAGAATGCTTTTAAATTGTTAGTCTCAAAAATTGTCCAAATTTGACTGTCAGCTTTATCATTAACAAAACTGATTTTTGCTTGTTTAGCGCCTTTTTTAAGTGCAAATACCATTGCACCTAAAAATACTGTATCTATATACGAAATTCTGCGGCAATCAATAATTATTGCCTGCTCATTTCCTGTAAGCTGTTCTAATAAAGAATCTTTATACTTGCTGGCAACTTTAGATGAAGCAACATGTTCGTTAATTTCAAAAATGCAAATATTACCTAACTGTCTTTTTAACATTCCCATAATAAGTTAACCTTATCTTTTTATTGCAAAGTTAATATAAATATCTAAATCAAATTGTGATTTCAGGCATAAATAATAAATTATATAAAACAAAAATATCTATTTCGAGCTAATAAAAAAAACAAAAAATCAAATTCAGATAGAAATAATTTATTTATTATCTTCGAATATCTAATAATTATTTAATAGGGAAATATGAACAGGGAAGAATTAGGAAGAAAAATTTACGAAACATCGCATATTACAGGTGAATTCTTATTGCGATCAGGAAAGATATCGAATGAATATTTTGATAAGTATTTATTTGAATCGGATCCTGTTTTGCTGGAAGAAATTGCAAATCACATGGTAAAACTTGTTCCAGATGGTTGCCAGATTTTTGCCGGACTGGAAATGGGAGGTATTCCTATAGCTACCGCTCTTTCATTCAAAACAAAAACTCCTTCTGTTTTTGTTAGAAAAAAGGCTAAAACCTATGGTACTTGCAAACTTGCCGAAGGTACTGTGTTTTCAGGCAAAAATGTTTGTGTTATCGAAGATGTTGTAACAACAGGCGGACAGATAATTGAAAGCGTTGAAGAATTGCGTAAACTCGGTGCAAAAATTAATGAAGTTATGTGTGTAATTGTCCGCGAAGAAAAAGCTTTTGAAAATCTTGCTAAAGCAGGATTAAAACTAATTCCATTATTTACGATGGATGAATTAAATAAGCTGAAATAAGAGTTTTTTAACCCATACAATTATTATGGTATGGGTTAAACACTTTTATAAGTAGTAGTAAGTAGTATTTGTATTGTTATTAATATTTAAGAAAAACGTAAACAAATATTTACATCGGCAAAAATAATTTCATCAGATTATTATTATTATTAAATACTAAATGCTGTTTTTGTATAAAAAAAGCATTAAATATTAAGTGGCACATTTGTAGAGTATTCTTTGCAATGAATGAAGATGTAAAAATATTACTAGTAGAAACGGATTCATATCAAAAAGAATTGTTTTCAATAATTCTTGAAGAAGCCGGGTTTAAGATTAGCTCAGCAGAAACAGTTGCTGAAGCAGTAAACTTTATTGATAACGTCTGTATTCCGGATATAATTGTGAGCGATGTAATTTTACCCGATTCAAGCGGTATAGATTTAATAATAATTTTATCGGAAAAACAAATTTATATTCCTTCAATTCTTATTTCATCTTTTCGGCATTCAGAGCTTCGGTTAAGATATTTTATGAACAAAGAAGAAATTCACGCCGAATTGCAAGGGACGGGCTTCAGGGCAATAATTGAAAAATCTGCCGATGTGGAAACTTTATTGAAGGAAATAAATAATATAATAATTTCTTCAAAACTCAAATCTGCTGTTAATAATTGATATGAGAAAAAATCCTTTTCTCTAAAGGATTTACTTGGTTTGATGTCATTTTATTTTTATCGATTTCTATCATATTAATCAAAAGTTCCTTTTCATTGCCGTTTTCTATTGAATTACCAGCATTTATAAAATGTATTCCCGATTTCAAATAGTCAGAATAAATATGAATATGACCGTGTAAAACTAATTTTACATCCATCGTTTTAAACAATTTTAATATTTTATTCTTTTTTCGCAGCTTCATTGTGTTTTTTTCAATCTTGTTCCAGAAATAATTATTCAAGTGAACATTGTCTTTTTTAAATCTGGAAAAATGATGATGAATTAAGGCTATCTTGAATTTACTTTTTATTTCAACAGAATTAACTGCGGTTTTTAATACTGTAAAATCTTTTTTACATAATTTCCCATTAGAAGCCAAAGGATTTTTTATATAAGAATACTCTGCAATAGAATTAAGTCCAAAAAATGCAACATCTCCTACAGTTTTTATAAATGGATATACATTTTCAGGATCAGGAAAAGAACAATTCTCGTATAATTCCGAAAAGTGATTAAAGAAATTATTTACCTGTTTTTTATAGTCTGTATTTTTACATTTAATAGGGAAATTATAAACATCTTCAGCAGTAACAACTCCTCCAAAAATGTCGTGATTGCCAATAATTATAGTAGTTTTTTGATTATTATACATACCGAAGGTTTTAAGAATCTCTTTTAAACTCTGAAAATCGTATTTTTGGGCAGTATGCGTTATATCTCCGGTAATTACTAAGTGATCAAAACTATTGCCAGAAACATATTCAAGAATTTTAATAAGTTTATCGAAGTTGTGGCTTTTATATCTGTAACTAAGGTGTATATCCGAAATGTGAGCAATCTTCATATTTTCCTTTTTATTGTCCAGACGAAAAATATGAAGAAGATATTACAGCAATGTTACAATCTCAACTAAAATCGACTAAAAAAACTAACTATTATTAAGCCGGGATTACCAAAATCGGTCATTTAACCCAAATCCGCCATTAGAAAATAGAATAATGGCGGATCCGTCAAAGCCGGACGGGTCGACTAACAAAATCTATACATTCTTGAGAAACATCCCGATCCAATCGGGATAAGTCGGGGTTACCCATTTCGGTCAAATATACTTGGTATTTTAATAATTACATAATTTGTAATGACCGATCTGGGTTTAATATTTTTATAATGTTATATTATTTGAAATGACCGATTTGGATGATACTATTTTGTAAGAATCATTTTTCTGGTTTCAGAAAATTCATTATTTCCGCTTTTTGCTGAAATACGATAAATGTAAACGCCGCTTGCAATTGAACCGGATGAGGATTCGAATTTAACAGAATATGAACCTGCCTGAAGACGATTATTTACCAAGGTTTTTACTAGCTGGCCTAAAATATTGTATATCGAAAGATTTACTTCCGATTCTGAAGGAAGGTTAAAAGAAATTGTAGTTGACGGATTGAAAGGATTTGGATAATTCTGGGAAAGAGAAAACACAGAAGGTATTTCTACAGAATTATCCAAACCGGTATAATCCCCTTGTGTAAAATGATTTTCGGGTGATGTAATATTGCTGAAATTATCACCAAGGATTATTGTTGAATTAATGCCCTCAAAGTCCCATTCTAAATTTACTTCGCTTAAATCAGTTGAACTGCTTGATATTAAGAATTTGCCAACTGTTTTAGGAGATTCAGCAATTACATCATTCCCAGGTAATGCAGCAAAAGTAACTTCAGGAAGTCCGTCGTAGTTACTTGCATGAATGCCATAAGCTGGAATGTTTGTAAGTTCAGAACTATTGTCAATATACGAAAATACTACATCTTCACCAAGCTGTTCAAGATTATTCAGACGCAATGCTACTTGAAAAGAAGTAAGATTAAATGGGGCTTCAACGCCTCTTATTGTCACATAAAACTCAATTTCATTATTGTTTTTATGATTAATATCTTTAACATCCATTTCGTATTGGATGCTAAAAGCATTATTTGATAAAAAGAAAAAGAAAAATAGAATAAATGTGTATTTAAGCGAAAAAGAATTTATATGTAACTTGTTCATAATAGTAATCCAATATTTTTTCTCGGATTATTACCACAAGTGTGCCATATATCACATAAAAAATAAAAAGTTGCAAAATAGGCCAAAAATCGATTATTACAGCGAACCATTTAAAGCAAGGAAATTTCAAACACCTGTAAAAAAAATTAACTTTGGTAAGCAGGTAATAATAAAAGTTGACATAATTAAGGAAAGATATCTATGAGATCAGATTAATAAAAAAGCATATCATTAATTGGATAGAGCAAGAAATAGTTAGCAGGCCATTTACTATAAGCTGGGGAACTGATAATAATACATGGGATTTTATTGCATCAATCACACAATATTTTTATCCCAAATCCGCCATTAGAAAATAAAATAATGGCGGAACGACTAACAAAATCTATACATTCTTGAGAAACAGAATGTATGATTTTCTAAGTCGGGGTTACCCATTTCGGTCAAATATACTTGGTATTTTAACAATTACATAATTTGTAATGACCGATCTGGGATAAAACATTTTCATATAAAATATATTTCTTTACATCAATTAATATTATTAGTATTTTAGCGCAGCCCAAATACACTATTTTTCCCGGACTGTAAAAATTATATTTTGAGTTAAAGTGCAAAATTTGTTTTTCACTATCCGTGTGCAATTATATTCCCCGGGTAATTAACTAATTTTTAAAGTAATACAGGAGATTAAAATGTCGAGTACATCCGAAACCGGGCACGTAACGAACGTTAAAAACTTCGCAAGCCTAACTTCTTCTGCTGCAGGACTTGAAGCTGCATTTAATCCTACAAATGCGGAAATAATGAAACCTGCCCTTGAAAAAAAATTAATTGATGCCAGAGATGCCAACAAAAAAGTTGCGGACGTGATGATAACCAACAAGACGGCAATCGGCGAAAGGAACCTGGCTTATAAATTATTAACCCGCGTACTTAAAGCAATGATTGCCGCTAAAGTATCTGAACCTCTTATTGCAAATGCAAAATCATTTATTGATAAGATTAAAGGCACTCGCGCAGAACCTAAAAAAACCGAAGAAGAAAAAGCAGCCCTTAAGGCAAAAGGGAAATCGGATAAGGAAATATCGGCTTCGCAGAAAAGTTACGAAAACCAGGCAGATAATTTTGAAAAGCTGATAAAACTGCTTGCAAGCATACCAATTTACAAACCGAATGAAACTGATTTGAAAGTGGAAGCCCTTAAAGCGCTGCAAGCTGACCTTGTTGCAAAAAATGAAAAAGTAAAAGCAACTGAAATACCGCTTAATAACGCGCGTATTGCCCGCGACGAAATACTTTACGCCGGAGAAAAAGGTCTGGTAGATTTAGCCTTGACGGTTAAAAACTACTATATCTCTGCATTCGGTACAGATTCGCGCCAGTACAAACAAATTTCGAAATTAAAATTTACACGCAATTAAAACGGTTTCCCGATTCTTCCCCGTTTATCCATACACCAACCCTGCAGCCCCGGCTGCGGGGGAGGGGATTAAAAACAAATTCCAAATCCCGGTTTTTAATAAACAGCCTTGTTTAATGAAAATTTATAATGCGGCAGGAGTAATTCTCAATGGCGAAATTACTGGACGGAATCATTTTTTGTGAAATATTTCAATTTCCATATAGGACTCATTATTCCTTTTACCGGCAACCTGAACCATAATTACTTCATCAATTGTATCGTCTTTATATAAGCCAAGAGATGTAAAAACAGAATTATCATTACTAATTTGCTTTATACAAAAAGCATCAATTATCAACTTGGGTACATTTTCAACATCAAACTGACGTCCACCTGATTTTCCAAAAGTTATTCTGAATGCCCATTTTTTGTTTTCTGGTCTATCATTTGGAAAATTATTATTGGCCGCTTCTCTAATTCTTTCCCGCTTATCCTTATCCCTTTGCCCTTCTGTCATATTTCCATAAGTAAAAGCTTCATTAATTGTAAATGAATAAAACTTTGTATAAATATTTTCATCATCAAGATTCCACATTTTTCCTCCCTTACTTAAAACAAATCCAATTGTGTTATGTGTTTTGGATGAAAAGTACCAATTATTATAAAAGGATTAGGAGCAGTATAGTGATGTCTTTGAGTTGTACCGAGGAAAAAATACAAATCTTTTGTCTTCGCGAAATCATTAAAATATTTCTGCTTCACAGCTTCACAAGCTTTTTGCTCATCACCATCAAATTTCCTAAGACAATTCCAGAAAAGTTCTCCGGTTTCCCAATCTTCAATCATTGTTGTACTTCTCTTTCCCTCATCATCTTCAAATTTGAAAGAAAATTTATAGGGTAATTTCTTGACGATTTCAAACTTTTTATCATCTGCTTTATAAAAAAGATTATGCTGTTCAAACTGGGCAAGTTTTTTCTTTGACCATTCTCTTTCAGGTTCTTTTTTATAGATAAAATTGAGCACTTTTGTTGGTTTAAATACAGCCAGAGAAGTACGAATCTCTTTGTCTTTTGCTTCTGCAATCAACTGTGTTAAATTGGTATAGACCTTATTTAAAACATATTTTCTTCTTTCATTCCATGCATCGCCATCCGGGGGGGTAATGTCCCTAAATTTGTGTAAAAAGAAAAAAAAAGAAAGTGCCGCTCCAAGATGTTAAATTTGAATTGCAAAAACCAAAAAACAACAAAAAGGAGACCGCACAATGAATCTAAAAGTAAGAGCA
>Ga0209723_1004732_pt1 | contig 14834 bp, 14 predicted proteins | sample BiotimSIPDNA_2_FD_185750 | JGI IMG/M metagenome (GOLD analysis project Ga0209723, IMG submission 185750) | Anaerobic biogas reactor microbial communites from Washington, USA - Biogas_R2 time_0 SIP DNA (SPAdes) (version 2) | ecosystem: Engineered > Bioreactor > Anaerobic > Unclassified | place... | reverse complement strand
ACCGACCAACCCGTTTCGGAAGCAACCGCGTTGAGCCTTTTGCGCCGTTCGGCATTTTGCGGACGGACAAACGCCTTGAGCCGATCGATTTCGTCGTATTTTTCCGGACGAGTATACGACCCCCACAAGAGCGGTGTATATCCGAGAAGCGTCACCCCTTCTCCGGAGCGCGCGTAGTCAAAAAGCTCATCGCCTATCTGATCGCCCATACCGGTCGCAGCATTCTTTTCCGACTGCAAATAGGTATGAAACATCTGAACCGCCTTGTATTCGGCCCATCCGCGTGTCCGAGAAATCTCGCGCGCCCGCGCCAGCCGCCAAACCTTGAAATTCGAACAGCCGATGTAACGGACCTTGCCCGCCTTCACGACATCATTCAGGGCTTCGAGCGTTTCCGCCTGATCGGTCGTCCGGTCGTCTACATGCGCATACAAGAGATCAATCCGGTCGGTTCCGAGCCGCTCAAGGCTGTTGTCCACCGCCTGCAGAATCGTCTTGCGGGAAAGGCCCTCGGTACAATCCGCCCAGGGATCGCCCTTGTAGGAAAAGAACTCTTCCCTGCTCACGGTCGGAAAGGCGCCCAGCTTGGTCGCGAGAAACACACGGTCCCGCGTCTTCCGTTCGCTAAACCATTTGCCCAGTACCCTTTCGCTCTCGCCGCCGTTCCCGTTTTCTTCCCAGAACGAGTAGTTATTGGCCGTATCAAGGAAATTGCCGCCCTGCTCCAGATAGTAATCCAGCTGGGCAAACGACGAGGCGGTATCCATCTTGGTACCAAAGGGAAGACAACCGAGCGCCAGTGAGCTTACCTTTTCGGTTGTGTCTGCGAAATTCAACATTTTCATAGTGTATCCTCCATCTGGACGAAGTATACGCTCGTTCAAAGTGTCCAAAAAAGGACCACTTTTTCACTTCTTTTCTGAACCACTTGCGCGGAAAACAACCGATGCACTATGCTGACGACATGTATGGAATAACCTTCGATCCCGCGGCAAAAACGAGCCAGTACCGCCAGCTGGTAAATCAGCTCCGCGACCGCATCGCGAAAGGAACTATCCCCGGCGGAACAAAACTCGCCTCATCCCGGGAACTTGCCGACCGGCTCGGCATTGCGCGCGGGATCATCCTCGAAGCGATAGAACAGCTTAAACTCGAAGGGTACCTGAAAACCGCGCGCGGCTCCGGGACCTACGTGGTCGGCGGTCTCGTCTGGACCCGGGGGAACGCCGCGCCGCGGGAGGGCGACTCTTCGCGGCAGGGTAGCTCCCCGCGACAGATCGGCTCCACGCGGCAGATCGAAGCCCCGGAATCACCTGATCCAACCGCCGGTACCGGGGAGACCGGACCCGACCTTTCCTTCGCACCCGGCATGCCGGACCTCTCCCTGTTTCCGCGGAGGGCCTGGCTATCCTGTTACCATGACGCACTGGAGTACGCCACTGACCGGGAACTCGGCTATTGCCCGCCCGTGGGAAGCCTCCGGCTCCGCGAAGCGATCGCCGCCCATGTCCGGGAGGTTAAAGGCATAACCGCCGATCCTGAACATATCGTCATCGCAGCGGGAGCCTCGCAATGCTTTTCTATCCTCGCCAGCCTCTTCGACCCCTGCAAAGTCATCATGGAAGATCCCCAGGCGCCCTTTGTCCGCCGGGTATTCACCGGCCTGGACGCCCGCATGACCTGGGTTCCGGTCGACGAAGAAGGCATCATCCCGGAGAAAATTCCGGGAAACGGAGCGCACTACCTCTACGTAACACCGAACCATCAGTTTCCGCTCGGAGGAACTCTCTCCGCGGCAAGACGCGTACAACTCCTGACGAAAGCCCGCGAAACCGGAAGCTGGATTATCGAAGACGACTTTGACAGCGAATTCCGCTACGGCGGAAAACCGGTCGCGCCCCTGCAGGTCATGGATCCCGAACAGGTGATCTACGTGGGGACCTTCAGTAAAATACTGAGTCCGTCCCTCAGGCTCGGCTTCATGATCGTGCCGCCGGGGCTGCGGATACGGATCAAGATGGCGAAACTCCGCTGGGATTTCTGGAACGAAAGCTTCCAGCAGAAGGCGCTCGCCCTCTTCATTGAACGGGGGCATCTTGCCCGACACCTTACCCGTTCGCACCGCGCATACCGGACAAAAAATATCCATCTCGCGAGCCGGCTTGAAACCGCCATGCCCGGCATCTGGAAAATTCTGGGAAACGCAACCGGGATGCACCTCGTCATCAAACCGGTGAACGGGTCGGACGTAAACACGCGAATGATTGCACAGGAACTCAGAAAGAACGGTATACAGGTTCCAACAATCGGCGAATACTGCCGCGAAAACCGCGCCTTCGAGGACGCTCTGATAATCGGGTACGGAAACCACACTACCGGGGAACTCGACCATTTTGTTGACTGCCTCGCGGCTCTAACACAACCCGAAAAGCTCCAACGCTGATCGCATACGTCGCGCGGAATTTCCTGCTTGCCATCCTTTCTCCACGGGGGGATAATGGGACAACGGGAGAACAAACCATGATCGATTTCCGTGCTATCCTTGCGAAAAGCGATCTGTTCTCGGGTCTCTCCGACGCCTCTCTCGAGCGCGTCGCCGGACACCTGTCCGAGGTTCGTTTTTCCGCCAACGAGGTGATCTGCCGCGAGGGCCACGCAGGGGAAACCATGTACATCATTATCGAGGGCCTCGTGTCCGTCTCGAGCGACATGGGATGGGGTCAGCGCGAACTTGCTCAAAAAGGACCCGGCGAGGTTTTCGGGGAGATGGCCCTCATCTCGAACGACGTACGCTCGGCGACCGTCCGCTCGGTCACGGAAACCGTATGCCTCCAGCTTGACAGCGAGAACTTCGACGCACTCCTGGATAAAGACCCCCTTCTGGCCCAGCGCATAGCCAAGATCATGACGAGGCGCTACTCATCCCCAGCCATGAGTGAGTTCCATCAGCCGTTCTGTCTTCTGCTTAATCTCGCAGTCGGCGGCGGCTGGCCCGGCCCGCCCGACGTAACGACCGAGTTTCCGCAGCACCTGTACGTTGACTGGGTGCGCGTGTATCAGTAACTCCGAGATGGCGCGTGCGTGTGGCATTGTGGGAAGGTATACCTTAGAACCTTTGTCAAACAGGCGCAAATCAGAGGTTGACGGCAGAGATAGACTGGAATTATTGATCACGGCGTCGGCGTTGCTGAAAAACTCTGATCGGATCAGTTGATTGTAGAACTGTACTCTAAATAAAGTCTGCAGATTATCTGGACAAGCATAATACAACTCTTTATACTCAGCGTCCATGAATACAATAGATATAAAAAATGGCAAAATTGCACAAACACTCGTAGCTTTATCGATTCCTGTTTTGATCGGTCAAGCCTTCAATCTTTTATATACTATTGTCGATACCTGGTTTATTGCCCGTATAGATCAGACAGATCCCTGGCTGGTAGGAGCGACTGGTCTGGTCTTTCCGATTTTCTTTTTTTTCATGGCAGCAAGCTTCGGAATTTCCGGCGGAATTTCATCCCTTGTTTCTCGAGCCATAGGAGCCGAACGTTCCAAAGAACTGGACCGTACTGCAGAAAGCGGATTTTTTCTGGCCATTATAACAAGCGTTATAATACTTGCTGTTATTTATCCGTTGTCTACTCCCTTGCTCCGTCTGTTCGGGGGTATCGGACAAATATTGCAGTACGGTAAAGCGTATCTTCTCTGGCTGCTGCCGGTTGTCCCGTTCATGATGCTCAATGCCGTATTTACCGGTATTCTGCAGGGTGAAGGACGGACCAAATATATCATGATTGCCATGATGAGCGGCACCATAGCCAATATAGTTCTGGATCCTGTTTTTATTTTCGGTATGAATATGGGTATAGCAGGGGCCGGGCTTGCGACTGCCGCCGGAAACGCCATCAGCACCGTATATCTGCTGGCTGTTTTTATTAAACTTGAATCGCAGGTAAAAATTCACTGGAAAACCAACTATATATCCTTTCCGGTTATTGGTGAAATTCTTCGCGTCGGAATTCCGCAAAGCCTGATGAATTTTCTTAATTCCATCAGTTTTATCTTCTATAACCGTATCATGATAGATATTAACCCCATGATTCTTACATCATTTACCCTGTATTCGCGTCTGGAACAGTTTGCCCTTATCCCTATCTGGTCCATTATGAGCGGACTGGGAGCAATAGCTGGACAGGCTGCCGGTGCACGTAATTTTGACCGGATGAAAAGAACAGTAAAAGTATCAAGTCTGATAGGTATGCTTGTTACCGGCTCGCTTCTGCTTATATTTGTGTTTTCTAGCTCATGGCTGTTCAGACTTTTCCAGAGTGATCCTGAAGTATTATCTCTGGCACAGGTCATAGCACCCTGGATGGCTGCTGCAAGTTTCTTTTCAGTACCAATATTTATGATAACCGGAGTCATGTCTGCAGCAGGTTTTGCCAACCGCAGTCTGGCTATAACAGCAAGCCGCATCTATGCTCTTAACGTACCAGCCTGCATAATAGGGGCCTATCTTATCGGCAAGGATGTACACAGCGTTATGGTAAGCATATTTTTGTCATCCTTGATAGCATTGCTTGTTACCATCATCACTAACAAGAGCTTTTTCAAAGGGCTCGAAACAGGCAAACTTACCATACACTATTCCAGCAACAGCGATACAGCAGGATGATTCTAGTTCAACTATGTTAAACTGAGCCCTTTTGTCAACACACATTTTTCAGCAGTTTAAGGTGTATCTGAATAATCACTATGAAGGTTCCGCGCCAAAGTCGATTGACCGGTTACGTGAGCTGCTTGTATGAGTACCGTATGAATATACGGTGATCAATCGTTCAGCGCGGCAAATATGGTTTCAAACCTGGGATGAAGCTTTTCAAACACCTTGATCATGTCCGGATTAAAGTGAGTCCCCGATGACCGCATTATTTCCGCTACAGTTTCCCCATGCGGCCAGGGTTCTTTGTATGGCCGTTTGCTCCGCAACGCATCATAGACATCGCAGAGTGCTGTTATCTGGGCAGAAAGGGGAATGTGTTTCCCGGAAATACCGTTGGGATAACCCGTACCGTCATATCGTTCATGATGACAGAGGGTAATGGCCGCCGCCATCTCGAATTCTTTCTTTCCCTTCACAATATTGTGGCCCAAAACAACATGCTGTTTCATGATCTCGAACTCTTCGGGAGTCAACCTCCGGGGGGCCAGCAAAATGGAATCCGGTATACCCACTTTCCCAATGTCATGCATCGGCGCGAATGCTTCCAGGTCATTACAGTATTTTTCGTTGCGGCCCATATTTTTCGCGATTATCTTCGCAAACAAGCCGACCCGGCGCATATGATTCCCGGTGTCATCATCACGTAATTCCGCGAGATCCGCGATAGTCTTGTACAGATCAAGGCGGCTTTGCCGGTTTACCTCGTGGGACACGGTCGTATCAATCGGGAAACCAATAATACTCTGCAATGCATTGTTCTCGTCATATACACCGTTGACCAGTAATGAAACCCAGACAAGGGAACCATCTTTCCGTTTGTTGATCAACTCTCCCTTCCAGGTCCTGACCTCTGGATCAAGAACGGAATGCCACAAGTCATGAAAACCGGTTTCATACTCAAAATAGCTGATACCAAGGTTATCGTACACCTCTCTTCCCGGATTCAGCACTCGCGGGTTTTGACCGAGCATTTCATCCCGGGTAAAACCGTACATGTCCAACAACGCGTCATTCACGGAAACTATTGCGCCGGTCGCATCGGTTATGAGAACCGGTTGCGAGGTATTCCGGAATGCATGCATATACCGGTTCTTTTCGATTTCGGTTTGTTCTTTCTCGGTAATATCTCGGCAAAATGACATATACCGGGAATCTTTTAAGGTAACTACTTCAATGTCAATTGTTACGATAGTTCCATCTTTCTTTTTGAAATGGGTTGCCCGGGAAGATTTTCCCGTACGCTGCAAGTCTTCAATCGATTTCCGGTGCGCAGGAATATCCTCGTCCGACAGAATTTGTGAAATTTTCAAGGTTAACAGTTCCTGTTTCGTGTACCCGGTCATTTTGCAAGCGGCAGGATTCACATCAATAAACCGTAACGAACTGTCGGCAATAAAAATCCCGTCTGGAGCATGTTCAATATAATCCGCCAGTGTTTCTTTGCTTTTTATCAGCTCAAGTTCTACAAGTTTGCTTTGGGTAATGTCAAAGGAAAGAACATTGAAAAATCCTTTTTCCGGAGATGAAACAGAAAGGCGGAATCCACGCCGGAGTGCGACAGAATACCCTTCAACTTCCTTGCTTTTTCCGGTGAGTGCCACCTCGCCAAAACAGTCAAGCCAGTCAAACGGATCATCCAGTACCGGAGAAACCACTTCTGAAACGCGCTTCCCCTGAACTGTTCCCGGTTCTTTGCCCAGCATTTTCTCGAATGCGGGATTCACTTCGAGAAACAGATAATCGAACGGCTTTCCGTCCGAATCCAGAATAATCTTGCAATAAGAATACCCGAAGGTCGCGTTCGCTATAAGCGCTTCATATTCGTGGGCCTGCATGCCTACTCCTGATGCTATTTGTAACCACCCTATTTATTGCTCCAGTGTTTGTAAGCAATAAATCATCGCCATCAGCTATAATGCAATTCTAGTTCCTTGACCGGTATTCGTCAAATAATGAGACAAGAGAACCATATCAATAAAGCAACGATCAAGATACCTCATTTTTCTTCAAATATATCTTCTGCCGGTATGGGTAGTATACAATTCTTATTCTACAGCAGGTTGAAAACCAGTCCGCTCGGGCTTAATGGTAAGCGCATAACCGATTTTTATCAATAACGGTGGCAAATCCTTTCGCTTTCCCGCGTAACCGTCTGATAGGATTGACATTCCGGGTTATCATGGCTACCGGATCATGTACGTATACAAATGTCATCAAGGATAACTCGACACCCTACAAAGGCCGGAGCAAACGCTCCGGCCTCGCCCCTGCATGCGTGACATCTACTTGGTTTCAATCCCGCCCGATATCCGCTTGAAGGTATTCCGCTCTGTTTTCGTAATCGACACCGGCATACCCTCATGCATGGTGATCTCAACCCCGAACGTCCCGAACTGTTTTTGCTCGATCTTCTCAAGGATCCAGGAAACCAGCTTGTCAGTAAACGACTCTTTCGAATACTTCATGACTCCTGCCTCCCCGGTGGCACGAACCCGACCGGATCCCGACGGAACTGATCGAGCCAGACAAGAAGATCCGTCCGCTTGAACAACGTTCGCGACCCCAGCTTGATACACGGAATGGACCGATGACACACATACCGGTACAGCGTCGACGTACCACACTTTAAAAACCGTGACGCTCCCTCGATATCCATCACCTCATCATTTGAATCATTCACCCGGTGTACTTCAGAATTAGACATAATCCTTATCCTCCTTGGCATGTATCCCATGCTCCAGATAAGTTTATTACCGTCTGAACGAGCAAAATATACCCAATTGTTAAAAAAAGAGCAGAAATTAGCTAAACTAATTCTATAGTAACACCTTACCCGGACCACCTGCTGCTGTGATGTATGACAATACTGCCGCCTAAAGACGCATTGAGTTCCTTACAAATTATTGATTTATAGCTTGCCCCACCAGGACTTGCCCTTCATTCGCGCGCTTCGTGCGCGCTCATTACGGGCCGCCTTCGTGGGCTTCCGCGCCCATCCATGGGCGCTCTTCCTCGCATTCGCTCGGCGCCCACTCCGGTTCAAGTCCTGGTGAGCGGGTAAAATCGCTTCGCGATTTTTTTCATCAACGGCCCAAAAACAAAAGCCGCCCCTAAGGACGGCTTTTGTTTTTGGGCCCACCAGGACTTGAACCTGGGACCAATAGATTATGAGCACACAAAATCACTCATTTGGGATACAAAAATGATAATACTTCCAAAAATCAACCAAGTCAACGAAGGACAGGAAAAGTCAGAACAGGATTTTTTACATACATGGCACAATTCGTGGCACAGTCAAAGAATTAAATCAGGTACATCCTTTACATCCATTCCTAAATCAACTAGATGTTCACGTATTCTTCTTTTTGAGTGGAAAATATGGACTATCAAATCGTAAGTTGCTTTCTTGTCACTTTCTGGAAGAGAATTATAGAACTTCAGTAGATCAGCATATTTACCGGCCAATCCTGCAAGATGAGGGCTCAAGTTTTTCCCATCGTCGGCTAACGTCCCAGAAATAAGCCAGTCCAAAGTAACCCCATATCTTTTAGCAACTTTGAATAACTGTAAATTTGTTGGTTCATACTGGTTGTTTTTCATTGCATATATTTGTGCAACAGAAAAGATATCGAATATTTCGGCATAGAAAATGTCATCGCTATCTTGTACAGATACAGTCGATTTTTCTTTGATGAGCGAATCAATTCTATAACAAATCTCACAGGGTGAAACTATCGCCTGTTTTGTATCCGCATCTACCACTTCATTCCATTGAGTTTGATAATCATCGTCCACAAGCAACTCAATTGATACCCCAAGAAAATCAGCTATTCTTTTTGTTGTATCCGCCTGAGGTAGATTTCCTCTTCTTGCCCAGTCAGAAATAGATTGAACTGTTACTCCACAGTATTCTGCGAGAGCTTGGCGTTTTTTATTTATCCTTTTCAAAGAGTCATCAATTCTTTCAACAAATAATTTGCCATTCATATCTCAATTATTTCATAGTTTTTAAGAAATTTCAGTTTTTCCAATCCGATATTTCTTTTTATACAAGAATTCTCTTGACTTATTCAAAACTTCACACTACTATGAAATTGCTTATTAACTATGATATTTCAGGATGATTAGAGCGCGTAGCGACTCTCTAATCACCTTGGGTGATTACCCGGAAGGGAACCAGCCCGACTTCCAATTCGCTACTTGGAAGTCGGGCTTTTTTTTATTTTGGAGGTTTACATGACACGAAGATGCTTATCAATAAGGGAAGCAGCAGAATACCTTTCAATAAGCCCTAAAACACTCTCACGACACAAAGAGATTACTCCTATCAAAATTGGTCATCTTACTCGGTATGACAAAGAAATGCTTGATGACTATATAACCAAATTAAGTCAGGAAGCCATAATGGAGGTTGCCAGATGAGTAAAAAAATCCCGGCACAAGAGAGAATGGAAATGATTAAGGAAAAGCTTGAATCATCGTATCTTGACCTTCTGCAACAAGTCTCTCAAATCGATTATGGAGAAGCTTCTCTTACCTGTGTAATCAGGGGTAATGAAATAGCTTTTGCCGGAGTTTCACGAACCAGAAATACAATGTTTCAACTATCAAAGAATGATAAATGACAACAACTTTATAAATGGTATTTATACCTGTAATCAGGATATGGAGATTCAATATGACGACTATAGCTGTTGCATCTGGTAAAGGCGGTGTTGGGAAATCAACGATAAGCATAAATTTGTCGAAAGCTCTCTTAGATAAATCAAAGAAAGTTCTTTGTATAGATTTTGATCACAACAATAATTGTACTGACTTCTTCCTTCGTAAAGTATCTGTTGAAGAGATAGAGGAGAAAAACCTCTACCATGTATTAACAGGTCGTAAGACCCTTGAGGAATGTATACATAAAACTTCTTCAATTGATATAATCCCTGCTACCCCACTCCTGGCCTGCATTGAAATCGAATTAGCACGTGATCCTGGTGCTCTATTACGCTTCCCGACACTACTTGGAAAAACCGATTATGATTATATAATCATTGATACACCACCTTCAATTTCTTTCGCACTTACAGCAGCACTATATGCAAGTAATATACTCCTGTGTCCTGTCACCTGGAGTAGATGGACTATCCAGGGTTACTCATTACTCAAAGAAGAATGTCAAAAAGTCACACAAAGCACGGGAACGGAAATTAACCTACTTGCAATTCCATCTATGGTTTCAGACACCGAACTTGAGAAACTTCACAAGGTAAAGATATGGGATCTTACAGAAAGTTATATTAGCAGAAACAATGCACTCAAGAATAATGCATCAAGCGGTACAGATCTAAGAAAGGATACCATTGCATGGAAACAATTTAATACTCTTGCTGAGGAGTTACTATAATGGGGAAAAAAGCAGATGATGCTGTTCTTGGTGCAAGAGTTGGGCATTCAGGATTAAAAATTGATTCAAAAGATGTAAGTAATACCGTGCTCGAGGGACTAATTCTATCAAACATCCTTTATAAACCGCTTTCTTTCTTCAAACCAAATCCCTGTAATGCTGTATTTGATGCCCTTAAAACAGACGAGCAATTCTTGACACTCTATAAAGATATTTCTGAGACAAAAGCAATTCTTAATCCTCTTATTGTGATGCCTGATGGTCTTATAATAGAAGGACATAGTCGATACGAAGTAGCAAAAAAGCTATCTGCTGAGGGAAATTCAATCGGAATGCTACCCACTCGTATTATTACTACACCATTAACAAGTGAGGAAATAAAGCAAAGAGTCTATCTTGGCAACCTGTTACGTTTTGAAATAGATGAAGATACCAGAATAGTTCTCTATGCAGAAATATGGCCAGACTATTTCTGTACTACTGGAAAACCCGGAAGAAAAAGGGATCACGGTGATACGATTTCTGTTAGCGACTTATCAAAAAAACTTGGGAAAAGCATTCCACAAATAAAACGAGACGCAGCAATCTACAGAAATGCAAAGAAGAAACAGGGGAACAACTTGACTGTTCAAGATATAAGCTTAAGCAGAAAGGAACTAAATACTAAAAGGAAACGACAAGAGAAGCTTAAAAAAGCACAAAGACAGCAAACTCATTCCATCAACACATTACCAGTTCTTGATGATTTTCAAATCAATATTCTACAAAGACAAGGAACATGGAATTTTGATATCGATATTAACTACATAATAAGTTATATGGAGAAATTGAAACTTTCCGGATTCATCACACAAAGTACAATGCTGGACTTTCTTATTGCATGGATCATGCATCTTAAAAATGAATTATTCCTTCATAATTCAAAAGATAAGGATGAGATATGAAATATTCCATAGTAGGATTTTCGCAGAAAAGATTAATTGAGAATAATTTGGGATTTAAGGATTCCTATATTCTTCGTTGGTTAGTTGATTTTTCAAAGAGTGGAAAAATGGTTACTTTAGATATAAAAAATAGTGATGGAACATCAAAAACTTTTTTCTGGGTCAAATATGCAGCCATACTTAATGATCTACCAATACTGGAGATCAATAATACTCGAATTATTGCAAGACATTTTGATAAATTGGCAGGCGCCAACCTTTTGGAGAAACATATAGAAAAAAGGATTGATGGAACATATACCTATTTTCACATCAATTATCGCGAGTTAGAAAAATATTGCTATACAAAGACTAATGATATCATTCACAATAATGATAACCTCGCTGACAAGAATAAAAAAGATTCTACAGAATCAGAAAATTCCACAAAAGAAATAGCAAGCACTGAACTACATAGTAACCTGGTCAATGAAATAACGGAGCATATGCGCACCGTATCTAAAAGTACACCCAAAAGACCCCTCTTACATAGCTCTTCTACTCTTCTACCAAAAGAACAAGAAAAAGCAGCAGCTATGTACATTTCTCTAGAGACAATGTGTAAAGATATTGCACCAGATTTGATATTGAATACCCGTGATTATGCAAAAATGGCAGAGTATATGATTTATCATTCACTGGACGCAGACTTTCTTCACTGGATTTACAACGACATGAAATCAAAAGAATTCCGAAATAAATGCGCCTATTTCAGGAAAGTATTCTTTGAGAAAGATCTTCTTGATCGTTACAAACAACACAAATTAGACCTAGCAAACAAAGACAATACAAGAAAGGATAAAGAGCAACCAATCCTGTGTCCAGTTTGTAATACCCTTATTACTCAACCTTTCTTAACTTGTCCCGGATGCGGTATCAATCCTGAAGAGCGTACAGATGAAAATGAAATAAAACATTTCAAATGGAAAAGAACTCTTGATCCAAAAGTATTGAGACAATATGAAAATGAGTGTAAAGAAATATATCAAAACAGTATTCTTTCAAAAGTACCTATTACCGAAAGTATTAATAGTATACGCAAAAAGTATGGATATTCAGATTACGAACTTTAATTCTCAGGAAGGTGTATTCGTATACATCTTCTACCCCATTTCATTTATATTTCTAGGTTACCTATATTATCAATCTGAGAAGTTATTATATTACGAACATTTGACTCGTTGAGCACGTCACTGTAGTTTATATAAACTAGGAGTATCCCATTTCTTTTACATAAATTCTTTTTTCTCATATCCCTATCTTTTTGTTTTTCGAAAGCTTCTTTTCCACCAAAATATTCTACAGGTTGAAAATGCTGTTCACCCTGATACTCAATTCCAATTTTTAACTCTGGCAAGTAATAATCGATTTCTAATCCTTCAAGAATACCTGGTCTATAATGCTTAATACTGTAATTTTCGAGAAATATTCTATCCAATATTTTGAATAGTTTCGTTTCACTTACCAATCCCTCTCCTATACTTTTATAACCAAACATAGCTCTTATATCATTTTCAAAAGTTTTGCGAAATTTGTTAAAGCTAATTCGTTGTTTCTTATAAGTATTTTTCTCCTCTTCTGTTAGAAGGTTATACAATTCATTCGTTCTATACCCAGGCTTGATAAGCTTCTCTCTAAAATAGCTATTAACTTCATTATTCTTATCGATTATCCGCTTAAATTCTTCAGGACAATTATCAAGATATTTACGGTGAAAAAAGGAGATCCCTTTTTCGAGAATATATATCTCAACATAGCATCTGAACAATATTTCATTTGGAGCAACTATTACTCCCTGACATCTTGGACATATTTTTTCCTTGAAATTGATAGTAGCGATTGGATCAGAAATATTGCCAACAGAACTAAGTGCTATTTCTCTTGAGAAAAAATGATAATCAAGAGGTGTGCTTGTTCCCATAAAATTACCAAATCTTACTTGTAATTCAACAAAATTGTTAATTGCTTTTTTCATGCATGCACACACATATTGTTGACTATTTTCTTTCTTCGATTGACTAAATATTACACAAGGGGGGATATGAATATAGCGATACTCTATATTATATTCCTGAGGTGGTTGAGAAAATGGTAACGAACTAATTGAATCAACATATTTTGCATTACCTACACTGTAAAATTTCATAATTCTTAAAATTCTTCTGATAGTGTCCAGTCTTGTTCGCAATTTGACGTAATGAAAATCATTGGATTTCCATTTTGTCATGCTGCCATATTTAATAACGCCTGTTGTTTAGCAAGCGATTCTGCCTTGATATAACTCCGACCGGTTTGCCAATCCTCTTCATACTCTATGAGATATGAGCAAATCAATCGAATGTACGAAGATACACTCGGGAAGACTCCGATCACTTTTGATCGTCTTCGAATCTCCTTGTTCAATCGTTCCAGTGTATTTGTTGATGCGATCTTCCGCGCATCGATTTCCGGAAACGAATAGAATTGCAATGAGTCCTCAAGACCGTCTTCAAGAATTGATATTGCCTCAGGAAGCACATCCGCGTATTGTTCAATTACTTCCCGGCAATACGCAATTGCGGTTTCTCGATCAGGCTGCAACCAGATCTGCTTGAGCCTGCTGGCAAATGCTTCTTTGTTCTTGTGGGTAACTTTTGCCAGTATGTTTCTCATGAAGTGAACCTTGCATCGTTGCCAAGAAGCACCGAGGAATTCTTTCCGTATGGCATTCTGTAAACCACGGTGTGCATCTGATACACACAGCCATACTTTCTTCAAACCGCGGTCTTTTAGTGATGCGAAAAGGGATACATAATTCTCTTCAGATTCCTCATTATAGGGCTCTACAGCCAGTATTTGCGGCATTCCCTGCAGGTTGATACCCTTAACAACCATTATGGCTTTATTCTGGCAACGGTCATGGTCACGTATCTTTTCATACAACGCGTCTATCCAGAGAACCGGGTATTCTTCTTCAAGAGGGCGCGTTCTGAACTCGGTAACCATGTCGTCCAGTCCCTTGCTGATTTCACTTACCTGGGAAGCACTGATGTTTTCGATCCCCAGACTTTTTGCAAGACGGTCTATTTTGCGGGTGGAAATACCGTTTATCCATGCTTCTTGAACTACCTCGATGAGGGCTTGCTCGCTTCGCCGTTTCTCGGTAACGAAAAACGGTATATATCCACCTTCCCGAAGTTTCGGGATGAGAAGATACATGGTTCCCAGTCTGGTATCGAATCGCCGTAGTCGCGTCCCGCACCGATAGGTCTTTCGTTCTGAACTATGAACACCCTTTTGGGCGTTTGCCTTTTTTGAAACTTCGATTTCCATGAGCTGTTCGGTTATCCATTGCATCATGGAAAAAAGCGGATCCGGTTCTGCGATGAAATCCAATAGCTTGTTTTCAAAGAACGTGCTATCTTTGGTCTTGGTCATTGGTTGTCCCCCTTATGTTTGTTTCAGCAACAACATTCTGGAGCTTCCAATGACCTTTTTCAACTACCAAATTGCGAACTTTATTTTACACTATCGTCCGATCGGTGACACCAAGAATATTGGCAATTTGAATTTGTGTGTAGCCTTGACCTTGTAAAATTCTTGCTTCCAGCATACGATTCTCCATGAGGGGTTTCCTTTTTGCTCCTGTGGCGTTTTGGTTATCACCATAGTAGCAATTGGAAGCCCCTTTTTGCGAGCCTAAACCGGAAAAATTACACCGGATAATTCCGGAAATATATCATCGGATGTGACA
>Ga0209723_1004730_pt1 | contig 14839 bp, 10 predicted proteins | sample BiotimSIPDNA_2_FD_185750 | JGI IMG/M metagenome (GOLD analysis project Ga0209723, IMG submission 185750) | Anaerobic biogas reactor microbial communites from Washington, USA - Biogas_R2 time_0 SIP DNA (SPAdes) (version 2) | ecosystem: Engineered > Bioreactor > Anaerobic > Unclassified | place... | reverse complement strand
AAAAACGAGAGCAGGCAGTGTATCGATGATGAGAATGAAATAGGGAAACCTAGGACATGCATCGCCGGCGTCTGGAAGGATGATGAAAACCAATGTGATGATGTTTCATGCGACGTTGTGACAAACGAATGCGGCGAGTGCAAAAACCACTCGGATAACATCTGCAAAAACGACGAAGATACACAGGCCGGACATCTCGAAACGTGTGTCGCCGGAAAGATCGTTCTGGGAGACAAATGCCAAAACAATAATGGATCCCTGAAATATTCATGCGAAGGCGAATCAGAAATGACCGTCTGCGGAACATGCCTCAATGACGATAAGGTATGCGAAAAACGGATTGGGAATGATATGTTCTGGGTCTATTTGTGTACACATGGCGAATGGAAAGCACAGTATTCTTGTCCTAGTGGCTGTAATGAACAGACGAATGAATGTAATTAGCGCAGGGGACACTCGACTCGCCCCCTAACTCAACTGGAGTCAAGTCGCCTCTCCAAACTGCTGCGAGCGCGAAACCGAGAGCATAACCGGCGCATAGGCTGGCTCCCCAGCCAGGGTTATCGGTCTTGAACGTCACGAGGAGGTCCTGCTCGACCTGCGAGTCGTGGATCCAGGGAGCCGTACGGCGCCATTCGGTGATGAAGTCGAGGGGGATCATAGGTCGGGCTCCACTTGGACATTCGCCAGCAGCCGCCAGCGCTTGTCGTACGGCGCCCCCTCTGCCGGCGAGCTCGGAACCAGCGCGGTCGTCTCGTTTACGACGCTCCCGACGTGCTCTGCGAGCGGGCTCGCCTTGTCAGCGGCACCGACCTGATCGAGGAGATGGCCAAGCCGCTGCGCCCAGGGCACCGGAGATAGAGGAGCGAGCGAAGCCAGGGCGGCGGGGTCCAGCCGCTCGGCGAGCTCGGCGAGGACTGTGGCGACGTTGTCGATGCCGCCCGAGTGCTGGGGGTAGCCGACGAGGTCGAACGCCGTGGCCTCTGGCGTCGAGACCGCGAGGTACCCGCGCGGGGTGTTAAGGCGCACCGTCGGGACATCGGCGGCGTTGCGGCGGGCGACGAAGGAGACTCGGACCTCTCCACAGGTGATGGGCGGCCGGTTCTGGGCCACCACGACTTGGAAAACCTGCGGCTGCTGGTGGGCCGCGCCGTGGTATCGACCGGCCGTCAGGAGCGCGGCATAGTACGCGAGACCGAGGTGCTGCATGAGTTGCGGGACGAACTGGTCGGCCGGCAAGCACCCGAGCCTCCGATACTCCGGAGGCACCACAACATGGAATCCCCGGTGTGGAGCAGCGACGAGCCCCTTGCTCTGAAGCCGGCGGATAGAGGTGCGTGCGGCAGCGACCGACACACCAAGGCGGCCCACCGCCTCCTTAGTCGTGAAGTGGTACTGCCCCTGGGACGCCAGGTCGTCGATGAGATCCGCAGCCGTCATGGGTCGCTCTTCGCCAGGAATCACATGAGAAAAGTAACACTATTTATTGCTTTGATCAAGCGATTCCTGTCGTAGTGGCAGACGACCGACCACCGATACGATGCAGGGCTCAACCCCCTCAAGATCTACAGGGGCAGATCCGAGCCGCTGAACGGCCATCCGGTGCTCGGCCTCGTCCTCGCGGAGCTGCTCCTCGGTCGGCAGGTAGTGCGACCAGGACAGGAGAGGCGGGAACAGCGTGGACACGTGACGCGCCGATTGGCTCAGCAGCGTTGAGCCTTTTTCGATCACGTCGGAGCCCGGCGAAAGGCTCAGCGTCGCCGAGCCTTTCTGATAGCCGCCCAGCCCCTCGGGGATGGCCGAGCCCTGCGGGAACGACAGGTAGAACTGCTTCATCCGCTTGACGGAGGGGTAGCTGAAGCCCTTGCCGAACCGCTTGCCGAGTCGCTCGGCCAGCCGTCGGACCACCTGCTCGCCGTAGTCGGCCCTCTCCTTGCCCTCCTGTTCGACCTCGACGATTTCGCGGCCGATGAGCCAGTACGCGTGGACCATCGCGGTGTTGACGGACCTCGCCACCTGAGCCCGGGCGGCCTCGACGATGCGCTTCCTGATCGCAAGGCGAGAGCAGACGACGAGAGTCGGGAAGCGTAAACGCCCGCAAGAACTGGCCCTTCTACGACGAAGCTCCGGTCGTTGTCGACCGGGCTCCTGTAAACCACCAAGCCCATCCGGGTTGGTGGGCGACTTTGATTGGCTCCGGCAGAGGGACTCGAACCCCCGACCCAGCGGTTAACAGCCGCTTGCTCTACCGACTGAGCTATGCCGGAATGGTCAAACGAGCCGGGAGAGAGTATCTGCTATGTTTGGGGAGCTTGTCAATAGGGGATTTTGTGCTCATTTGCTTTTCTTTCCTAGGAAGTAATGCATTTTTGCCTAAAAAATACTTGACGAGTCCGGATTTGCGGTGATAAATAGGCTCTGCTATGGTGGCGAGACGTACCGCACAGATTGTCTTTGGGTTGGTGGCTGCAACGCTTATTGCGCTGTTGTTGGTGTCCGATCTGCGATCATCACAGATTAGCCTGTATGACGAGCTTGAGCGCGAATATGATACGTTGAGTCAGATTAATGCCCAGATGGCGCGGGAAAACGATGAGTTGGTTCGTAAGGTCGCGATTTCAAAGGCCTCGGGAGACTTGTCGTCTGTCGAAAAGACAGTGCGTGAAGTGTTGGGCTACGTCCGTGAGGGCGAAATTCTAGTCATCCTTCCTGAATAAAATCCGCTCCCCTTAGTTATCCGTTCCCCCTAGTCACCTGCGCCCCTTAGTATTTCTGCCAAGCCTAAAACCCATTCGTGAAGGTGCCCGTTTGTTGCTACCAATCCATTCATTTCCAAGATCGGCTGATTGAAGCTTAATGCTTGGCCCATCTGGTCCGTAACTATGCCGCCAGCCTCGGTAATTAATAGGGTGCCTGCGGCTAGATCCCACTCTGAGCGGGGGTTTATCGTTAGGGTGGCATCAGCCAAGCCGCAGGCTATGTGGGCCATTTTATTGGCAATAGAGCCTTGTGCGTAATAATCGGCGATCCCTTCTAAAGCCTTGAGACGGCCTGTTTCCGTTTCAAATCGCGACATCACCAAGCGGCACTCTTTGGGGTCGCTGCGGTTGGACACTCCGCTAGGCCGGCCATTGACCAAGACGCCCTGGCCTTTGATAGCGCTTACAGTTAACGGCAAAAAGGGATTGTGTACACATCCCCAAACTAGGCCGGCTCCACGCCGCCACAAGGCAACGCTTACCGCCGCTTCAGGGTGCTTTTTCATCAAGCTCCTGGTGCCATCAATTGGGTCAACTATTAAAACCTGATCGGATTCCAAGCGAATTGGGTCGTCAGCAAGCTCTTCCGTCAGATAGGCCGGTTGCCGTCCCACCGGAAAGCAGGCCAAGAGCGTATGGTGCAAAAGTGCGTCCGTTTCCCGGTCAAGATTGGTGTGAGGATTGTCTTCGCCAGGCAGCGTTCCTGGCAACACCTCAATCCTTGCAGCCTCGGTGACTATAAACCTACCCGCCAGCACAATCGCCGCTTCAAGATTAGCTGCAAGTTCTTTGGTCATTGGGGGCCATCATTAATTTGGGTGTGGGGATTTTCATCAAGCATTAAAACCAATAAGCCGCCATCGACAATCTTGTCGTGCTCGATCCAAAGCTCATCCAACGCCTGGCCGTTAAAAGTGGCGGACCGAATGTATCGCAGCCCTTGCGAGGCGCCTTGGGCCTCTATCTTAAGGTCCCCACCAGGAAGATGTACCGTGACTTCGTCAAAAATCGGCGTCGTTATGTAGTACCCTGGAAAGCACGGCCAAGGATAAAGTCCAATCGCCGAAAAGACGTACCAAGCAGCCAAGGTGCCAGCATCATCGTTTCCGACCAGACCATCAAAAGTTGGCTTGTAGTTGGTGTCTAAAATGTGTCGAACCCATTTTTGTGTTAAATCCGGCCGTCCAGCTCTGATAAACAGGTACGGGGCGTGTAAATCAGGTTCATTACCGTGGAAATAGTAAGAACCAGGTAATTCAAAATTAAATGTTTCTGCGAACTTATCAAAGAAGAAGGTCAGCCTTTCCAAAAACGGCGCGTCACCGCCAAAAAGTTCGCGCAATCCAGACTCGTCGTGTGGTACAAACCATAACCATTGCCAAGCCGACCCCTCGGTATATTCACCGCCACTGAAATTAAACTCCTCGGGCTCAAAACGCTCAATCCACGAGCCATCAGCGTTTCTGCCCCTGAAAAAACCAGTTTCAGAGTCCCACACATTGACGTAATAGCCTGATCTCTCCATGTAACGGTCATGGTCGTCATTGTGCCCAAGTTCTTTGGCCAATTGCGCCATGCAATAATCATTGAATGCATATTCAACCGTCTTGGATACTGATGTGTCGCGGACATCTGCAGGCACATAGCCGAGCTCTAGGTAGGCCGCGATGCCGTCTCGCCCCCCATAGGAGCCAGGCGGAAGTGGGCCGTCAGCCGTTTCACGCAGGGCAGGGTAGAGCTTGTCCATGTCAAAGTCCCTAACGCCCTTTATCCATGTATCTGCAGCCACGCTGGCGCTGTGCTGGCCAATCATGCTGCCTGTGTCCCCCGCGGCCATTGGCCACTTTGGCACATAGCCACCCATCTCAACCATCCAAACCATTGATCGCATCATATCTCGTTGCCGTTCTGGCCAAACTAGGGTTAGCAGCGGGTGCTGGGTCCTGAAAGTGTCCCAAAAAGACATGTCGGTGTAGTAGGTTCCATCCGCTTGGCCGATTGTATTTTTGAAGCCTTGGAACTGGCCATCAACATCACTCCATATGGTTGGCATCTGGAGCGTATGATAAACGGCCGTGTAAAAGTTTATCTTTTCTTCGGCTGTTCCCCCAACCGTTTCAAACAGCGCCATTTCCCTTTCCCATGCATCCTGGGTTTGCGCCTTTATGCCCTCAAAGTCCCAATCTGGCATTTCGTCAGCCATGTTGCCTTTCGAACCCTCAATGGATACCGTTGATAGGCAGACTTTGAACTCCACCACTGGCGACGCAGAGGTATCGAATTCAAACCACGCTCCATAATTCGCTTTATGTTCGTCAGTTGAAACCTCGTTTGAGCCAGGGGCTAGCACTCTGTTTAGCCAAGTGCCGGAGGCGATTGGTTTTTGTAGAAATTGCATTGAAAAGTACAAGGGGAAACCGTCAAAGCGGCCTGAAAACGCTCCATGCACCCAGTTCCAGCCTTCAACCTTGTCTTCGTCAATAGTGACCGCACCTCCGCGTGAGATTCCATCATCCAAGGTGGCGGCAGGGTCCAGAATTATCGTGTTGGTCGAGCCTTCACCCAAAAATGTGTAGCGATGGTGTGCACATCGGGTCGTGGCAGTCATTTCAACTCGAACAGATGGATTGTCCAACGTTACAGCGTAGTAACCGGCAGTCGCAACCTCGTCATCATGCGAGAAGGTCGACTTTGCACCAAAGCGACTTGTCATTTCCTCGGTCATGATATCCACTGGCATAACCCTGATGTTTCCGTAGTCTGGTACTCCAGTTCCGTGCAGGTGGGTGTGGCTGAAGGCGTATATGTATTCGTCTTCGTATCTGTAACCGGCGCAGTGCTGAAATGCCGGGGCGCCATATCTGTCTCGGGTATCTGGACTTACCTTCACTAGCCCAAGTGGTGCGGTGGCCCCAGGCAGCGTGTTGCCAACATTCCCCAGAGCGCCTCCTGTGCCGATGAATGGGTCAATCCACCTCACGAGTGGCGGTTCGTCGTGCCCTGGCTGTACAGTGTCCTCCACGTCAGCGTCAGGTTCTGCAGTATCCAATTCGTCCCCAGGCGTCACATCAGCATCGTCGTTCGAAGAATCTTCGATGACCTCAACATCTGAATCTGTTTGGGTATCTGCTGCTGTTTCTGGTGAGGCGTCTTCATTCATAACATCGCTAAGATCATCCTTGTGATCCGAGCCTCCACAAGCCATCAGAGTCAAAACAATCGCGATTGCAGTGATTCGAAAATGCATTTGTCCCCCCTATTCGCCTGACTCGTCTGAAATCCACCGATAGACTGTGGCCCGCCCTACATCCAATGTGCTGGCCGCTTGGCTGATGTTGTTATCAAACAGTTCCAATGCCCGTCTAAAATAAGCCAACTGCAAAGCCTTCATTGGAGCAACGGACGCCTTATCAGGAAAGGCTGATGCCAGTCGCTGCTGCAGCGAAGACCCAGCCATAAGTAAGGATTCAACACTTGGAATTCCTTGAGCTCTGTGTGCGCCCAGTGCGCCTATGAGCTCGGCTGGGCTGATTTCTTCCCCTCTGGCTATGATGACCACGTGTCGGACCAAGTTTTCAAGCTCTCGCACGTTTCCAGGAAACGGTTGGCTTTTCAACAGCTGCACGGCGACTGGGTCAAATCGCTTGATGTCTTTTCCTTCCTCTTCGCTATAGCGGTGCAGGAAGTATTGCGCTAAAACTGGAATGTCAGCTGGGCGCTCACGCAAAGGCATCAGTTTGACAGGGAAAACAGCCAGTCGATAGTAAAGGTCCTCTCTGAAGTTACCGTTTTGGACTTCCTGCCACAGGTCTCGGTTTGTGGCCGAAATGATTCTGATGTCAACGCTAATGGATTCTGTTCCGCCAACCCGTTGAAACGTGTGGTCTTGAAGCACTCTTAACAGCTTAGCCTGTAGCGTTTTTTGCAGCTCCCCAACTTCATCAAGAAAAAGGGTGCCTTTATGTGCTGCCTCGAACTTTCCGGCCCTTCTTGAAACAGCTCCAGTGAAGGCTCCTTTTTCGTAGCCGAACATCTCGCTTTCCAGCAAGGCTTCCGGGATTCCAGCGCAGTTGACCGCAACAAATGGCCCCAGATTTCGGTTGCCGCCCGCATGAATCCCTCGGGCGACCACTTCTTTTCCAGTGCCAGATTCTCCTTCGATCAGAACCGAGGCTAAGCTATTAAAAACCGAGCGCAGCGTCTCCAAAATCTGCTGCATTTTTGGAGTGACCGTAATAAATTCTGGAAATGGATTGGGGCCGCTTCTGCTGCTTTTTAGGTTTAAAAGCTCTTCCTCCATGGCAAGTTTGTTGAACGCGTTTTTAACTGCCACCGAGAGACGGCTTCCAAGGTCTGGCCCCTTTTCGATAAAGTCAAATGCCCCGACCTTTGTGGCCTCGACCGCCATGTTCAAGGTCGCGTTGGCCGTAATAAAAATAACAGGCGCCAGTGGTTGACTGGCCCTTATCTGGTGGAAAATTTCCAGTCCGGTCGCATCAGGTAGCTGCACATCAAGCAAAATTACGCCCAAAAAACCGGCTTCCACCGTTTTAAGAGCCTCTTTACCAGTCATAGCTGTGGTTACATTGTAGCCATCTGAGACCAGCTGCTCGGTCAACATCTCGATTAAGTTAGGATAATCGTCGACGACAAGGATTTGACGCTTAGTCAATATCTGCCTCCTAAAGAAGACATTTGATTGTACAAGGCTGATCTGAGTTAAACAATGATTTCGGCTAAAATCACGAGAAGCGCATCCCCGGCCGGTTCCGAGGAACCGGCCGAGAACTAAAGGGGGGAAACAAGAGAAAAGAAAAATGGGGAGTCAAACTCATCACACGCAGGTACTTGTTGCAGGATACGTGCCAACTGTGTAAGTGGTTGTAAATGTTGATGGTTAAGTCTCCTAGAGTTTCGAGTGTGTTTCAAAATGAAACAGGATTTTTTGTGGATATTTTCAGTAGCAGTTATTTGTTTTAGTGAATGTTCGAAATGTAGCGTTGGTCCTAGAGTTATAGGGTTTGTATTATTATTGAACAGTATTTGTTAGTGTGTTTCAAAATGAGATTTTGAACTGGTTTTGGCCTTTAATATGTGTGTTGATTTGAGAAATGACAAGAATAATTCCAGAATATAGCTTGGTTTTGCCGTCATGCTGGTCATGGCGAGACTGCTTTGTAATCCATGTTTTGGAATGCAAATACTGAATTGCCTGAGGATTTGTTAATGCTTAGATTTTTTAATAAATATCTGCAATTACTATGCATGTGTGCGTTATTGGTAAGTGCTGGCTGCAAATCTGAGGCCTCACCACCAGCCCCTACTGCCGTACAAGAGGTCGAACCCGCTCTTGATGAGAAAGGCGGCCCAATGAACAAGGAAAACGCAGTGGATAGCTCTGGGTTGGCATCCGCCCCTGCCCCCGCTCCTGTCCCTGCCCCCGCCCCCGCCCTAGCCACCACAAAGGCCGTCTTCATCACTTCAAAAGGCCGTCAGTCCTCCTTCACCTGCGAGATAGCACAAACTCCATCTGAACGCGCCACCGGCTTAATGCACCGAAAAACTCTCGCCCCAACCAAAGGAATGGTCTTTGTCTTTCCCCATCCAGAAGAACAGATGTTTTGGATGAAAAACACCCACATTCCCTTGGATATGATTTTCATTTCAAGCGATGGGGTTGTCGTTGGTGTCGTGGAAAACGCAAGGCCGCTATCAATGGAATTACGAGGGGTTTCGACTCCGTCGCAGTTTGTGGTAGAGCTTGCCGCCTTTACCGCTGGAAAACACGGCATAAAGGTTGGTACCAAGGTGGGTTTTGACCCACCACTACCAGTGGTCCGACGGTGACTTTGAACCAGCGCGACGGTGATTTTTGAATAGTTAAACGAAGGTTTTATAAGCCAAGCAGGACTGGCTCGAATCCAAAACTACTTGCCGCCAGTGATTTTGTTAATAAAGTCCATCACTGTGTTGGTTGCAGCTTCAGCTTCCAGATCCAGCAGCATCTCGTGGCCACTCTTTTCAAACCACACAAGCTGCTTGTCCTTGGAGGAAACTTTCTTGTAAATAATGTTGGCAGATTGCGGGTTTACAACCTGATCCTTCTTGGACTGCAGGATAACTATCGGGGCCTTCACAAAGGAAAGCATGTTAGTCATGCTCTGTGAGTAGTCGTACAAAGAAGCAAAGGACGACGTGGCGAACTTTGGATAGTTGCGGTTTTCCTTAGCAGCCAGGGTTTCATCGTTGTATGCCTTTGGACTTGGCCAGTAACGAACAACCTTAGCCAACATCGGGGTCATGAAAGCCATAGGATCGGCAAAGCGCAGGGCCGCCGCTACCAGGGCCACGCCTGCTACCTTATCGCGGTGTCGAGCTGCAAGCTCCAAAGACACCAAGCCACCCATTGAAAGCCCGACCACGACAACGTTTTCGACTTCCTTATAGAGGTCCAGCAGGGCGTTTTCTGCATCTTCGTACCAATCAGCCGCAGTGGTGCCTTCCATGTCCTGATACTTGGTTCCATGGCCCCTAAGGACTGGGAATCTGTAAGGTAGCTTGGCAGCATCCAAGGGCTTGACCAATGAGTCAACGCAGTGGACGTCGGATGTAAACCCGTGAAGCACCAACACACCATATTTGGCCTTACCCGTCTTCTTGGTGGGCGATTTGCTGTAGGCGTAAGGTGGCAGGAAGCTAGGCTCAGTCTTGCGCTCTAATGGCAGGGTCACAGGCACATATTCACGGCTGTGATCCATCAGACCAGAGATTGCAACCATGACTTCCTTGGTCATTTTAGCCAAGTCTTCCCTGGTAACGTCCTTCATTGACTTGTTGAAGGTGATTGGCTTGCCAAAGTTGACAGTGATTGGAGTTGGTTTCGGCAAGGGAAGCTGCTCCATTCTTGGGTAAGCTTCAGGTGGGAAGGCCTTGCCGGTTCCTGACAGGCCCACTGGAATGATGGGGGCTCCGGTGGCCAGCGCGACTCTGACTACACCACTGTGGCCACGCAGCAAGCCTGTATCGTCTTCAGCATCCCAGCGTGGAATGTCCTCTTCCCCTGGAATGGTGCCTTCAGGGAAAATAACCACGGCTTTACCATTGGCGACTGCCTGGGAGATTTCATCGAGACCGCGACCGCCACCACCACGGCTAACGTAGATAGAGTCGGTCAAGTCAATCAAACGGCGCAGCATTGGCCACTCTTGGAATTCCGCCTTTGCGACAAAGTAGAGGCGTCGCTTTGTGCATGTACCCAGAATTTGAGCATCAAGCCAGGATCGGTGGTTTGAAGCGATAAGGCATCCGCCTGTCGTTGGGATGTTTTCCTCGCCAAGAACCTCAAGATCGTACTGTGCGTCAAATTGAAGGCGAAGCGCGGCTTTCATGCCCTGCGCAAGCTTTTCCTTCATCGGCTCGTACAAGCCGTGCCTGTCAAGCAAATCAACGCCGGTCCCAACGACTTTGTCCACAGGCATCAAAACCTTATTCAGCAACTCATAACGTTCCACGACGAATCCTCCATAAAGAACCCATAAAAGATTTTGTGGTACTAATACACAAGGCCCTTAGGTAACCACATGCCGGCTATAAATGTCGGTCTTTTGACACGTCGCGTCAAGAGGTAAATGAAAAAAAGCTGCTTTTTCTTACTTACAACAGGATTTTAGCCCTGTCTTTAGTTGGAAGTTAAAAAGCAGTGTTAAACTAAAACCCCGGTTTGTTGACGGGTTGTGAAATGTGGGGTGTGACATGGTTGATGCTGGTTTGCTAGGCCGTTTGGAAAAGATAGTGGGCGAAGGTCACGTTATGACCGGCTACAATGATCGGGCAGGACATGCTGTTGATCAATGGGCTCGCTTGCGCATTGCGCGAAACCTTTCTGCCGCTCCTGAGGCGATCCCTGATGTCGTAGTAAGACCCAAAGATGTAAATGCTGTTACCAAGCTTCTTTCGTTGGCTAATGAAAGTTTTATTCCTGTCGTTCCTTTTGGGATGGGTACTGGGGTGTGTGGCGGAGTGATGGCGGCCGAAGGTGGCTTTTCGCTTGATTTGTCTCGGTTGGACAAGATAGTCAAGATAGATGAGCTGTCTATGGTTGTCACTGTGGAGGCGGGTGTTAAAGGCTCGGTGCTTGAATCTGCCTTGGCTGCCCGCGGGTATACCCTTGGTCATTGTCCGATGTGGATTGGCGATGGCACTGTTGGTGGGTGGGCTTCATCAAGGGTTTCAGGTTGGTTTTCATCGGCTTATGGTGCCTTTGAGGACATGGTCGTTGGTATGGATATTGCCCTGCCTGATGGGGGGGTGATCAGTACTGAAAACATCCCCAGAGAATTTGGCTATCCAGATTTTCGCCAAGTCTTTTTGGGTGCCGAAGGGATGCTTGGTGTAATTGTTCGGCTGCGCCTGAAAATTTCCAGAATTCCAAAGGTTCGCCGTTTCAGGGCCTATCGCTTCATGGATTTGGATATGGGGCTTGAGGCGATGCGTAGGATCATGCAGCAGGGAATGAATCCACTTGTCATGCGCCTGATGGACCCATTTGAAACGTTGGTCAGTTACTTTGGCAGTGGCGGCGTTGCGCCCTTTTTAGAGCAGGTTAAATTCTTCGAAACGGTCAGGCGTTTGCTGAAATTGGACTTGGAAGGCGTGTCGGATTCCCTGCTGTGGCCAACGCTGAAAAGGCTTTTGGAGCACCCATTTTTGGTTAGGCATCTTTTGGACCATGCTCCCATGGCCTCGATGCTCTTTGTTGGCTTCGAGGGGGATGAACAGGCAACCAAGGACGATCTGGCCGAGTCAAAAGACCTGATTACCAGGGCTACAGGCGTGCCGCTTGGCCCTGATCCTGCGGAGCATTGGTTTAAAAGGCGCAATCAACCGCTGTCGTACGATAAGCCAATTTTTGATTCTGGCGGTTTCGTCGAGACCTTGGCAGTTGCTGGCTTGTGGCGCGATTTGTCTTCCATTTATCACAAGGCAAGGGCCTTAGGTGGGGTCAGGATTTTGATTCCAGCCTTTTTTTCAAATGCCAGTCAGGAAGGTGCTGTTTGTCACTTTAGGCTGCTGGGTATGGCAAAAAGTGCTCAAAGAGCCCTGGATCTTTACGATTGGGCCGTTCCCAGAGTGATAAAACAAGCCATGGCAGAAGGCTCAACTGTGTCCTACGGAAGTGGAATTGGGCTTGCCAAACGAGACTTCATCGAGGACGACTACAGGGGCGGAGGACGCCTGTTTTGGGCCCTTAGACAGGCTTTTGATCCGCAACTTCTGATGAACCCTCAAAAACTGTACCCAACTACAGTGCCAGTCATTCAAAGTAAGCAAGATGATGCTGTGATTGGCGGCAGTATCTCTCCTGTGCTGACCATGGCCTGGGATCACCGTTTGCTTGAGCAATCAGTTGTGACCCCCGAGGTGCCTGAAGAGATAGTTGAACTGCTGCAAATAGCCCGAAGATCCGACCTGAAGGTTGTATGTCAGACAGGCGAACGAGCTTCAAAGCCCAAAAATTCCGACGTGAAAACTCTGACGATAAGGCTGGACCAGATGGATCGGGTCATTCATATGGACCCTGTTTCCTGCACCGTCACCGTGCAAAGCGGCATGTCGATGATCTATCTCGAAAACTTCCTTCGTGAAAAAGGCTTCACTTTGGGCTATGTCCCACGTGCTAGGCTTTCTTTGTCAGTTGGGGAGTATCTAGCGTCAGTTGCTCCTCACGAAGGAAGCCCTCGTTATGGCACAGTTCGTGACAACTGCATTGGCCTGTCGGCATTTTTGGCTGATGGTCACCAGTTTTCAGTCAGGCCTGCACCTGGCAGGTCTGCCGGCCCAAACCTGATGCATGCATTCATTGGAACACGTGGACGTTTGGGAATCATAACTGCGGCCTGCTTCAGGGTGTTTCCTTGGCCAGCTGTCAGTGATGCTGTGGCATTTGGTTGTTCAGAGCCAAAGCTGGCTGTAGCCGCAATCAGGGAAATCCTGCTGCAGGGAATAAAACCTGCGTGGGTGCTGGTGGTGCTTCGCGCTCCAGGTGGTTCGCGAAGTCGAAGCCGGGTTGTCATTCAGATGGAAGGTTCCAGACGTTATGTCAGCCATGGGATGTCCGTTATCAGAGAAAAGATTGAGCCTCTTGGTATGACACCGGAGAACATCAGGGCCGAAGAACGGCTGACTCCTCCGCCAAAACTTTATCCTTCGGTTGAACGCTTTCTGCCCATGGATCAGGTGATGTCTTTGGTCCAACGGTTTTCCCAGGACGAATCCTCACAGTGTCCCGAGGTGCATGTGACTCACTTTTCATCTCAGGGCGCCACAGTGAGACTGCTGCTTCGTGATCGTGCGCATCAGGTTCCTGAAGATTTGGCGTCTGTTTTTGAGGAGGATGGCACGGATGAACCTTTGGCAAAGGCCTTTAGCGTTATCAAGGCGGGGATGGATCCAGAAGACCTTTTGCTTGAGTTCTAGTTCCGAGCCTTGCCTTCCAAGTTATGTCTGGATCACGGCTACATATGTATGGGGCGGTCCAATGCTGCCAGGGCGGCCTCTCGTACGGCCTCGGCCAAAGTTGGGTGTGCGTGACACGTTCTAGCCAAGGTCTCTGCACTTACACCAAATTCAATGGCGGCTGTGGCCTCTGCAATCAGGTCGCCTGCGCTTGCACCCAGGATGTGGACTCCCAGAATGCGCCCTGTTTTTGCGTCAGTCAGGATTTTGACCTCCCCCTCGGCCGCGCCCAAAGTAATCGCCCTGCCGTTTGCACGGAATGGGAACTGCCCGACTTTGTATGCGATGCCTTGCTCATTCAGCTGCTCTTCAGTGCGCCCAACGGAGGCCACTTCTGGGCTGGTATAGCAGACTCCTGGAATCGCGTCGTAGTTGACATGACCTGTACCTGTGTAAAGCCGTTCAACGCACGCCACGCCTTCCTCATGAGCCTTGTGGGCAAGCATCACGCCGCCGATGACGTCTCCGATGGCATAAATGCCGGGCGCGGTCGTCGCCCAGCCTTCAGAAACTGGGATTCGTCCTCTGCGATCCACTGTAATTCCAACTGATTCCAGCCCCAGGCCCGCCGTGTTAGGAGTTCGTCCAACAGCGACCAAAACCTTGTCGGCGACGATTGGATCGCCACCTTCAACTTCCACAGTGCATTTACCATCGCCGTTGTCTTTAGCGCCCACAACCTTGGTGCCTAGGCGCAGCTTCAACCCTTGGCGCTGAAGGATTTTTCTTGCAGAGTCAGCAATCTTGGCGTCAATCCCAGGCATGATTCGATCCATGTATTCCAGGACTGTCACCTTCGCACCAAGCCTAGCCCACACAGAACCAAGCTCAAGCCCAATGAAACCAGCGCCAATCACGACTAGCTGCTCTGGGACCTCATCCCATGACAAGGCCTCGGTACTGGTCCCAACGCCGCCGCCAATAACAACCCCAGGCAGGTCAGCCGAGCGACTCCCAGTGGCAATAATGATGGCGTCGGCCTCAAGCGCCGTTTGCTCGCCTTCACCGTTTTCCACAACTACTTTACCCAGGCCATCAAAACGCCCCTTCCCCAAGTAGCGGTCGATCTTGTTTTTCTTGAAAAGCAATTCGATGCCGCCAGTCAGGTTTTTTACTATTTTGTCTTTGCGCTTCATCATGGCGGCCAGATCAAAGGAAATATCCCCAACCACCAAGCCATATTCCTTCGTACGGTACTTCAGCTCATCAAATCGGTGGCTGGATTCCAAAAGCGCCTTGCTTGGAATGCAACCCACACGCAAGCAAGTACCACCAAGCAAAGGCTCTTGCTCGATACAAGCGACATTTTTGCCAAGCTGAGCAGCCCTAATGGCGGCCACATAACCACCAGGCCCAGCCCCAATCACTATCAGATCATATTTTTTTGTTGCCATGAATCCGCCCCGTTTGTTGTCTAGTCCCTGACCACCAGAGACGCTGCGATCTTTTACCCCAAAACGAGGCTTTTCGCCATGATTGGTGACAGGGTGCGGGGGCAGGGGTAGGGACAGCGACAGGGACAGGGACGGGGACAGGGGCAGGGACAGGGACGGGGCAGGGACAGG